>Ga0306922_10001074_pt1 | contig 23972 bp, 20 predicted proteins | sample sta12Cox44000082_FD_203758 | JGI IMG/M metagenome (GOLD analysis project Ga0306922, IMG submission 203758) | Lab enrichment of tropical soil microbial communities from Luquillo Experimental Forest, Puerto Rico - statoxic.12C.oxic.44.000.082 (v2)... | ecosystem: Environmental > Terrestrial >... | reverse complement strand
ATTTTCGAAATAAAATAAACAAGGTAGGATGAACCAGTACACTTATCGGCGCATTCCTAAACCGTAGGTCGCATGTTCGAGTCATGCCGGGATCGCCATTTTCTCCAGTTGGTCGGATGTTGTAGTCGGCGATGCCTTCGCCGAGCGCGGTTAACGGTGGCGCGATGAATGCCGATCATGCGCAGAAACTGAAAATCGAGATTGCGAAGTCGGGTGCGGTTTCGGCGCTGCTGCTTCGCCCCGATCGCTCGCGCGCGTGCTTGGTCTTCGCCCATGGCGCCGGCGCCGGGATGACGCATCCCTTCATGCAGGCCTTTGCGGAAGGTCTTTGCGTGCGCGGCATTGCCAGCCTGCGCTATCAGTTTCCCTACTTGGAAAAAGCCAGCAAGCGGCCCGACCCGCCGGCAATCGCGCAGGCAACCGTCCGCGTCGCAGTGACGGAAGCCGCACGCCATTGCCCGGATGTGCCGCTGTTCGCGGGCGGAAAATCATTCGGCGGCCGCATGAGCTCGCAGGCACAAGCCGCGGCGCCATTGCCGGGCGTGCGCGGGCTCGCCTTTCTCGGCTTTCCGCTGCATCCCGCCGGAAAACCTTCCACCGACCGCGCCGAGCATCTCGCCGACATCCACATCCCGATGCTGTTCCTGCAGGGCGCGCGCGATACTCTTGCCGAGACGGCGCTGATCGCGCCCGTGGTCAAACGTCTCGGGTCATTGGCGAGGTTGCATCTCGTCGAGGGCGCCGATCATTCCTTCCATGTCCTGGCGCGCTCGGGACGCAACGACCGGGAAGTCATGCACGAAATTCTGGACGCATTCGCGGATTGGGCGCGTGCGATCTAGCTGGCGTCATCCGAATCCCCTGAAGTCGTCCCCGCGCACGCGGGGACCCATAACCACGGACTTAGGTTGAGGGATCGAGGTTAGTCCAGTGCCGTGCGTCAAGTGAAGCCGCGGCTTATTGGGTCCCTGCCTTCGCAGGGACGACATGCGAGAGAAGCCACCTCAGCATCCGCGGCAGATGCCGTGGATCTGCCGGTTGAGGGCCTCGTCCTCATGCTTCATCTGCTGGAGCGATTCCATGAACTTCGATTCGCGGGGCGGTTCGGGCTTACGCTTCGCGGCGAGTTCCGCTTCCTGGCGCTGATAGCAGGCCTCCCGCTCAGGCTTATTCTGGATGAACCGGCATTGCTCCACTGCGCCAGCTGGCGAGGCGCCGAACACGAGCACGAAGGCAGCAGGTGCAAGGAACTTCAGGCGCATGGTGCGGAATCCGGATTTATGTTCCTGCGCGACGTCATTGCGAGCGAAGCGAAGCAATCCAGAAACCCTCAAAGGCGACAATCTGGATTGCTTCGTTGCTTCGCTCCTCGCAAGGACATCGCAGAAGGAGAATAGCTCTCTTCACGCATTCCCGCGATCTTCGCGGAACAGATCCAGCTTCTGCTGCACCGGGCGATCCGAGAAGCTGAACAGCACCGAGTCCGCATCGGCCTCGTGCGTCACCCAATGCCAGCTCGGCACCACGAACAGATCACGCGGTCCCCAATCGAAAGTCTGTTCGCCGATCCGCGTGCGTCCCTTGCCCTCGATCGCCGCAAACACGGTGGCATCGGTGGAACGATAGCGCGCGGTCTTGAATCCTTTCGGCAGCAACTGGATGAAGGTGCCGATCGTCGGCATCGCGTAATCGCCGGTCTCGGGATTCGAGAACTTCAGCTTCAGTCCGTGGCAGGCGTCCCATTCGTCGCGCAGCCTCGCTGTCTCCAGCGCGTCGCGCGTGTAGGAATAGGGGTAGTTGAAAATCGGCGAAGTCTTCGATGACCGCTTTTCGTCGACCGGCAACAGATTGTGGCCGTAGCGCGCAAAGCTGTCGCCAGAAGCGCGGGTGATCTTCTGCTGGTCCTCTTTCAGGCCTTCGGCAAAGGAGGCATCGAAGAACTGCACCATCGGGATGTCGAGGCCGTCGAGCCAGAACATCGGCTCGGAGGTTTCGTTGGAATGATCGTGCCAGGTCATCGACGGCGTGATCACGAAATCGCCGGGCGACATCGCGGTGCGTTCGCCGTCGACCGAGGTATAGGCGCCGTTGCCCTCGAGCACGAATCGCAGCGCCGACTGGCTGTGCCGATGCGCGGGCGCGACGTCGCCGGGGATCACCATCTGCACGCCCGCGAACAGCGAGGTCGTGATCTTCGATTGTCCGCGCAAGCCCGGGTTTTCCAGCACCAGCACGCGCCGCTCGGCTTCCTTGGCGGTGATCAGCTTGCCCGCTTCGGTCATGTAATCGCGGATCGCGTCGAACTTCCACAGATGCGGGCGGCACGCGCTCTTCGGCTCGGGCGTGATCAGGTCGCCGAGCACGTTCCACAGCGCGGAAAGATTCTCCCCGTCGATCTTCTTGTAGAATGCCTCGCGTTCCGGCGTCCTGGTTACGGCTTCCATACCCGACCTCCCATGTTTCTCGTTTGTTGTCAGATTGACAGTATACTTACAATGTGGCTATCGTCAACGACGGCCGCAAAGCCGATAAAAATCAAAAAGGGGAGGCCGAAACATGAAGCTGCACGGCTATTTCCGCAGCAGCGCATCCTACCGGGTCAGAATAGCGTTGAACCTGAAAGGGTTAAGCGCGGAACAGCTGAGCCACCATCTGCGCAGGGGGGAGCAGCGCGATCCCGCCTATCTGGCGATCAACCCGCAAGGGCTGGTTCCCACCTTGCAGGATGACCGCGGCGCGGTCATGACCCAGTCGCTCGCCATCATCGAATGGCTGGATGAAATCCATCCCACACCGCCGCTGCTGCCCAAGGATCCGCTGCGCCGCGCCCACGTGCGGGCGTTTGCGCAGGTGCTCGCCTGCGACACCCATCCGGTCCAGAATCTCAAGGTGCTTGCGCGGTTGCGCAAGCTTGGTTTGCCCGAAGATCAGGTGACCGGCTGGGCGGGGTGGGCCAACCGCGAAGGTCTGTCGGCTTGCGAGAAACTGATTGCCAACGAAGCCGGTCCGTTCTGCTTTGGCGACGTGCCTTCGCTCGCCGATCTTTGTCTGGTGCCGCAGTTGGGCAATGCGCGGCGGTTCGGGGTCGATACCGCGGCTTTTCCGCGCCTCCTCAAGGCGGAAGCCGCTGCGAAAAGCCTCAAGGCGTTCGCCGACGCCGCACCGGAGCGGCAGCCCGATGCCGAATAAGCCGGTCACGATGGACGCAGTCTACACCGCGCCCGGCTATCTGTTTCGCCGGATGCAGCAGATCGCGGTCGCGCTGTTCATGGAAGAGTGCAAGGCCTTCGATCTTACGCCGGTGCAATACGCGGCGCTGATTGCGATCCGCACCCATCCCGGCATTGATGCCACGCGGCTTTCCGCCGTGATTGCCTTCGACCGCTCAACGCTCGGAAGCGTGATCGAGCGTCTGGAGGTGAAAAGGTTCATCGAGCGCAGGCCTGCGGCGGAGGACAAGCGGGTCAAGCTTCTCTACCTGACCCGGAGTGGCGCGGGCGTCCTGCGTGAAATCATGCCCTCAGTCGATCGCGCGCAGGCAAGGATGCTGCAACCTTTGAAACCGGCCGACCGCAAGACGTTGCTCACGCTGCTTGCGCAACTGGTCGACCTCAACAACGAGGCCTCGCGGGTGCCGCTGCGCGCCGAAGACGCGCTGGAGCATTTAGGAAAGGCGAGCTGATGGCGGGCAAGGCAGCGCAGCCAGTCCTGATTGCGGGCGGCGGCATCGGCGGCCTTGCCACGGCGCTTGGGCTGGCTCAGAAAGGCGTTCGCTCGATCCTGCTCGAGAAATCCGCGAGCCTGGGCGAAATCGGCGCCGGCATCCAGCTCGGACCGAACGCCTTTCATGCCTTCGACTATCTCGGCGTGGGGGAAGCGGCGCGCCGCATGGCGGTTTACATCGATCAGCTCCGGCTGATGGATGCGCTGACGGCGAAAGAGATAACCCATGTAGATCTTGGCGATGCCTTCCGCTCGCGCTTCGGCAACCCTTATGCGGTCGTGCATCGCGGCGATCTGCACGGCGTTTTTTTGAAGGCGTGCCGCGACAACCAACTGATCGAACTGCGCGTCAGTTCGGAGGTCGTGGGCTATGATCAGGACGGCTCTTCGGTTACCGCGCGCCTTGCCTCCGGCGAATGCGTCACCGGCTCATTGCTGATCGGTGCCGACGGGCTGTGGTCGAACGTCCGCAAGCAGGTCACCGCCGACGGTGCGCCGCGGGTCTCCGGCCACACCACCTACCGTTCCGTGATCCCGACCGATGAGATGCCGCAAGACCTGCGCTGGAATGCGGCGACGCTATGGGCCGGCCCGAAATGCCACCTCGTGCATTATCCGCTCTCGGGCTGGAAGGTGTTCAACCTGGTCGTCACCTATCATAACGACGCACCGGAGCCGGTAGCCGGAAAGCCGGTATCGGAAGAAGAAGTCTTGAAGGGTTTTACGCACATCCACCAACGCGCGCAGAGCATCATCCGTCATGGCAAGAACTGGAAGCTGTGGGTGTTGTGCGACCGCGATCCGACGCAGCGCTGGATCGACGGCCGCGTCGCGCTGCTAGGTGATGCCGCCCACCCGATGCTGCAATATTTCGCGCAAGGCGCCTGCCAGGCGATGGAAGATGCGGTCTGCCTGTCGCACCTGCTCGGCAGCCATGCCGGCGATCACGCCTCCGCGCTGCAAAAATATTGCCAGCAGCGCTTTCCGCGCACCGCGCGCGTGCAATTGCTCTCGCGCGCCATCGGCGAGCACATCTACCATCCCGCCGGCGAACACGCCCGACTTCGCAACGCCATCATGAGCGCGAAATCATCGGAGGACTGGTACAGGGATCTCGCCTGGCTTTATGGCGGGACGGGATTAGGAGCGTAGTCGCTCCGCTGTCATGCCGCGCGAAAGCGGGGCATGCAGTATCCCAGAGGCTTCCGTCATTAGACGAGAGGCCGCATCGTACCGGATCGCCCGCCACCGCGGGATGCCAGTCTGCTAACGGCTACATCCGCATCACGGCCTGGCGGTCGATCTTGCCGGTGCCGGTTTTCGGCAGCTCTCCAATAAACTTGATTTCGCGCGGATATTTGTAAGGCAACAGTTTTTCCTTGACGAAATCCTGCAACCTTTTTGTCGCCTCACCCTCGTCGAAAGCACTCTCATTCATCACGACGACGGCTTTCAGCGTCAACCGCCGATCAGGCAGTTCGGCGGCGAACACCGCGCATTCGCGCACCTCGGGGTGTTCGGCGAGGCAAAGCTCGACCTCGAGCGGATAGACCCATTGGCCGGAGATTTTCACCAGATCGTCGGCACGGCCGCGGAAGAAATAGAAACCTTCGCCGTCGCGCACAAAACGGTCGCCGGTGTAGATCCAGCCGCCCTCGCGGATGGTCTCGGCGGACTTGTCCGGTCGGTTCCAGTACAGCGGCGTATTGGAATCGCCGCGCACCCACAAAATGCCTTCCTCGTTGTCGGCCACCTCGCGGCCATCGCTGTTCTTCAGAGCGATTTCGTAGCCAGGGACGCGACGGCCTGCGGCGCCGAGCTTCTTTTTCTCCGTTCGATTGCTGAGGTAGATGTGCAGCGCTTCGGTGGAGCCGAGCCCCTCGATGATCTCGAGACCGGTCAGTTTCCTCCAGCCGTTGAAGACCTCGGAGGAGAGTACTTCCGCAGCCGACAGAGACATGCGCAGCGAGGAAAAATCGCGCCCCAGCGCCTCGTCGGCCTTGGCGAGCGAGGTGTAGAGCGTCGGCAGGCCGAAGAACAGGCTCGGCCGATATCGCTCGATCGCATCGAAGATCGAGCGAGGTTTTGGTTGGCCCGGCAGCAACAATGCCGCAGCGCCGGCCGAAAACGGAAAGGTGACGGAGTTTCCGAACCCATAGGCGAAGAACATTTTCGGCACGGAAAAGCAGATGTCGTCGGGCTCAAGTTTCAGGACGTTCTGGGCGAAGGCGAGATCGCAATAGGCCATGTCGTGCTGCAGATGAACGATGCCCTTCGGCCGACCGGTCGAACCCGAGGAATACATCCAGAACGCCATCTCGTTGCGATGAGTGTCAGCTTCCGAAAGGCTGGCCGGAAAATCCGGTAGCCAGCGGCTTGCGATCACCGTATCCGGCACGGAGTGATTCGATGCCTCGCCATTGACCACGATCAGCGTGCGCAAGGAGGTGTCCTTGCAGGCGACTGCGTCGAAGCGCGGGCAAAATTCGGGTTCTGCCACGGCAACAGTGGCGCCGGAATCGACAAGATAGAATTGCAGGAGGTCCGGCGGCGTCAACGTGTTGATCAGGAGCGGCACGAAACCGGCACGCACGGCGCCGAAGAACGCGGCCGGATAGGCAGGCGTGTCATCGAGAAACATCAGGATGCGGTCGCCGCGGCTCAAGCCCAGCGAGGCAAAACCGTTTCCCCAGCGCGAGGCAGCGGAACAAAGCTCGGAATAGCTGCGCCTGCCCAATGGCCCCGTCAACGCCAGCCGGTCGCCCCTGCCCTTGTCGAGATTGTCAAAGAGGATACGGCTTGCATTGTAGGTCACAGGGCATGCAAATCCGATTTCGCGCGCGCCCGGGTTGTCGGGCGGAACGGGATCGGCGATCGCAAGCGACTTTGGCGACATCATGCTTGGCTCCACTTGCCATACCGCGCCATGAAGGTCGGCGACATCGCGCGCAGGCGCGCCTCGTCGATCCGCCCCGAACGGGTGATGTAGCTATAGGCGAAATCCATCAGTTCGAGCTTCATGTGCTCGGGAAATTTTGTGTACCACTCGGCGCTCGCGCGCGCCGCGGTCACCAGCTTCTTCACGATCGGCTCGCGTTCGTACTGGTAACGAGCAAAGGCTGCGGCCACATCAGGTTCGGCGTCCAGCGCCTTGGTAAGCGCGACCGCGTCCTCGATCGCAAGCCGCGTGCCCGATCCGATCGAGAAATGGGCGGAATGCAAGGCATCGCCGAGCAACACCATGTTCTTGAACGACCAGCGCTCGTTCCAGATCCAGGGAAAATTGCGCCACACCGATTTATTGGAGACGAGAGGATGCCCCTCGAGGATGGCGGCAAAAACCTGCTCGCAAATTGCCTTGGACTCCTCGATCGTCTTGTCGGCAAAACCATAAGCCTGCCAGGTCGGCAGATCGCATTCGACCAAAAAGGTGCTCATGTCGCGCGAGTATCGATAGTGATGAGCGTTAAACGTTCCCATGTCGGTTTCCACAAAGGTCTGCGACAGCGTCTCGAACCGTTTCGTGGTGCCATACCAGGCGAATTTGTTCGCGGAATAGGATAGCGATGTGCCGAAATCGCCTTCGAAGGAGCGGCGCACCAGCGAATTCAGGCCGTCGGCCGCGACGATCAGATCGTAGCCCGTCAACTGGTCGAGCGAAGTGATCTGGGTGTCGTAACGCAGCATGACGCCGGCCGAAGCAGCGCGCGCCTGCAGGATACGCAGCAGATCGAGCCGGCCGATCGAAGAAAATCCCACGCCATCGATCTCGACGCTCTCGTCGCGCAAATTGAGGGTGATGTTCTTCCAGCTCTCCATTTTCGGCGTGATCGCTTCCACCGTGTCGGGATCATCCGCGGCCAGGAATTCGAGCGCCTGCTCGGAGAAAACCACACCGAAGCCCCAGGTGGCGCCGGCGGGGTTCTGCTCGAACAGATCGACCCCCGCGTCCGAGTGGCGTTTCTTCCAGAGGTAGCTGAAATAGAGGCCGCCGGGGCCCCCGCCGATTACGGCGATCCGCACGATGATCCTCCCAGATCGACAGTATACTGACGAAATGCGCCAGAGTAATGCGTCCGGGTCAAGCGCGCCAGAGAAATTATCTCACGCTCCAAGGAGCCGTGTGCATGCAGGTCTGTCGTTTGCCGGCGGTGGGCTGCTACCCGCAGGCGGGCTCAGGCCGCAGCGTTTGCCAGGAAATGATCGACGGAGGAGCGCAATTCGACAGCCTGGCTCGACAGTTCCTGTGCGGTGGCAAGAACGAGATCGGCCGAGCGGTGGGTGTTGTCGCTTGCCGCGGCGGTCCCGGCGATGCTTTGCGCGACGCTCGCCGTTCCGGCGGCGGCCTGGCGGATATTTTCCGATATTTCGAGCGCGGCGGTGTTCTGCTGGCTCATGGCGCGTGCAATCGATGCGGTGAAGCTGTCGATATCGGACATCACCGCGGTGATGGCGCCGACATTGTCGACGGCGCGCTTGGTGGCCAGTTGTACCTCGGCGATTTGCGACGAGATTTCCTCGGTCGCTTTCGCGGTCTGGATCGCGAGCGCCTTCACTTCCGATGCGACCACCGCAAAGCCGCGTCCGGCTTCGCCGGCGCGCGCCGCCTCGATGGTGGCATTGAGCGCCAACAGGTTGGTTTGACCTGCGATGGTGCGGATGAACCCCACGACTTCATCGTTGTGCTTGGCCGCGCTGGCCAGCGCGCCGATGGTATCGTTGGCTTCCGTGGCCATGACGGAAGCGCGCTGCACCACGCCGGTGGCATCCTGAAGCTGCGCGGTGATGGTCTGCACGGATTCGCCGAGATGGTTTGCCGCGGCCGCTACCGTCTGAACGTTGCTGGAGGTCTCGTCGGCGGCTGAGGCCATCTGGCTTGATTGTTGGCCTGCCGAATGCGCGATCGATGAGAGCGTGCGCGCGGTTTCGGTGAGCTTGCCGGTCATCGCGTCCGTGTTGGCGAGCGCCGACTGGATGACCGAGCGGAATGCCGCCACTTCGGCCTCGATGCGTTGCCGCCGACCGATCTGCTCCGAATTCATCTGGTCCTTGGCGGAGATCAACGCGACGCTCTCCTCGGCCCGGACCTTCAGATTGCCCTGCATGACGGCGAGAGATTTCAGAAGACGGCCGAGTTCATCGCCGCGGCGCACGACGATGTGGTCGGCAAAATTTCCGGCTGCCACGCGCTCGGCGACTTTCATCGCGGCAAAAATCGCTCCGCTCATGGAGTAAGCAAAGGCGAGTGCAAGCAAAAGACCAATCAATGCCGTGCCGACCGTCAGCTTGATCATGGTGCCGCGGGCGGTCGCCACCGCCGCTTCCGCTTCGCTGCGAAAGCCGAAGCCGTAGGCAGCGACCACTTCAACCAGATCGTCAAGTGCGACCGCAGCGTCGTCGGCTTTCTGTACCATGGCAAAGGCCGCCGGCAACTCTGTGAGGCCGCCGGGCGGTGGCTTGAGGAACTTCAATTCGGCGTCCGACCAGCCGCCAAACTGCTTTTCTGCCCGGTCGAGTGCGGTTGCCACATCCTTGCTGTCGACGCGCTCGCGGACGACTTTCAGGTCTTCCGAAATGCCCGTGATCAATTGTTCGAGCTTGGCCAGTTTCTCCTTCGTTGCGCCTTCGTTGATGCTCCTGTGCATGAGGAGGCGCGCCTCATTCATCCCGGCCTGCGCCGAGCGCGCGTAATTGATGCCCATCAAGGGCCCGTCATAGAGGTGGACGACCAGTTCACCCGATGAGGAGATGCCGCGGATGCCGTAGAAGGCGAGCCCGCAGGTGAGGCCGATGACAATGCAAAAAATCCCGAACAGCTTGTAGCGGATCGACATCAGCGCTCCTCCCGACGGCGAGCCAATCTATTCGGAAACCGTCACCGTCATCTTCATCCGCGGATGGATCGCGCAGATCACGTGCACTTCGCCCGCTTCCTTGAAGGTCACATCTGTAGATGCTCCGGGCTGCTGGGACCCAAGATTGAATTCATTGCCCTGACTGGTCGACATGATGTTGTGCGGAACACTGTCGTCATTGAGGAAGGTCAACGTCCCTCCCTTCTTGATGGTGACGTTCTCGGACGAAAACGTGCGGCCCTTCTGTGCGATCGTCAGGTTGGCGGCGAGTGCCCCAACCGAAAGGCCCATGAACATGGCGAAGGCGAGGGTAGGCAGGCGCATCGGATATTCCTTCGGCTCGAATTGTCTGGTTAGCGGGGGAGAACCGGTACGGCAGTGGGGGCAAGGTCGCTGGTCAGCGTTTTCATGAAGGCCACCAGATCGGATTTTTCCTGCGGCGTGAGGCCGAGAGGCTTCATCAGGTCGGAGCGGCTCGGCCGTTCAACGCCGCCTTTGTCGTAATGATCGACTACCTGTTCGAGCGTGGCCAGCGAACCGTCGTGCATGTAGGGGCTGCGGCGGGTGATTTCCCGCAGACCCGGCGTCTTGAATGCGTGCTGCATCTTGACGACGCCGGGCACGAACTTGCCGCGGCCGACATCGTCGCTAGGCAGACCGATGTCCTGAAAGCCGTCATTGGTGAAGTTCCAGCCCTCATGGCACGACGAGCACTGGGCCTTGGTATTGAAGAGCGCAAAGCCGCGTTTGGCTTCCTCGGAGATGGCCTGCTCGCTTCCGTCGACCCAGTCATCGAAGGGCGCGCGCTGTGAGACGACCGTCCGCTCGTAGGTCGCGATCGCCTTCGCGAGTGTCTTGGGATTCATCGCCTCGCCGGGAAAAGCTGCCGCGAACAGCGGCTTGTATTCCGGAATCGTGCCGAGCCGCTGCATCAGCTGTTCGACCGGCATGTTCATCTCGCCCGGCGATTGGATCGGACCGAGCGCCTGCTCTTCGAGATCGGCGAGCCGGCCGTCCCACATGAAGATCGCTCCCCAGGCCGCATTGACGATGGTCGGCGAATGCCGGCCCAGTTGCGCCATGCCGAAGCCGACGCCGACAGGCAAGCCATCAGCCCAGCCAAAGGCCGGGCTATGACAACTCGCGCACGACTGCGCTGAGGACACCGAGATACGTGTGTCGAAATAGAGCTTCTTGCCGAGTGCCAGCTTCTCCGGCGTGTAGGGATTGTTCTTTGGGAAAGGGATCGACGCGGGACGGCGGTACTGCGCCTTCATGGCGTCGAGGCCGGCGACCGCCTTCTGCTCGACAGTCAAGTAGCGCGTTTCCCCCACGATGGCCGCACTGAAGCTCGTGCCCGCAAATCCAGTCAGCCCGAGCGCCGTCGCTGCGACGACCGATCCGAAGATCGCCGAATGACGCATACTGGGTCGATGCATGCTGGCATCCTTCAAGGCGGGAATCCGAGAGGCACAGCGAGATCAGATTTCTCGCGGACGACAGCTGCTACGATAGTACCGATAAGTTAATTAAAGATACCTGTGGGATGATCCCGGTTCTTTTACGACCTTGAATTGCAATGAGATTGCTGCCCCTATCCTTCCGGTTGCAACGAGCCGATCAGGTTGAGCCGCTCGCGAATGTTCATTCGTCCTGTTGCGCGAGGCAGGCAGCAATGCTGTCACTCATGTGCTGCGAATTGGGCGAGCACTTCGCGGCAGGGCGCGGAGAGCGAGGCTGAGCGCACCACTAAACACTGGAGGATCCGTCCGCCGCCGGGGGCGACGCCGCCGCAAAGGGCGCGAACGTCCCCGCCGCATGCCGAGCGCAGGACGAACAGTTGTTCGCGCGGCGACATCGGCCGCAGTACCAACGCGGACGGTGCTGCGGCCGGCGCGGCAGCGGCATCGGCCCCCGCCGGAGCGTTGCTCGCCGCACCTCCGCCGGCGGCAGCAACAGCCTTCAGGCAGCCTGCCGACAGCTTCGCCTTGTTGTTCTCCAGGCACTGCAATGCAGACGCACCGCCGGTTGGCACGCCGGCGCAAACGTTTTGATAATCGGCGCGGCAGGCGGCGCGTATCGAGCTGGCCTGCGCGCTGCTCGGCTGCTTTACACTTGCTGCTGCCTTCGGCGGCGCCGTCGCCGGCTCCGCCGCTGGCCTGCCGGGCTCCGCCTTCGCTGCGGTGTCCGGTGCTGCCTCGGGCTTGGTGGGCGCTGCGGCCGCAGCCGGTTCGCTCTTCGGCTCGGAAGGAGCTTCGACCGCGCGCACGGCGCCTTGACATCCCTGCGACAGGCTCGACATGTTTTTCTGCAGGCATTGCAACGATGCCGCTCCGCCTGGCGGGATGCTCGCACAATGGGCTTCATAGTCCGAGCGGCATTGGGCGCGGATCGCGCTACGTTGGGCATCCGTCGGAGCTTGGGAAAAGGCCGGAGTCGTGACCATGAATGTTGCGGCTATCGCAGCATGAAATACCGCCGCACGCGCCGATGTGCTGACCATTTGACCGATCCTCATGTGTTTTGCCGGAAGCGGCTAATGGACCGATTCTAACATTCGCGTCCCTTCTCGCCGGGCACTTTTGCGAATGTTAGAATAAAAGGACCACTAGCAAATATAAGCTTCTAGTGGAGTTTAGAATTTGACACTCGCTTATGAACTCGCGGCCAGTTGGGTAGCGAATGTCAAATCGACTCCACTAGCTTCAGGCGTAATGAAGTCTGAAATGCACGGGTCGTGAAAAATTCGCGGGCATCATCATTCCGTTTCCGTCCTTGCAGCAAGTCCATTGTGCAATCCCTGGATTGTGCAACCGAGGATGACGGTAGCCTGACGCCTTCGTCACACCTTGACCATCCGCTTGCCGCGGTTTTCGCCGGCGAGCAGTCCGATCAGCGCCTTCGGGGTGTTTTGAAGTCCCTCGATGACGTCCTCCTGGACCTTGAGCTTGCCGGAGGTCACCCACGATTGCAGGTCGCGCAGGGCTTCGTTGCGACGCTCCATGTAATCCATCACGATGAAGCCTTGCATGGTCAGGCGCTTGACCACGATCAGGCCGGGAACCCCCCGCGGGCCCGCGGCTGACGGCACGCCGTCATATTGCGAGATCGCGCCGCAGCAGGCGATGCGCCCGTGATTGTTCATTTGCGCCAGACATGCTTCGAGGATGTCACCGCCGACATTGTCGAAATAGACGTCAACACCGTCGGGCGCCGCGGCCTTGAGCGCCTTGAAGACATTTCCTTCCTTGTAGTCGACCGCGGCATCGAAGCCGAGTTCGGCCGTGAGCCAGCCGCACTTGTCCTTGCCGCCGGCGATGCCGACGGCGCGGCAGCCTTTGATCCGAGCGATCTGGCCGACGATCGAACCCACCGAGCCTGCAGCGGCCGAGACAACCACGGTCTCGCCGGTCTTCGGCTTGCCGACGTCGAGCAGGCCGAAATAGGCGGTCAGGCCCGCAATGCCATACACGCTGAGCAGATAGGTCATCGGCTCGACCTTCGGCAATTTGGTCAAATGCCTCGCCGGTACCGCCGCGTAATCCTGCCAGCCCGTATCGCCGAACACGAGATCGCCCGGTGAAAGGCCTGGTGCCCTGGACGACACGACTTCGGCAACGCCGCCGCCGGCCATCACCGTATTGGCCTCTACCGCCGCGCGATAGGTCGCCCCGTGCATCCACGCCCGGTTGGCGGCGTCGAGCGATATGTAGCGCACGCGCACCAGGGCCTCGCCTTCGCGCGGTTCCGGAACGGCGGCCTCGGTCATTTTGAAATGCTGTGGCCCGAGTTTTCCGGTCGGCTTTTCCACCAGCAAAATCTGGCGATTGACACCATCTTTCATGGCTTCCTCCCGTTGATGTGGTTGTTCTTGATGCAGCGTCGCGCCAGAAACGCGCAAGCAACCGCGTTGTGCGTTTGTGCGATGCATATCAGGCTAATCGGCGGGCGCGCATTCCACAACGTGAACATTTTGGCAAAAGGCACTTTCCGCTGAGCGTGCCGGTACTTGCCGTTGAACCTTGTTGCGTCGGCCTTGAAATCTGCCAAACTCGAACAAGCCGGAAACCGACAGGGGTCACACGATGTCGAACAGGTTTACGCAGTACATTCTGATCGCGATGGTGCTTGGCATCGTGATGGGAACGCTCGTCTTCAACTATCTGCCGGACGTCCGCTCCGACATCGCCTCGAGCGTGAACCTGATCGCGGTGATATTCCTGCGGCTGATCAAGATGATTATCGCGCCGCTCGTGTTCGCCACGCTCGTCGGCGGTATCGCCCATATGGGAACAGGGTCGAAGTTGGGGCGGATCTTCGCCAAGACCATGGGCTGGTTCATCAGCGCCTCGTTCGTCTCGCTGCTGCTCGGCCTGGTGATGGTGAACCTGCTGCAGCCCGGCGACAATTTTCCGGGCACCCTGCCTGACAAGGCGCAATCGACCGGACTGCCGGTGTCGGCATTCTCGATCGAGAAATTTTTGACTCACCTCATTCCGACCTCGATTGCGGACGCAATGGCGCAAAACGAGATCCTGCAGATCGTGGTGTTCGCGGTGTTCTTCTCGGTGGCGATGGGCGCGCTGCCGGAGCGTTCGAAGCAGATACTCTCGCTGATCGACGACCTCGGCCACATCATGCTGAAGGTCACCGGCTACGTGATGCTGTTTGCGCCGATCGCGGTGTGGGCCGCGATCACCGCCACCGTATCGAAGAACGGCCTCGCCGTGTTGTGGAAGCTCATCGTCTTCATGGGTGGTTTCTACCTCTCGCTCCTGATCCTGTGGTCCATCCTCGTCGTGGTCGGCTTTATTGTCATCGGACCGAGATACAGCCACCTGCTCCGGTTGATCCGCGAGCCCTTGATGATCGCGTTCTCGACCGCGAGTTCCGAGGCCGCCTATCCCAAGACCCTGGAGGGCCTCAATCGCTTCGGCGCCTCGTCGCGGATTTCGAGTTTCGTGCTGCCACTCGGCTATTCGTTCAACCTCGACGGCACGATGATGTACTGCACCTTTGCCAGTATCTTCATTGCGCAGACTTACAAAATCGACATGCCGCTCGGCACGCAGCTTGCGATGCTGGCGACATTGATGATCACCTCGAAGGGCGTTGCCGGCGTTCCGCGCGCCTCGCTCGTCGTGATTGCCTCGACGCTGAGCCAGTTCGGTATTCCCGAAGCCGGGCTCTTGATGATCATGGGCATCGACACCTTCCTCGACATGGGCCGCAGCGCTACCAACGTGATCGGCAACTCGCTGGCGACTGCCGTGGTGGCAAAGTGGGAAGGCGAACTCGCACCCGAACACGCGCTCGGTCCCGACGACGTAGTGCCGCCGGACATGATCCCCGGCGAAATCCCTGCGATGGCCGGCCACTGACGGGAGCATCGCATGCGCCACACAGTGCTTGGATCGATCGGGGTCTGTAGTCTTGTGGTCGGCTGCCTGCTGGTTTCGGCAGCGGATGCCCAGACCGGCGGCGAAGGGTTGAGCCCGACGCTTGCCGCCATCAAGAACAGGCATGCGGTGCATCTCGGCTATCGCGAGAGTTCACCGCCGTTCTCGTTCCTCGATCAGGCCAACCGGCCGATCGGCTACAGCCTCGAACTTTGCGAGGCAATCGTCGATGAGATCGGCGTCGAGGTCGACGATCCCGATCTCAGAATCGAATACGTCAAGGTCACTTCCGACGACCGTATTCCGGCGGTCGTGCAAGGCAAGATCGACCTCGAATGCGGCTCGACCACAGCCAATGCCGAACGCGCAAGGCAGGTGGCCTTTTCGCCGCTGATATTCGTGGCGGGCACCAAGCTGATGGTGCCGAAGCAAGCGACCTACTCGGCGCCGAAGGACCTGCAAGGCAAGACCATCGTGGTCACCAAGGGCACGACCAACGAGCAGGCCATGCATGCGGTGGACAAGAAATTTACGCTCAGCCTCAAGATCATCACGGCGCCGGATCACGAGCAGTCCTATCAGATGCTCGCCGACGGCAAGGCGGATGCATTCGCGACCGACGATATCCTCCTCTACGGCCTGATCGCCCGGCACAAATCGCAGGACCGATTTCGCGTCACCGGGGACTATTTGTCCTACGATCCCTACGGCATCATGTTCCGCAAGGGCGAGCCGCAACTGAGCGCCGTGGTGGAACGGACTTTCCGCAAGCTCGGCTCGAACCACGATCTGATCCCGCTATACAACAAGTGGTTCGTCTCGCGCTTACCTACCGGCGAAAGGCTCAATGTTGCGATTTCCCCGCAGCTCGAGGACGCCTTTAAGGCCCTCGATGATACCGAGGGAGTGAGCAACTAAAGGCGGGGCGATTTTTGGAGCGTCTTGCCGGCTTGGTCCACCTCTCCCAAAGGAAGAGGGAGCAACGATGCTTCACGGCTTGATGTGGAGCGCGGATTTGGTCGCGGCGAGGGCGTTGTTGAACGCCGTCTTGGTCTGTCCGACGATCGTATGAGACTCGTAAGTGGGGCCGGCGACAAAGCCTGTGCTGGGCTTGATTCCGACCGCCGCTTCGACCTTGGCCAGGGCGTTCGCGAAGCCGGACTTCGCCTCGCCCGCGGCCTTGTTCAGATCGGCTGCCTGCTTTGCGATGAAGGCTGCGGCCGTCGATGTCACAGATGAAATATCGGTCATGCGCTGTTTCCTTGTGAACGAAAGCATCGGCCGGTTATGGTTAACGAGGCGTTAACGCGCGGGCCGCCGCGCCTTCAGAAGAAAGCCAGATCCTCCGCGCGTCCGCCGCGCGCGACCGCGGCATATTCGATCGCCGTGAACAAGCCGCCGGCCACGTAGATTTTCCGCTTGAGAGATGCCGCCAAGGCGCGGCTCAGGTGGAAGGCATCGGCGATGCTCGCGGCGACGTGGACCTCGGCCTTGGGATTGATCTTGCGTACGGCTGCCGCAATCGACGCCGCATCGCCGCCCTTGTGGTGGGCGCTGGTGCAGATAACGGTTTCGAAACAGGCTGCCAGCGCACCCGCGATCTCCTCCGAGTTCTTGTCGAGGGAAACGCCAACCACGAGGATCCAATCCTGCGCGCCATGGATTTCCTTCAGGCTTGCGAGCGATTGCCTGATACCGTCGGGCGTGTGACCGACGTCGATGACTGTCAGCGGGTCTTGAGCGATGACTTCGAGCCGGCCCGGCCAACTGGCTTGGCGCAGACCCGTCCTCACGGCCGCCTCGATCCGGGCAGAATCCTTGTCCTCCGACGCGCGGCCCAGCCAGCGCAGGAACAGCGCGATCGCGATGGCGGCGTTGTTGAACTGGAATGCGCCAGGCAGGGCGACCTCCAGCGATGGGAACTCGTAGCGTCCAGAAGTGAAATCGAAGCGCTGGCGCGACGTGATTTCGCCGTCGATCCTGATCTCGTCGCGGATAAACAGGCTCACGACCCCGCGATTACGATTATATTCGAGGATATGTGGCCGCAAGCTTCGGCAATTTTCGCCATAGACGATGGTGCCGCCATGCGCGCAGGCGTCGCTCTTGTCCGAGACGATCAGCTGTAGTGAATGGCCGAGCAGCCCGACATGCTCGTAGTCGACCGAAGTGACGCAAGTCAGCGCGCTGCCGACGAGCCGAACCGGATCGTAGCGGCCACCGATGCCGGCTTCGAACACGGCGAATTCGCAACCGCTTTCCTGGAAAAACAGGCAGGCGAGCGCAAACATCGCTTCGAAAGCACCGAATTTCTCGTTGAGGCGCTGCGAAGCCGCCGTGATCGCGGCCTGAACCCGCGCAGCCAGATTCTTGAGGTGTTCGTCCCCGATCGGCGCGCCATCAAGGCGAAAACGCTCATTGAAGCAAAACAGGTGCGGCGAAGTAAACAGTCCCGTGCGCAGCCCGTAAGCCTGCGCGATATCGGCGCAGAAAGCGGCGGTCGAACCCTTGCCGTTGGAACCAGTCACCACGACCGAACCGCGCGCAAGACGGGCACGGTCGATGGAAAGGACGTCGAGCAGTGCGGCCATCCGCGCCAAACAGACGCCGTCGCCATATTTCGGCAGGTCAAACATTCAACAAGCCCAGCGTAGAAAACGTGTGGTGCCAGATTTTCTGGATTAAATCGCCCCGATCCAGTTGTTCCAAAAACCGGATCGACGGGTTTGAATTTACCTCGATGACCCGCAAATCGTTCTGATCGCCGTCGACCTCGGTAAAGATATCGACGGCGGCAAGGCGCAGGCCAAGCGCCCGTGTCGCCTCTCTTGCCATGGCCGTCGCCTCGGCGCGAGGTGATTCCAGCTCCATTCGGCCGCCTGCGCTGAAATTCGTCCGCCCGGGGATCTCCCAATGTGTTCCCGAAGGCAGCACGGTATCGAGCAAGTGATCTGTCATCGTCACAGCGATCGGCGAAAGACCACGCCCCTGCAAATCGGTGTTGTGCGCAACCAGGAGGTCGCGGATCGAACGCACGCCGTCGCCCACCAGGGACGGTGGATGCTTTCTGGCGCAATAGACGATCTCGTCGTCGAGCAGGAAGATTCGGTATTCGCGACCTGCAACGATCGTCTGCATCAGGACTGAATCGTAATATCGCGAAACTTCATCAAGATATCGGTCGAGCGCGGCTTCGCTATCGACAATTTGTGCGAAGTCGCCGCGTGATCCGGTCAGCGGCTTCACGAACGCGGCTGAGTTAAGCTTCCTGAAATACCCAACAGCATCCGGCCGCTCGTGGCCTTCAGGGCGATGCGCACTATGCCGTTCGCTCAGGAAAAAATATTCGCCGCCGAGCGTGGCGATGCCGGCGTCTTCCAGAATTTTTCCGCCGAAATATTTGTCGGATGCGAGCGTTGCGGCGGTGGAATTATTTTGCGGATACCATGAGCATCTTCCGGCGCCGAATTGAACGCTTTTCGACTTCGACGTTACGCTGAACAAGAGTCCGGTTCCGCCATCGAGGTCTCGAAACGCGAGGTCAAAACGGGCACAGGTATATTCGGCATAGACCGACTGGTCCGGATAAAAGGCGGGTTTTCCCGCCCGAAAATCCCGCAAAGCTCGCATGCACGATCTACCGATCTGGCATTCCAGAATTTTGATAATTTATCTCTAACGAATTTTTGCTTCGAGCGCGGCAACTAACTGCTCGATTGGCGCGAATTTCGGCAAGTAAATTGCGCTCAAATCGTTTCGAGAAGAAGGTTTATAGCGGGCGTTATTTCCATCCCTTGGCCTTGCGTTTTTGTGACGTCGGCGGCGCGTCCGCACCTGTTGACTATCTCCGATATTGAGCTAGGTGAAGCGCAATTCCTCAATCCTTGCAGGGGTTTTTTGCCTCAACCTGTTCGTCTTTGGGGCCATCGACCAGTTCGTTCTATCGCAGGAAAATTCGGAAAAATAAAACACATGAGCGCGTTTTATCGAGAGAAGGTTCTTTCTGTCAGGCATTGGACCGATACGCTTTTCAGCTTCAAGGCCACCCGCAACACCGGTTTCCGATTCCAGAACGGGCAATTCGCGATGATCGGGCTCGAAGTCGAGGGCCGTCCCTTGATGCGCGCCTATTCGATGGCAAGCGCCAATCACGAAGAAGAACTCGAGTTCTTTTCGATCAAGGTCGCCGACGGACCGCTGACCTCACGCCTGCAGAGGATCAGGGAAGGCGATATCATCCTGGTCGGACGCAAGGCGACGGGCACCCTGATTGCCGACAATCTGATCCCGGGAAAGCGCCTCCTGTTGCTGTCGACCGGCACCGGGCTTGCCCCGTTCGCAAGCCTGATCAAGGACCCCGATGTGTACGACAAGTTCGAAAGCATTGTGCTCGTGCATGGCTGCCGACAGGTCTCCGAACTCGCCTATGGCGAGGAGCTGGTGGCGACGCTGCGCCAAGACGAATTATTCGGACCGCTGTTGGAAGAAAAGCTCGTCTATTATCCGACCGTCACCCGCGAGCCGTTCCGCAATCGCGGCCGCATCACCGACCTCATCACTTCCGCGCAGCTGTTCAACGATATCGGCCAGTCGCCGCTCGATATCGCCGAGGACAGGATCATGATGTGCGGCAGTCCCGCGATGCTCGAAGAGCTGCGCCAGATGTTCGAAGCCCGCGACTTTACCGAGGGCAGCCACGGCGAGCCCGGCCACTTTGTGATCGAGAAGGCTTTCGTCGAGCGCTGAGTGGCAGACGCGTGCAAGATCGCGCAATTCTGTCTCGGGCTCTCCTTCAAATAGAGCAGGTGGCCTCGGTCACCCCAATGATCCTCGTTCCGGCACGCCCATCGTTGATGATGCGGCAGGTCGGCACCTGCTGTAAAGTTTCGGGGAACATGGTTGCGACTGGATCCGCGCGGTGATTCCGGAAGAGAAAAAAACCTTGTCCCTGGTCAGCCAGGGCGAGCGGGTGAAAACGGCCTTCGTGCTGGCGGGCGGCGGCAGCTTTGGCGCCATCCAGGTGGGCATGATGCATGCGCTCGCCGCCAACGGCGTGACCCCGGATATGGTAGTCGGCTCCAGCGTCGGCGCCCTGAATGGCGCCTACTATGCCGGCGATCCCACATTGAAAGGCGTGTCGCAGCTTGAAACCATCTGGCGCGGTCTGCGGCGTGCCGACGTCTTTCCGCTGACCCTTCGCACCCTGCTTGGATTTGTCTGGCGGCGTGACTTCCTGATTTCGCACGATGGCATTCAGAAGCTGATCGACGATAACTTGCCTTATCGCAATCTCCAGGACGCCAAACTGCCCGTTCACATCGTTACTACCGATGTCGTTTCCGGTAACAGCGTCGTGATCTCCGATGGGCCGGCCGACCAGGCGATCATCGCTTCCACCGCTATCCCGGGCGCTTTCGCGCCGGTCCACTACAAGGACCTGTATCTGGCGGACGGAGCGATCTCCTCGAACACCCCGATCAAGGTCGCGGTTGCCAAAGGTGCGCGGCGCCTGATCATTCTGCCGACGGGTTACGCCTGCGCGGTCGAGAAGCCGCCGATCGGCGCGGTCGCCAACGCGCTTCACGCACTGACTCTCCTGATCGCGCGACAATTGGTAAACGATCTGGAAAATCTCTCTCCCGACATCGAGTACTTCGTGGTGCCGCCGCTATGTCCGCTGGTGGGATCGCCTTACGATTTTTCGCGGTCTTCGGAACATATCGAGCGTGCGATCCGGACCACCGATGCCTGGCTCAAGAAGGACGGGCTTGAGACAGCCGGTATCCCCGGCGAAATACGTCCGCACAGCCATTAAAGATGGAACAACGCCCGGCTACGTTGCGCTGCGAAATGTAATGACGGCCGATCTTCCGGTAGCCTGACAGATTGATTATCCTCGGAATATTTCGTTAGCCTCCGCGGTCATCTGTCATATCCGGGAACCTCGCTGGCGATATCGTGTGGGGCGTTCGCTGGACGCGCTAGTGGTCCGATTCTAACATTCGCGTCCCATCTCAGCGGGTACTTTTTGCGAATGTTAGAATCAAAGGATCACCAGCATATATAAGATTCTGGTGGAGTTTAGGATTTGACATTCGCTATACGAACTTGCGGCGAGGTGGGTGGCGAATGTCAAATCCGCACCACCAGGTAGCAACGATAAACAAGAAGATGGCCGAAACCGCCTGAGGGGTCCCATGGAAACGCTGATGCTTCCGTTCTCGCCACGCTACATCGTTCTTACGATTTGCGCCGTGGTGACGGCGCTGCTTCTTGGGATCGGGATCGTCGACCACAAGGCGTTCGATCTGGTCCTCGTCCCGCTGCTGATCTTTGGCGCGCTCACCTTGCTTGGCATTCGCGATCTCACGCAGAAGGGCCACGCGGTGTTGCGCAACTATCCGATCTCCGCGCATCTGCGCTTTCTCCTCGAAGAAATCAGGCCGGAGATGCGCCAGTACTTCTTCGAGAGCGAGAAGGACGGTATGCCGTTTTCCCGCGATACCCGCGCGGTGGTCTATCAGCGGGCGAAGATGGTGCTCGACAAACGCCCATTTGGCACGCAGGAGGATGTTTATCGCGAGGGCTATGAATGGATTCATCATTCGGTGGCGCCGAAAGTGCGCGCCAACGAAAAATTCCGCGTCCTGATCGGTGGTCCGGACTGCACCAAGCCGTATTCGGCCTCGGTCTTCAATATTTCAGCCATGAGCTTCGGCGCGCTCAGCCCCAATGCGGTGCGTGCGCTCAACGCCGGCGCGAAGAAGGGCGGCTTTGCGCATGATACCGGGGAAGGCGGCGTCAGCCCCTATCATCGCGAAAAGGGCGGCGACCTGATCTGGGAAATCGGTTCGGGGTATTTCGGCTGCCGCAACCGCGACGGCTCCTTCAATCCGCAAGAGTTTGCCCGTGTTGCTTGCGACGATCAGATCAAGATGGTGGAACTCAAGATCAGCCAGGGCGCCAAGCCCGGGCATGGCGGGGTCTTGCCGGCGGCGAAGGTGTCCGAGGAGATCTCAAAGATCAGAGGCGTCCCGATGAACGAGGACTGCATCTCTCCGGCAACCCATCGGGCATTTTCGACGCCGCTGGAGATGATGGCCTTCATCGGCGAGATGCGACGGCTGTCCGGCGGCAAGCCGGCCGGTTTCAAGCTGTGCATTGGGCATCCCTGGGAGTTTCTCGCGATCTGCAAGGCGATGCTCGAGAGCCGGATCTATCCCGATTTCATTGTCGTCGATGGCAACGAAGGCGGCACGGGTGCGGCACCGCTCGAATTCATGGACCATATGGGCATGCCGATGCGCGAGGGCGTCAGTTTCGTCCACAACGCGCTGCTTGGGATCAACGCACGCGACCGCATTCGTATCGGTGCCTCGGGAAAGATTGCGACTGCCTTCGACATGGCGCGCGCGATGGCGATCGGCGCCGACTGGTGCAATTCGGCAAGAGGCTTCATGTTCGCACTTGGCTGCATCCAGTCGCTGAGCTGCCACACCGACCGCTGTCCGACCGGCGTGACGACGCAGGATCCGACCCGCAACCGCGCGCTGGTTGTGCCGCACAAGATCGAGCGGGTCTACAACTATCACCACGCCACCTTGCACGCGCTGGCCGAGCTTCTCGCCGCCGCCGGGCTCGAACACCCCTGCGAATTGCGGCCGATCCACTTCTCACACCGCACCGCCACGACCGAGGTGCAGACCTTCGCAAAACTTTACCCGTCGCTCCGCCCGGGCGAACTGATCGATGGCACCGACGATCCGCGCTTCCGCGACGCCTGGGCCATGGCGCGTGCCGATACGTTCGCGGCGACGATGTAGCAGCCCTTTTTCGGCATGATGAGATAGCGGAACGGCCTTTATCTCTCCCTTGCGGGAGAGGCACAGGCCGTCTTTGGGGCGGTCGTTCTTGAATTGGACGCCGAAGCAAAGCTTCGGCCACGTCGCATCGAAGCTGTGATCCGGGTGAGGGGTTTGCTTCCGCGGAAAATCTTTGCCTTGAGTACTTGGATAGAGACCCCTGATCCGGCGCGGACCTTTGCCCGCGCCACTTCTCCCACAAGGGGAAACGTATCATCGGAAATTTCTGTGCAATATCAATAGAGAAGCGGTTTGATGTATAGCGGGTGTCAAAAGCGGAATTTGCGTTGACGGCTCAACAGAAAGCCCGCTGATGCGTTCGACGCGGTGCCAGTGTCTCACAGCGCCGATGTCGAAACAACGCATGGGCAAGGCGCGGCGGAGCAGTGCGGGCCGCACAAATGACGGCCTAAGCGATGTCCGCTTTAGCCTCGGAAGCGGACATCGCAGAAGCGCGACAGGATGTCCGCTAAGGGCCACACACGGACTCATGCGTCGCAGCAAAGCGAACCTATTCGATCACCTCATCGGCACGGGCGAGTAGGGTCGGTGGTACGGTGAGGCCCAGCGCCTTCGCGGTTTTGAGGTTGATCACCAGTTCGTACTTGGTCGGCGCCTGCACGGGCAGATCGGCCGGTCGTTCGCCTTTGAGGATGCGATCGACGTAGCCAGCCGCTCGTCGGAACGCATCAACCGCATCCGGCCCGTAGGAGATCAAGCCGCCTTCGGCAGCGAAGTAGCGGAACGGATAGACGGCAGGCAATCGATGCTGGGATGCGAGGCCGATGACCAATTCGCGATGACCGATCGCCGCCGGGTCGGGTGTCAAAACCAGGCCGCCGTTTGGCTTAAGCGCGAACGCCGCGACGGCGCGCTCTATATCGTGGGCATCGCGCACCTCGATCGGATTCACTTCGACTCTGAACGACGGCGCCAAGGCGTGAATCGCGGCAAGATATCCAATTCCAGCGGTTATGGCAGGATCGCGAAGGACAGCGACACGCATCACACCCGGTGCGCTTTCCTTAAGTAACTGCAGCCATTGCCCGCCTATGCCGAATTCGAAAGAGGTAAATCCGCTGGCGTTCCTGCCCGGTCGTGACAAGTTTTCGACATAGCCGCGGCCAATCGGG
>Ga0306922_10001069_pt1 | contig 24001 bp, 22 predicted proteins | sample sta12Cox44000082_FD_203758 | JGI IMG/M metagenome (GOLD analysis project Ga0306922, IMG submission 203758) | Lab enrichment of tropical soil microbial communities from Luquillo Experimental Forest, Puerto Rico - statoxic.12C.oxic.44.000.082 (v2)... | ecosystem: Environmental > Terrestrial >... | reverse complement strand
CCCGGATGGCCGGCCGCAGGTAACGCTCCAGCTGGTCGGGGGTGGCGACGGCGGGCAGCCAGGACGGGGGGGTGGACGCCGCCCACGCCAGCGCATTGGTCACCCGGCCCACCTGCTCCTGGACGAGCACCTGCTGGAGGGTGGTGCAGCCGCCACCGCCGAGTTCGGCAGGCATGTTGGTGGCGCACAGCCCGAGTTCACGGGCCCGGGCGGCGTGGGCCGCCGTCAGCTCCGCAGGCAGCTCGCCGCCGGCCAGCTCGGCTGCTTCCTCGTGCGGGATGAGCTCATCGGCGAATTGGCGGGCACGCCGCTGGATCGCCAGGTCCTCCTCGGTCAGCCCGTACATCGCGCTCCTGTTCCCACGCCGTCGTGTCCCGCCCGCTGGCCTGCCGCGGGCCTCATCTCCCGCAGCTGCCCGGGGCGAGGAGGGGGTCACGGCCACCGGGGCCGGCCCGGTCAGTGTCGCTTGACTGAATGTTCAGTTTATGTGAGCATCGGAGCCGTGCCAATGGACATTCCCGATACCGCTGACGCGGTTGTCGTCGGCGGCGGGACCATCGGCGCCTGGTGCGCGTACTTCCTGCGCCGGGCCGGGCTTGACCGGGTCGTGCTGCTGGAGAAGGGCCTGCTCGGCCAGGGCGCGAGCAGCCGGGCGGCCGGCGTGGTGCGCATGCAGGGCGGCACCCCGACCGCGGTCCGGCTGGCCCAGTGGTCGCGCGCGTTCTACCTGAGCCAGCGGGCCGAACTCGGCACCGACTCCGGCTTCGTCAGCCAGGGCTACCTGCTGCCCTGCTTCACCCCTGCCGAAGTCACCGCGGCCCGCCAGCGGGTGGCCATGCAGACCGGGCTCGGTGTGCCGGTCCGCTGGCTGCAGCCAGACGAGGTGGACAAGATCAACCCCACCCTGGCGCCCGGCCGGACCCTCGGCGGCACCTTCTGCCCCGATGACGGCTTCATCAGCCCGCCGCGCAACGTCACCGCCTACACGGTGGCGCTGGCTCTCAGCGGCGTGCGGGTCGCCGAGCAGGTCACTTTCACCGGGCTGATGACGGCCGGCGGCGCGGCCAGCGGGGTGGAGACGAGTGCGGGCAGGATCGGCACCGGGCTGATCGTGCTCACCGGCGGGCCCAAGCTGGCCGAGGTGGGCGCGCGGGCGGGCATCCGGATCCCGGCTGGTGGCGTCCGCCATCAGGTCGCGGTCACCCAGCCCCACCCTGACCTGCACCCATCCCGGGTGCCTATGGTCTTCGACCTGGCGGCAGGCCTGTACTGGCGGCCAGAGGAGGGCGGGCTGCTGTTCGGCATGAGCAACCCGGACGAGCCTCCGGGCGAGGCCGGGCCGGTGGACGAGGACTACCTGGCGCTCATGCGCCGGCGGCTGGCCGATCTGGTGCCGGTCACGGCCCGGCTCGGGCTGCGCCGGATGTGGGCGGCCACCATCGACTACACCCCCGATCACCTGCCGGTCATCGGCCCGGCGCTGCGGCCGGATGGCCCGCTGTCCGGGGTCACCGTCGCCAGCGCGGGCGGGGCGGGCATGATGTGGGGCCCGGCGGTCGCCCGGGTGGCTGCCGACGTGGCACTCACTGGCTCCTCCGAGGTCGTGGATCCGGCCCCGATCGGCCTGGACCGGTTCGACGAGGCGGGCCGGAGCCGGCTCGCGGCCGACCCGATCGCGCTCCCATTCCCGGACCTGGCGCCGCAGCAGGGACCGGGACGGCTGACCATCTCCTGACATCCGGCTCTCTGCTACCGAAAGATGCAGCAAGCGAAAGACGCACTACCGAAAGCTCACCCAGCGAAAGGACAGGGCAGCACCGATGACCGACACCACTGCCGCCACCCCGTTCCTGGCCGCCGCCGCGACCGCCACCGACCTGGAGGACTGGGGCCCGCTGGCCGAGGCCACTGGCGAGCCGATGCATGCCACCGGCAAGACGCTGTGGGCCGACGGCGAGCAGGAGGTCGGGATCTGGGAATGCACTCCCGGGCCGTCGTACTGGACCCTGGAAACGAACGAAGCGGTCCACATCCTGGCCGGCCGGATGACGGTCACCCCGGATGGCGGCGAGCCGCAGGACGTCGGCCCCGGCGACACCGCCGTCTTCCCGCGTGGCTGGCAAGGCAGCTGGCAGATCCACGAACCGATCCGCAAGCTGTACGTGCTGTTCTGACCTAGCTGCGGGTCATCTCCCCTGGGCTGTGAGCCTCAGGGGAAACGCCCGATCCGCAGCGCCCATTCGCCTGGCCCGAACACGCTGATCCCGGTGATCGCAGGTCTGCCGCCGTGCAGCCGGGCGTCCCCAGCCCACCGGACGGCCAGCCGGCCGCTCACCGGCGCGGGTGGCTCGGTGACCACGACTTCGGACTGCCAGCCGCTCCGGCACTCGCCACCCAGTGAGTTGTGCTGGTGACAGATCCGGATGACATCCCCCGGCTGGAGGGACTGCACAGGCACGTGCTCCCCGGTCATGGCACCTCCAGCAAGATTGCGGCCTTCGCACGTCTCTCTGGGCGACGCTTAAGCGCAGGCGGCGGTTTACCGGCGGCCGGGCAAAGGTCGGGCAAAGTTGGTCGAGGGGTCGTGCTGACGTCATCAGCTGGCAACACCAGCCGGGTCCGGGCCAATGCTCTAGGCTCTGGCATGGCCGGACGCGATCGCCGCCGGGTGCGGCAACCGCCCCCGGCAGGCGGTGACCGGCGCAGGCAGGGCGACGGGGGGAGGCGCGGTGACGGGCGGAAACGTGGCTGGAAACGGGGTGCGGGTCACCACGCAGAAGCCGGCCAGCACGATGCCCGACCGGCTGCGGACCTTCGACCCGGTCCAGGTGGGCCGCCTGGAGGTGGCGGTCTGGGTGGCCTACTACCGGCGGGAGTGGGCCCGTTTCCTGGTCCTGTCTGTGCTGCTGGTGCGGCATGCCTTCGGCATGGACTGGGTGCGCACCGTGCACGGGGCGTGGCTGGTGCTGCGGGCCAACATGCTGTGGGCCCCGCCCGGCCCCCAGGGCGACCCGGCGGGCGCCCGGCGGTGCATGCGGCGCTTCTATGCGCTGCTCCGGCTGGCGCACGGCGAGCCGGCCGACCCGGCCCGCGCCGCGCGGCTGGAAGTGGAGTGGTGGGGGGTCCACCGCGACCACCAGCGCGGCGGCGACGGTGACCCGCAGCCGCTGGTGGAGGCGCTGTCCCGGCTCTATGGCTACGTTTTCGGCGTCGACGGGGCAGCGGTGTGGCCCGCCGCCGAATCCCGGGCCCGGGCGATGGACCTCTCGGACCAGTGGGTGGCAGCAGGATGCCGGCTGGACAGCCCGTTGCTGCCAGCCGAGCGGGCCATCCTGGTCCGTTCCTACGCCGCGCTGCTAGCGGCCATCCACCGCTGACCGGCGGGCTCACCGGCCGGGGGCCCGCACCGCCAGCGCGTCCACCGCGATCACCCCGGATGGGCCGCAGATCAGCGGGTTGATGTCGAGCGCCGCCAGCCGGCCGCCGAGGTCAGTGGCGATGGCCGAGACGCTGGCCATCGCCGCTGCCACCGCGGACAGGTCGGCGGGCCGCTGCCCGCGTACCCCGGCCAGCAGCCTGGCCACCCGCAGCTGCCCGATCAGGCGCAACGCCAGCGCCGCGTCCACCGGTGGCAGCACCACCACGCGGTCGGCGAGGAACTCAGCCAGCAGTCCGCCCGCACCGGCCACCACCAGCGGGCCGAGGCTGGGGTCGCTGGTGATGCCGAGCGCGAGTTCGGTGCCGGGCGCGGCGGTCTCGCACACGAGCACCCGGGGACCGAGCCGCCCGGCCAGGCCGGTGTACGCGGCGGCGAGCCGCTCCGGGCCGTCAATGCCGAGCACCACCCCGCCCGCGTCGGACTTGTGCGCGATGCCGGGCTGGTCGGTCTTGAGCACCACCGGGTAGCCGATGGCCGCGGCGGCTGCCAGCGCCTGGCCGGCGGTACTGGCCTGCTGCGCCCGGGTGACCGGGATCCCGTAATCGCGCAGCAGGCCGAGCAGGGCGGCACCGGTCAGCTCGCCGGCGGCCAGCTCGCGCAGCCAGCGGTCACGCCGGGCGGGATCGGCGGGCGGCGGGCCTGGCGCGCCTGGTCCTTCGGGCTGGCCTGCGTGGTCGATCAGGTGCCGCAGGGCCAGCAGGCCGGTGCGGGTCCCTTCCAGCACCGGTATCCCGTCCCGGCGCAGTTCCGCCGCCACATCCTGGTCGACGGCGGCGGCGATGCTGGCCAGCACGGCCAGCGGCTTGCTGGTGCGGCGGGCGGCGGCCAGCGCCGCCTGCGGGTAGCTGCGGTCGCCGTCCGGCTCGGTCACCAGGTCGACTGCCAGCGCGACCGCCGCCACGGCCGGGTCGTCCGCCAGGATGGCCAGCGACTCGGTCAGCTGCTGCTCCGCGCCGCGGCCGCTGCCCCACATGTCCAGCGGGTTGGCCGCATCCAGCCCGGGCGCAAGCACCCGAGCCAGCCGCTGCCGGGTGGTCCCGCTGATCGCCGCGAACGGCACCCCTGCCTGCTCCGCAAGGTCGGCGATGTGCGCCCGTTCCAGCCCGGAGTCATGCACGGTGGCGATCCCGGTGCCGCCTGGCCGAAGTGGCCGGGCGGCCCGCCGCCCGATCGCGAACAGCTCCAGGGTGTCCGTCATTTCCGCCAGGTCAGCCACGCGGTGAACGCCGTAGGCGCGGGACAGGGCCTCCCAGCCGCCGTCCTGGCCGGCCAGCGCACCGGAATGGGCGGTCACCATCGCCTGCCCGGCGGGCGAGGTGCCGGCGGTCAGCAGCACGACCGGTATATCCGCAACGGCGGCTGCCGTCAGCACGCCCTGCAGCTGGCCCGGATCCCGGATGGTTTCCAGCACCAGGCCCAGCACCTTGGTCTGCGGCAGGCTGAGCGCGTAGCGGGCATAGGCGGCGGCCGGGGTGACCAGTTCCTGGCCCGGCGACACCGCCAGCGTGAAACCGAGCCCGCGGCGGGTGCGCAGCAGTGCCGAGAACACCGAGCCGGAGTGGGTGATCAGGGCGATCGGGCCGGCCGGGAGTGGATCCGGCTCGACATAACCGACGGCGCGCAGGCCGTAGGCCACGTTGACGAATCCCATGCAGCCGGCCCCGCACAGGGCCATGCCGGCCGCCTGGGCGGTGGTGGCGAGCCGGGCCCGCAGCCCGGAGGTGGCGGGTGAGGTCTCGTAGGCGCCACCGAAGATCACCGCCGACCGGTCGCCCCGCCGGGCGGCGAGATCCAGCAGCCCGGCCAGCGCGGCGTCCGGCACGCCGAGGAGGACCAGGTCGACGGGTTCGGGCAGATCGGCCAGGGACGGGTGACAGGGCTGCCCGGCCAGCCGCTGGTAGCGCGGGTTGACCAGGTGGATACGCGGCTTGGCGGGGCTCCGGCGGACCTCAGCGACCATCCGCGCGCCGAGGCTGCCGGGCCGCCCACTGGCGCCGACCAGCGCCACGCTGCGGGCCTCCAGCATGGCCAGCAGGGGCGGCCGGTAGCTGCCCGGGCTCGGGCCGGCCCCGGCGGCTACCTCACTGGTCATCAGCGACGCCGGCGATGGCGGCTGGCTTTCTGGTCGGCGATCGCCGCCTTGGCGGCCTGCATGCCGGGGATGCCGCAGACGCCGCCACCCGCGTGGGTGGCCGAGCTTCCGTAGTACAGGCCGGGCACCGGGGTGCGGTAGTCGGCGAAACCGGGCGCGGGCCGCATGTGGAAGAGCTGCTCCAGCGACAGTTCACCGTGGAAGATGTTCCCGCCGATCAGCCCGTACTCCTGCTCCAGCTGGTATGGCCCGACGATATCGGTGTGCAGGATCGAGCTCTTGAAGTTCGGCGCCAGCTCGTTGTAGCAGTCGATCATCCGGTCCGCGAAAGCCTGCAGCTCGGCCTCGTGCGGCTGCTCGTTCCAGTCGGCGGGCACCCACTGGGTGAACAGCGACATGATGTGGTAGCCGGGTGGCGTAAGCGTGGTGTCGAAGGCGGTTGGGATAACCCCGTCGCTGAACGGCCGGGTGGCCGGCCGGCCTTCCCTGGCTTCCTGGAACGCCCGCTCGATGTACTCCATGCTGGGCGCCATCTCCACCGAGCCGGTGTGGTGCTCAGCCAGTTCGGTACCTGGATCGGCGGTGAAGTCCGGCAGTTCGGCCAGGGCCAGGTTGATCTTGACCACACCGCTGCGGGTTTTCCAGTGCTCGATGTCAGTCACGAAGTCGTCGGGCAGGTGCTCGCGGCCGACCTGATCCAGGAATGCGGTGCGCGGGTGCAAGGTGGTGACCACCCGCCGGGCGCGGATCTCCTGCCCAGATGCCAGCACTACCCCGGCTGCCTGGCCGCCGCTGATCAGAATCCTGGCCACCTTGGCGTCGGTCCGGATCTCCACCCCGAGTTCCCGTGCGGCGCTGGCGATGGCGCCGGACACGGCTCCCATCCCGCCTTCCGGGAACCCCCAGTTGCCCAGGTGGCCGTCGCCCACGTCACCGATGGAGTGGTGGGCCATCACATACGCGGTGCCCGGCTCGTACGGGCCGGCCCAGGTGCCGATCACGCCATTGACCGCCAGTGCCCCTTTCACCTGTGAGGACTCGAACCAGTCGTCCAGCAGGTCGGCGATGCTCATGGTCATCAGCCGGGTCACATCGGCGATCGTGCGCACCGACAGGCCGCGGTGCCGCCACGCCAGCCGGAGGGTCCCGGCCAGGTCACCTGGGTGGCGGGAGCCGAGCTTCGGCGGGACGGCGAGCAGCAGCGGGCCGAGCACGTCGGCCAGGCCGGCCAGCCACGCGTCCCAGCGTGGCATGGCATCGGCGTCCTTCTTCGACCACTTGGACACCTCCTCGTGGTTCCGGCGGGCGTCGTCGGCGTACAGCTTGATCGAGCCGCCCTCCGGGAAGGCCTGGTAGTACGGGCCCATCGGGAAGATCTTGTAACCATGCCGGGTCAGGTCGAGGTCGTTGATGATGGTGGGCGGCATCAGGCTCATCACATAGGAGAGCCGGGTCACCCGGAACTCCGGCGCTTCCGGCCACGGTGCCTCGGTGGAGGCCGCTCCGCCGGGGTGGTCCCTGGCTTCCAGCACCAGCGTGCGGGCGCCCGACCGGGCCAGGTACGCCGCCGCGACCAGCCCGTTGTGCCCGCCGCCGACGACGATGCAGTCGAATGACTCAGCCATGAAACCCGACCTCCCGGGGCCATCCACAATGTTGACTGAATGTTCAGTCTAGAAACCTGATAGCGTTGGGACAAGGGCGGGTGCCAGATCCGGAGCAAGATCCGAAGAGCTAGGTGCCCGTCGTGTTCTCGTGGGCAAGGATGGCCGCATGAGGCAGCAGATGGATGGTCCCGGCACCGCCGATCAGCGCCGGGAGCAGATGCTCCAGGCCGCCCTTGAGGTCGTGGCCGAGCGCGGCTACCCGGAGACGCGGATCGCAGACGTGGCCGAGCGGGCCGGCACCAGCCCGGCGCTAGTCATCTACTACTTCAAGACCAAGGACCAGCTGCTGACCGAGGCCATCCGCTACTCCGAGGACAACTGGTACGCGGCCGGGACCAGCCGGATGGCCGCGATCCCGACCGCGGCCGGCCAGCTGGAAGAACTGGTCGCGATGAGCTGCCTGCCCGAGGCCGATGCCGAGCCGCCAACTTCCTGGGCGCTGTGGCTGGACCTGTGGGCGCAGTCGGTGCGCCATCCGGAGGTGGCCGGGGTCCGGGCCAAGTTCGACGAGCGCTGGCGGGAGACCATCTCCTCGCTGGTGCTGGCCGGCCAGGAGGCAGGCGAGTTCGGGCCGGTGGACCCGGCCGGCTTCGCCATCGCGCTCTCAGCGCTGCTGGATGGGTTCGCGGTGCAGATCGCGCTGGCCGACACTGTGGTGAGCCCGCACCGGGCGTTCGAGCTCAGCATGCGTTTTGCCGCCAAGGAGCTGGGATTCGGCTGGGCGCCAGCGGATCACGAGCTCCGCCGGGCGAGGAGGTAGCGATGGCCGGAGGACGGGTCGAACTGGTCGCGCTCACCAAACGCTTCACCGAGGTGGCGGTGGACGGGATCGACCTGACCGTGGACAGCGGCGAGTTCTTCTCGCTGCTGGGGCCGTCGGGCTGCGGGAAAACGACCACGCTGCGGCTGATCGCCGGGTTCGAGCAGCCTACCTCGGGCACCGTGCTGCTGGACGGGGTGGACGTGACCAACGTCGCGCCGCACCGCCGCAACGTCAACACCGTGTTCCAGAGCTATGCGCTGTTTCCGTTTCTGTCGGTATTCGACAACGTCGCCTTCGGGCTGCGGAACCGGCACCTGAGCAAGCCGGAGCTCAGCCGCCGGGTAGGCGAGGCGCTGGACCTGGTGCAGCTGACCGGTTTCGAGAAACGGCGGCCCAGCATGCTCTCCGGCGGCCAGCAGCAGCGGGTGGCGCTGGCGCGGGCACTGGTCCTCAACCCGTCGGTCCTGCTGCTGGACGAGCCGCTCGGCGCGCTCGACGCCAAGCTCCGCCGGTCACTCAAGGTGGAGCTGAAGGCGCTGCAGGAACGGGTCGGGGTGACGTTCCTGTATGTCACCCACGACCAGGAAGAGGCGCTGACCATGTCAGACCGGCTGGCGGTGATGCACGCCGGCCGGATCGTCCAGCTCGGCCAGCCGCGCGAGATATACGAGGAGCCAGCGGACACCTATGTGGCCGACTTCCTCGGGGTGTCGAACCTGATGGAAGTACAGGTCGTCGAGCGCGGCCCGGACCGGGCGTGCCAGATCCGGATGGGGGACTCCACGCTGTCGGTAGACCGGGGTGAGGTGGACGGGCTCGGCCCGGCGCATGCGGTGATCCGGCCAGAGCGGGTCCGGATCGAGCCGTACGGCCAGGACGGGCCGAACCGGGTGCCCGGCATGATCGAGCGGCTGGTGTTCCTCGGCAGCGCCACCCAGGTGATGCTGCGGCTCGCGCCGGGTGCGCTGCTGCAGGCGCTGGTGCACAACGACGGCAGCGAGCTCGCGCTCAGCCAGGGCACCCCGGTGCATGTGTTCCTGGCATCGGACGCGCTGCGGGTGCTGGGTGGCCCGACCCGTGATGTGCCGGTCGCGGAGGACGAGGAGACGCTGCAGGCCAGCTGAACCCGGCCGGGACCGGCGCGCTGACGGCTGGCCGATATGGGCTCTGCGCTGGAGCACAGCCCCGAATTCTGTTCACATCCAGATTGAATACCCGTGCAGTTATCGCCGCCGGCTGACCCAATACGGCTGGCCGTTCTACAGTTCCCGGATGATTTCTTTCAGGAACCGGGTGGTCGCCACCGGCGTCTGCGCCTCGGCGCTGAGCCGGTTCATGACCTCCAGGTAGTGGTCCACATCTTTGTGGCTATCCAGGTACACGGCACTGGTGAGCTGCTCCAGGTAAACCACGTCGGGGAGGTCGGGCGCGGCGAAGCGCAGGATGGTGAAAGCGCCGCCGGCGCCGGCGTGCCCGCCCTGCTGGAACGGCACCACCTGCAGGGTGATGTGCGCCATGCTGGCCGCATCCAGCAGGTGCTTCAGCTGGGCCCGCATCACCTGCCTGCCGCCGATCGGCCGCCGCAGCACCGACTCGTCCAGGACAAACCAGGCCCTGGGCGGGTCCGGGCCGCGGAGCACGTCCTGGCGCTGCATGCGCAGGCGCACCCGGCGCTCGACCTCGTCCGCCGAGCGCGGCCCGAAAGCGAGGGCGGTGACCGCCCGGGCGTAATCCTCGGTCTGCAGCAAGCCGTGCACGAACTGGAGCTCGAAGTTGCGGATCAGCGAGGCTGCCATCTCCAGCCCGAGGTAGGGCTCCAGCCAGTCCGGGATGATGTCGTGGTATTTCGCCCACCAGCCGGGCGTGTTGGCCTGCTGGGCGAGCGACAGCATGCCCGTCCGGACCTGCGGATCGGCCACCCCGTACAGGGTGAGCAGGTCCTCGACGTCCCGTTCCTTGAAGCCCACCCGGCCATGCTCGAGCCGGCTGATCTTCGACCGTGATCCGCGGATTTCATATCCCGCCTGATCAGGAGTAATACCGCTGGCCTCGCGCAGCCGCCGCAACTGGGTACCGAGCATGATCCGCAGGACCGTAGGGCCGCCCCGGGCCTCATCCGCCACTGGCTCACCGGGCAATTCATCGCTCGGCTGAACCACACTCATCCTGGCTCCGGATCGTTCGGCTCGCTCAGTGCCCTCTCCCCCATGGACGTTCGCAACAGGCGCCACAGCACCGAGCGGGAGGCCGGATGGACGGTGAGCGGTATCCGGCGGGCGGACGCAAACAGCACAATATCACCGCGCTGGCGCGGTGTCGTGATCGCAAGGGCGAGTTTTGTTAATGGCCGGCGGTGGCCTCGTTAAATCAGCCAATCAGCGCGTCGAACTCGCCGTCCTTCACCGCCGCCAGGAACGTGGCAATGGCTACTCGTGAGTAAATAAGGGCCAGCCCCTGCTTGTCGCGGGAGTTGCGGACGGCTATCCCGCCATCAGGTAGCTCGGCGATCTCCACGCAGCTTCCGGTGGGGTTACTGGCCCGGCTCTTGCGCCACCGCAGTGGCGGCAAGTCCCCGGCGTGCATAGCGGTGTTGACCAGCATCTTCACTCCGTTGGGAGAGAAACAGGGTGTCGAGGCCCCCGCACCCTTGCAACGCCACCCTAACATGCCGATGCATGTGCATATGCGTTTTGCATTTTGACACACGCCCGCGGGGCACGGGCAGACCTGGCCACGGCCAGGGCAACCGGCTTACTCCACGACGGTGTTGATGGCTGACAGAGTGCTGCCCCGCTCACCGCGGGTCATCAGCCGGTACCCGAAGTAACCGATGATGACGGCGACGAACGACATCACCAGCATGATGGTGCCGAGAGCGTTGAGCGCCGGGCCACCGTTGCCGCCGTGCTGCTGGGAGTAGATATACACCGACATCGGCGTGTTCGAGGCGTTGGAGTTCAGCAGGTCCACGATCACGAAGTCGTCGATGACGCCGGAGAAGACGAGCACCGCGCTGGCGAAGATAGCCGGGGCCAGCAGCGGCAGCATCACCCGGCGCATGGTCTGCATCTGGGTGGCGCCAAGGTCGGCCGCGGCTTCCTCGTACTGCCTGCCGATGGTGACCAGCCGGGCCTGCACGATGAGGGCGGGCCAGCTCACGTTCCAGGTCACCAGGCCAAGGATCTCGGCCCAGGTGCCGAGGCCGATGAAGGTGAACAGGTTGGTGAAGACGAAGAACAGTGCCACGCCGAAGATCAGCTCCGGGATCACGAACGAGAGGATCATGGCGAAGTTGGCCGAGGCCGAGGTGATGCCCCGCCACCGGTTGATGCCCAGCGCGAAGGCCACCCCAAGCGGTACGCAGATCAGGGTGGTGTAGACCGAGAGCCGGACCGTCTGGATCACCGCGGCGTGGAGATTGGGGTCGTGCAGGACCGAATTGATCGGGTCGGCGAAGTACCACCGCCAGGAGAACCCCTGCCAGACGGACTGGGACCTGCCGTTGTTGAACGAGAACAGGACGGCCAGTGCGATCGGCACCAGTGACCAGATGAGGTACAGCCAGGTGAAGCCTTCCAGGAACCACGGGTGGCGCCACGGGTTACGCCGGGGAAGCAGCCGCCGGGTCGCGCTCAGCTCCACTCCGGCTGGGCGGGCCGGGAGCGCCTCGGTGCGGGCCGCCGTCATACCGCCGACCTCGATGAGCGGTTGGTGGCGATCACGTAGTAGACCATCGGGATGGTCAGCGCGAGCAGCAGCATCAGCGAGAGCACCGCTCCCTCGGCCTGGAACGCCGGGGTCTGCAGCTGCCCGTCGATGACGTTGCCGATCATGGTCGTGCCGGTGGTGCCAGACAGCAGCTGGTTGGTGAAGTAGTCGCCCAGCATCGGCAGCACGGTGATCAGCATCCCGGTCAGGATCGCCTGCCGGGACAGCGGCAAGGTGACCCGGATGAACGTGCGGGCCCGGCCCAGGCCCAGATCGCGGCCCGCTTCGATGAGCGCGGGATCGATCCGGTCCAGTCCGGCGTAGAGCACCAGGATCAGGTACGGGATGTACCCGTAGACCAGCCCGAGTATCACCGTCGCCGGCAGCCCGCCGAGCCAGTTGACCGGGCCAAGCTGCAGCACGCCGAGGGCCTTGTTGACGTAGCCGTTGGTTTGCAGCAGGTCGACCCAGGCCAGCATGCGCATCATGTAACTGATCCAGAACGGCGCGATAAGCAGCACCAGGAACAGCGCCTTGCGGCGGCCCGCGAACCGGGCCACGAAGTAGGCGGCCGGGTAGGCAATAGCCAGGCAGAGCACTGCTGCGATAGCGACGTAGACAACCGTCCGGAGGGCGATCGGGCCGACGGAAGCGCCGGCCCCGGCGACGTCCTGCCAGGCCTTGGCCAGATTGGCGGAACTCCATTGGAACGGGTTCCACACCGCCACCGGCTGCTCGAAGATCAGGTTCAGCCGGCCGCCAGCCACGGCCACTACCGCGTAGAACGGCACCACGAACAGGATGGCCAGCCACAGGATGCCCGGCGCGGCCAGCACTACCCAGAACAGCCGGTGAGGCTGCCGCTGGCCACGCCGCCGCACGCGGATACCGCCCGCTGTCACGCCTGGCCGCCTACGCCCCGTGGCTCACCGACTGCCAGGCCTGCTGCCACAGCACGTCGGTAGGTACCGGCAGCTGAAGCTCCATCACGCCACGGCGGAAGTAGGACGGCAGCACGGTGGTGGACATCAGTGTCTTCGGCAGCAGCCCTTCGCTGACCAGCCGCTCTGGCGTGATCCCGTTAATAGGCTGCATGTACCCGGTGAAGCTGTAGTTGTTCAGCGCGTTCTGCTCGTCGATCATGTAGTTCAGGAACAGGTGGGCCAGCACCGGGCTCTGTGCGTTCCTGAGGATGGTGATCGTGTCGTTGCCGACCGGGCCCTTCCCGTCGGGGGGGAACCAGTAGCCGACCACGTCGACCGGGACCCCCTTGGGCATGTAACTGGCGGCGGTGGCCATGTCCCCGGACCAGGAGTGGTGGATCCAGATCTGGCCGCTGGGCACCTCGCTGAAGTCGTTGTTGTCGATGTGGACGTTGGTCATGGCCGACAGCTGCTGCAGGGACCTACCCGCCGCCGCGATCTGAGCCGGGCTGCTGGTGTTCAGGTTGTAGATCCCGGCCTTCATCAGGGCAAGGCTGATGGACTCCCGGTAGTCGTCGAGGATGGCGACCTTGCCCTTGTACTTCGCCTGCCAGGGCATGGCCCAGGGGTTGGCCATTGTGTAGGGGTCCTCCGGGACGTGGTCCTTCCGCCATGCCATGCCCGTTGTGTAGATGGTGTAGGGCACCGAGTACTGCCACTTCCCGTCGTAGAAGGGATTGGTGAAGTCGGGCCACGCCTGGCTGATGTTCGGGATGTAGCTTTGGTTGAGCGGCTGGATGAGCTTGCCCTCCACCAGCTGGCCCATGTAGTCGATGGTGGGGAAGAAGATGTCGAAGTTCAGCTGCCCGGAGCGGAGCTTGGCCATGCCCTCGCTGATGGTGTTGAACGTGGTCACCTGCGGCACCGGGACGTTGTACTTCTTCGCGAAGTTCTTCAGGGTCTGCGGATTGATGTAAGCGACCCAGTTGTAGAGCTTCAGCGTGGCGCCCTGCTCGGGCTTCAGGCCGCTCTTGATCGCCTGGTTGTCATGGAAGACCGGCCAGGTCACCGGATTGTTGGGACGCGGCAGCGGGATGGTGGTGGGGCCACCGGTGGTGTTTGAGCCGCTCGCGCAGGCGGCCAGCAGCGGCCCCAGCCCGCTGGCCAGCAGCCCGGCTCCCGCGCTCCCTTTGATAAAGGCTCGCCGGGACATTCCCGGCTGCCGTGCTCTATCCTCTGACCAGCCTTCTCTCGGGTGCATCGTCAGGTCACCTCTTCCCGGGGCGGTCGTGCGGCGCCGGGTATCTCGGGGGCAGCAACGACTTGACTGAACAGTCCGTCAATAAGACGTACTCCTGTCGGCGGCCCGGCGCAAGCGTTCCGGTGGGAATCGCCAGTCTACGCACTGAGTGCCTGCGCGAACCGGCGGAAGTTAGCAACCAGACGGTCGATATCCGCCTCGTCGTGCTGGACCGAGATGAGCCACTGCTCGATCTTGCCCCAGGGTGGCAGGAACACCCCGCCGTTGTGCTGGAACAGCCAGTGGGCCTGGCTGTAGCGGTCGTCGATGCCCAGGAACCCCCGGTAGTCGCGGACTGGCTGGCCGGAGAACACCACACATCCCTTGGCGCCGGCCGACACCACGTGCGCGGCCAGCCCGGTCTGCGCGATCGCCTGCTGGATCCCGCCGACCGCCCGCCGCCGCAGCCGCTCGATCCGCCGGTAAGCCTCGTCGGTGGCCACCTCGCACAGCATGGCCCGGGCCGCGGCCATGGCCAGCGGGTTCCCGTTGAAGGTGCCCACCATCTCGTAGTCGTTATTGGCGACGTGTGCCATCACTTCGGCGGTGCCGCCGGTGGCCGCGACTGCCACCCCGCCGCCGATTGCCTTGGCCAGGCAGGTGATGTCCGGGGTGACCCCAGTCAGCCCGGTAGCACCGTTAGGCCCGGCGGTCAGCCCGGTCTTGACCTCGTCGAATGCCAGCAGTGCGGCGTGGGCGTGCAGCAGGTTCTTCAGCGCGGCCAGGTAGCCGGGCTCGGGGTGGATGATGCCAGCGTTCATCATGATCGGCTCGATGATCATCCCGGCCACCTGGCCCGGGTGCTCGTCCAGCAGCCGGGCCACGCTGTCGAGGTCGTTGAAGCTGGCAACCAGGGTCAGCGCGATGATCGCATCCGGGATGCCGGTGCTGGACGGGGCCTGGGCGGGCTTCCCGGGCGGACCCGCCGCCTCGGCGTCCGGGGCGACTGAGACCTGCACCGAGTCGTGATGGCCGTGATAGCAGCCCTCCACCTTGATGATCAGATCCCGGCCGGTGATGGCCCGCATCAGGTGGACGGCATCCATGGTTGCCTCGGTGCCGGAGTTGGCGAACCGCCACAGTGGCAGCCCGAACCGGCGGGCCAGCTCATCGGCCACCAGCACCGCGTTCCGGGTGGGCTGGGCGAAATGGGTGCCCAGGATGACCTGGCTGCGCACCGCCTCGACGATGGCCGGGTGGGCATGGCCGGCCAGCGCGGCTCCGTACCCGCCATGCAGGTCCACGTACTCGTTGCCGTCGACGTCATAGATCTTGGATCCGCGGCCATGGCTCAGCCAGACCGGCTGGGGGGCGGTGATCTGCCAGCTGGAGGTGACCCCGCCGGCCAGTGACCGGCAGGCGCGGGCGGCCAGCTGGGCCGACTCCGGCTGCCGCCGGACGAAGATCGCTTCCTGCTCGCTGATGACACGCTGGAGACCATCCGGCCTCCCCGCCGGGCTCTCCTGCTGGACCGCCACAGCACTTCCTTTCATTCTGACTGAACGTTCAGTCTAAAACGGGAGTGCGGCGCTGGGCAAGGTGACCGGGCCCGGCAAGGTGAGCGGGTCCAGGGCAAGCGATCGGGCCGGCCACCCGCTGGCCGTCACCGCCAGCCGCATCATCGCTGGCAGACGGCGGTAGTTCGTGACTTAGCAGCGCAGGTGTCCAGCCCGATCGGGCCTGCTGGGTCTTCAAATCACGACGATAACCTTGCCCGCGGGGCTGCCCTGCTCGACCAGTGTTACGGCGGCTGCCGCTTCGGTGAGGGGATAGGTCCGGTCGATCACGGGGGTGATCTGGCCGGTCTCGATGAGGCCGCTGACCTCGGCAAGGGAGGCGGCGGTGACTTTGGCGGTGACGGACTTCAGGGTCTGCCGGGCCAGCACGTTGAGGGCAACGGCCTTGATGAGGTTGCCCACCGGCCCGGACCAGCGGCTACCGTCGCCGAAGGACTGGATGAGTGTCCCGCGCGGGGTGAGCACCTTGCGCACCGCGGCCGGCGAGTAGGTACCGCCTAGCTGAAGGGCCAGGTCGTAGCGGGCGGCGCCGGTGGTGAAGTCCTGACCGGTGTAGTCGATAACCTGCCCGGCGCCCAGGCGGCGCACCAGGTCCACGTGCCGAGTGCTGCAGACGCCGGTCACGTCGGCACCCAGGTGCCTGGCGATCTGCACGGCAAAGGTTCCCACGCCGCCCGAGGCGCCGACGATGAGGACGTGCTGGCCCGGCCGGATCCCCCCGGCCCGCAGGCACTGCAGCGCGGTCACCGCGGCCAGCGGCACCGCGGCGGCCTGCTCGAAGGTCAGGTTCTCCGGCTTGGGTGCGAGGCTGTCCTGGGGGACGGCGATGTACTCGGCGAAGGCGCCGTGGCCAAAGCCGTACACTTCATCACCCGGCTTGAACGCCGTGACCCCACTTCCGGCCCGCTCCACCGTCCCGGCGAGGTCCCCGCCCGGGACCGGGAACTTCGGCGTGCGGACCCCGCCAAGCCCAGCAGCGCGGAACAGGAGCGGCTCACCGCGGATGAAGTGCCAGTCCCACGGGTTGGCCGAACTGGCACGGACCGACACCAGCACGTCCTCAGCACCCACGGCCGGCATCGCCACCTCGGCCAATCGCAGGACATCTGGTGGCGCCCCGTACTCGTGCTGGACGATCGCCCTCATGGCGTGGCCCCCCGACGGGATCAGGGCGGCTTCCCGGCTCGAGTCCATCGCTCCTCCGTCCGGCATTGGTGTACGCTGTACACTTCAGCCGCCAGCCTAGGCATACGCCGTACACTTGTCAAGGAGAGATGCCACGTCAGTGACCTGTCACGGGGAAGCGGGTGCAGATGGCTCAGCCGATGGAGGTGCCACGCCGGAACCGCCTCAGCAGGGACCGTGTCCTGCAGGCCGCGGTAGCCCTCGCCGACAGGGCCGGGATCGAGGCGGTGAGCATGCGCAAGCTTGCCGAGGAACTCGGAGTAGTCCCCATGGCGCCCTACAAGCACGTGGCCAGCAAGGAGGAACTCCTCGACGGCATGGTCGATATCGTCGTCGGCGAGATCGATCCGCCGGCCGGCGGGGCCGGCTGGAAGAGCGCGGTCCGGCAGCGGATTCTCTCCGCTCGGCAATCGCTCCAGCGTCACCCCTGGGCGCCGGCGGTGATCGAGTCGAGGGCGAATCCGCCGCCGGCGGTGCTGGCCTACATCGATTCAATGATTGGGATGTTCCGCGCCGGCGGCTTCCCGGACGACCTCACCCACCATGCGCTGCACGCCATGGGCAGCCGTTTGTACGGGTTCAGCCAGGACGTGTTCAACGACTCACCGAGCCTCGACCCGGCAGCCCAGGCGATGATCGTCCGCCAGATGAAAGACCGGTATCCGCATATCGCCGAGATGGTCAGGGCGGTCTATCACGACGAGGCGTCCGTCGTCGGCCAAGGCTGCGATGATCAGTTCGAGTTCGAGTTCGCGCTGGATCTGCTTCTGGACGGACTCGAGAGGCTCCGCCGCCGGGATCCATCTCGCAGCAGCCAGAGCTAGCCAGGCCCAGCGCTCCGGCGGCAGCACCATCCGCCATCCGATCCCGGTCCTGGACGGACGTGGCAGCTGGCAGGCCGGCTAACGGGCCGCGCGGGGAACGGCCGGCCAGCAGCACTATCGTGCGCCAGCCGAGCAGGAACAGGCCGAGGATGGCGGCCGAGACGGCGATGAACACCGGGTCCGTGCCCTGGCCGGAGACCACCCGCAGCAGCTGGCCGAGCCCGACTGTGGCCAGCCAGACGATCAGCCCGGTCGGCACCAGGGCGGCCGGGCGGCGCCACGACCGGGCGGCCAGCTCGCCGGCGGCCAGCCCGGCCAGGAACGGCCAGGCAGTAACGGCTGCCCCGGCCACGGTCTCGCCGGCGTGGTGGTTGGCGCGCCCGATCAGCACGAACACGAGTACCACCGCCACGTCAGCCAGCATGCCGAGAGCGGCAGCGCGCACGGGTCCTCCTGGCCATCGGCGGGGACGCCAGCTTAAGCGCTGGCCGCCCGCCATCCAGACCGGAGTGCCAGCTGACCCGATGAGCGGTAACGTTCCCGGAACGGTCCGGGCGTAGCGTCGTGCCTGTGGGGGATGCACGGGCAGCGGACGGGCAGGTCCCGGCGCGGGAGGTCACGGCGCGCCGGTTCGGCGTGGCGTCACCGGCGATCTGGATAAGCCTGCTGGGAGGTCTGGCGGCGCTGTCCTTGGTGGCCATGATCCCGCTGACGCTCATGGCACATCAGCTGTTCAACGGGCTCGTGGCGCTGGTGATCGGCGTTCCGTGCGCGGTGGTCGGGGTGCTGGTGGCGCGGCGCCAGCCGGGTAACCCGATCGGGTGGCTCTTTCTGGTGATCGCTGCGTGTGTGTCGGTGGGCACCGTTGGCTCTGACTACGCGTTCCTGGCCTATCGTCGCGGGCATCATCTTCCGCTGGGCCCGGTGGGGCTGGCGCTGGGCCAGCTGTGGGGACCCGGCCTCCTCCTGCTGTTCGTGGTGATCCTGCTGTTCCCGGACGGCAGGCTCCCGCCGGGGTTCTGGCGCCGGGCCCTGTGGGTGTACTGCGCGATCTATGCGGTGCTGCTGGTGGCGACTGCCGTAGCGACCGCTGCTGCCCTGGCCGCGCACCCCATCCGCGTCGACTCCAGCGGTGGGCTGTCCGCTGTTAACTCCCCGGCCGGCTGGTTCAAGGACGTCCAGGGCCCGGCCAGCATCATGCTGATCGTGCTGTCGCTGTCCTTCATTGGCCGCCAGGTGCTGAGCTGGCGGCGCTCGTCCAGTGACCGGCGCCAGCAGCTGAAGTGGCTGGCCAGCGGCGGGGCCGTCACTCTTGCCTGTGCGGGTCTCTCGGGGGCGCTTGGCTCGTCGGGGATCACCCTGCTGCATGTGGTGGGCGGGTTCGCCTGGTTCGGCTGGGCGGCGCTGCCGGTAGGCATCGGTGTGGCGATCTTGAAGTACCGGCTGTATGAGATCGACCGGATCGTCAGCCGGACCCTGGCCTACGCCATCGTGACCGGGCTGCTGGTCGGGGTCTACGCCGGGCTGGTGCTGCTGGCCACCCGGGCGCTGCCGGTGTCACTGTCCACTCCGGTGGCGGTGGCCTGTGCCACGCTGGTGGCCGCCGCCCTGTTCAATCCGCTGCGGCGGCGGGTGCAGCAGGTGGTGGACCGCAGGTTCAACCGGGCCCGGTATGACGCGGACAAGACCGTGGCGGCGTTCGCCGCCCGCCTGCAGGACGCCGTGAACCTGGACGCGGTGCAGGACGACCTGGCCGGTGTCGTCCGCAAGGCCCTGGAACCCGCCCAGGTCTCGGTGTGGATCAGCCAGTGCGGCTGAGGCGGACGTCAGTGGCGCCACCACCAGTTGGGGGCTCCGGCTGAGGTGCGCCAGCGGCCGTCCGGTCAGCTGCGGTCATGGTGGCGGGGCCGGCGTGCCAGGGCTGCGCAGGTGACCACGATCACGGTGAGCAGCGGCACCACCGTGAGGCTCAGGCTCGGCGCATCACTGCGCGCGGTGGCCAGCAGGGAGCCGAGGAACACCAGGTAGCAGCCGATGATGAAGCCGCCAGTGGCCCGGCGTACCCCTCTGTTGCGGTAGGCGAAGCCCAGCGCAGCCAGGGTCAGCACCAGATACCAGGCCGCGATCAGGGTGACCTCAGGTGAGGGAGAGCCCAGACCGGTGATGACCGCGGGCAACAGCAGCCCGACCGCGACGTTCAGCGCGTTGCTGTTGAGTGTGGTGCTCAGCATGGCCGCCCCGCGGCCTCGGGCCGCCAGGTACACGGCCGCGACCGCATTGGGCAGGCTGGTCACCGCGGCGAGCACGACCCCCCCGGTGACGATCTCGGGGATTCCGAAATGGCTGCCCAGCCGGGACGCCTCCTGCTCCATGAGCACGCTGGCCAGCACCACGATTACCAGCGCTGCTGCCGCTAGCAGTGCGTCGATGCCATGGCCGCGGCGCGGGTGGATGGCTTCTTCCAGTTCCTGTTCTTCCTCGGTGACCGCAACGGCCAGCCAGGCGGCTGCGCGCCGCACCACCGGCCGGTGGCGGGGCCGCCGCAGCCGGGCCCCGCCCAAGCTGAGCACGGCCACATACGGCAGCAGCATGGCCAGCACCGCGGCCAGGCCGGCTGCCGCCGGGATCAGGCCCAGCACCGTGACCAGGCAGACCAGCGCGATCCAGCCCGCAACCACCCCGCCGAGCAGGACCACCTTGCGGTGCAGGGCCAGCTGGCCGGCCACCACCGCGCCGAGGCCCAGCAGCGCGGCCAGGTTGAACACGTTGGAGCCGATGATCACGCCGGCGCCGATCTTCCCCTGGTGGTGGATGAGCGCGGTGACCGCGGATGTGATCTCGGGTGCGTTGGCTGCCACCGCCGCCACCATGCCGAGGAGGGCCTCTGACAGTCCGAGCCGCTGGCCGATCCGCTCCAGCCGGGTGACCAGCAGGTAACTGGTGCCCAGGCTGACCGCGGCGGCGCCGGTGAACAACAGGACCGAGAGGGAGACCGGCATCGTGACTGTGCCTCCTGGCGGGCTTGCAAGCGGACGAGGTGCCGACCAGTCTTCCCGGCGCTCCAGGGTCCCAGCCTACGATCATGACCCCACCAGGCGGCTTTCCTGGCCAGAGCCGCCGGCCTATCCTGCCGGTTGGAGGCCGCGGACCGCGACCGGGAGGTGGGCCCTGGTGTCACTGGGCTTCTGGGGCCGGGCGCTGGCTGAGCCGGGCCGGATCGCCGCGATCGAGCCGGATGGCACCGCGCATACCGCTGGTGACCTGCTGGCCCAGGTCAACCAGCTCACCCACGGGCTGCGGGCCGTCGGCCTGCGGCCGGGGGATGGGGTGGCGGTGCTGGCACCGAACGGCGTCGCGCCACTGGAGGTCTACCTGGCGGCGCTGCAGGCCGGCTGGTATGTCACCCCGGTCAACTGGCACTTCACCATCCCCGAGGTTGCCTACATAGTGCGGGACAGTGGGGCGGCGGCGTTTGTAGTGCACGAGCGGTTCGCCGCCACCGGGGTGGGCGCGGCGGAGGCGGCGGGCGTGCCCGCCCGCGGCCGGATCAGCTATGGCCGGGTGCCTGGGTTCCGCCCGGTCGAGCAGGTCAGGCAGGGCCAGTCGGCTAGCCTGCCGGCAGACCGGACGGCTGGCTCCGCCATGCATTACACCTCCGGAACCACCGGCCGGCCTAAGGGCGTGCGGCGGCCGCTGTCCGGGCTCGACCCGGACGTGAGCGCCGAACTGCTGACCGCGCTACCGCAGTTCTTCGGCATCACGCCCGGCTCACCCAATGTGCATCTGGTCACCTCGCCGCACTACCACACAGCGGTCACGGTGTTCGGCTGCGGCGCCGCACAGATGGGGCACCGCCTGGTCTACATGGACTCCTGGGACGCCGAGCAGGCGCTGGCACTGGTCGAGCGGTACCGGGTGACCAATACCCACATGGTGCCAACCCATTTCAAGCGGCTGCTCTCACTGCCGCCAGAGGTCCGGCGGCGCTACGACCTGTCCTCGATGCGGTGGCTGCTGCACGCCGCCGCACCCTGCCCGGCAGGGATCAAGCGGGCCATGCTCGACTGGTGGGGACCGCGTGTGTACGAGTACTACGCCGCGACCGAGGGCGGCGGGACCATCGCCACCCCGCAGGACTGGCTGGCCCGACCGGGCACGGTGGGCAAGCCGTGGCCGGTCAGTGAGATCATGGTCGCCGACGACGACGGGAACCGGTGCCCGCCGGGCGTGGCTGGCACCGTCTACATGCGGATGAGCCTGCCCGACTTCGTCTACAAGGGGGACCCGGCTAAGACCGCGGCAGGCCGCCTGCGCGGCTACTTCACCGTTGGCGACATCGGCTACCTGGATGCGGACGGTTTCCTGTTCCTGTGCGACCGGAAGTCGGACATGATCATCTCGGGCGGGGCCAACATCTACCCGGCCGAGGTGGAAGCGGAGATCATCATGCATCCGGGGGTGGCTGACGTGGCTGTGTTCGGCATCCCCGACGACGACTGGGGGGAGTGCGTCAAGGCGGTGGTCGAGCCGGCCGCCGGGGTGAGCCCGGGGCCTGACCTGGCCGCCGACATCCTGGCCTCGCTGACCGGCCGGCTGTCGAAGATGAAGTGGCCACGGTCGATCGACTTCATCGAGCAGCTGCCCCGCGACCCCAGCGGCAAGCTGCTCAAGCGCCGCCTGCGGGAGCCTTACTGGCAGGGCCGGGACACCGTGATCTGACCGGCCAGGCGGGATGAGCGCACCAGCGGGCGTCAGTCCTCCCGCCGGCCCTCCAGGAGCGGGTCAGCGGGCCAGCGCACCGGCTTTCCGGCCAGGCGGCAGCGGCGCCAGGCGACACCGGACAGCACCTCCAGCACGACCCGGCCGGCCAGGTACGCGGTGATCTCCGCGTGGTCATACGGCGGCGAGACCTCGACCACGTCCATCCCGGCCAGCGGCAGCTCCATCGCGATCCGGCGGACCGCATCCAGCAGCTGGCGGCCGGTCAGCCCGCCCGGCTCGGGGGTGCCGGTGCCCGGTGCCATGCCCGGGTCAACCACGTCCACATCCACCGACAGGAAGACCCCGTCACAGTCGCTGGTCGCGATGCCGAACGCCTCGGTCAGGCAGGCGTCCAGGCCCCGGGTCACCACCTCGGTCATCTCGTAGCTGCGCATCCGCTGGCCGGCCATCCAGGCCAGTGTGTCCGGCTCGGGCCAGTAGCCGCGCAGCCCGATCTGCAGGAACCGGTCGCCGCGCACCGCCCCGGACTCGATCAGGCGGCGCATCGGGGTGCCGTGCCCGTACAGCGAGCCGAACTGGGTGTCGCCGGTGTCGGCATGGGCGTCGAAGTGGATGACCGACACCCGGCCCCAGCCGACGTGGGTGGCCACCCCGGTGGCGTCCGGGAGGGCGATGGTGTGGTCGCCGCCCAGGATCACCGGCAGCGCCCCGCCCTGGCAGGCGGCCTGCACCGCCTGTTCCAGCAGGCGCAGTGAGTGCTCGGTGTCGCCGCTGCGCATCTCCACGTCGCCCGCGTCAGCCACCCGCAGCTCCGCCAGCGGATCCACGCCGAGTGCCAGATGGGGGCGGGAACCGTCATGCGGCAGGTAGTCGGTGAATCGGATCGCCTGCGGGCCGAACCTGGCGCCCGGCCGGTGCGACGTCCCGCCGTCGAACGGCGCACCGATGATCATGATGTCGGTGCCCGCCCACGACGGCGGGTCAGCCAGATCCACCCGCGGCACACCGAGGAAGGTCGCATCTGGTCCGTACATCCCGCCGAGCCGAGTCATCGCGCCTCCCCTGTCATCGGTGAGGCCAGTATGGCCGAGTGCGCGGGAGGCGGGCGGCCCGCCGGGCCGCCCGCCTCCCGCACGGAGCTGCCTAGGACACGCCGGCGTCGTCGAACAGCGTGTAGGCGCCGTCGGCGGTGTCGTTGTCGTCGCGGTTGCGCAGGGTAAGCGTGTAGGAGTGGCCGGACGTCACCGCATGGGCTACCCGCTTCCAGCCCGCGCCGTGGGTACAGGTGCGGCCCAGCATGGTGTAGCTCGTGCCGGTGGTGTTGTCCTTGAGCAGGATCGTCGCCCAGGCGGACGTGATGGTGTCCGGGCAGGAGACGTTGTAGAAGACGGTCAGGGTGTTGCCGGTGGCGGTGAACGTCTGCACGATGTTCGAGATGCCGTTGGTGTGGGTGGACAGGCCGGCCCGGGCGGCGTGGCTGCCCGAGTGCTGGCCGGCGGAGACGATCGCGGTGGCGGCGCCGCTGGTGGTCCAGCCGGAGAAGGTGCCGGTCTCGAAGCCGCCGTTGACCACCCCGCCGCCGTTGCCGTTGCTGACAATCGGGTGGCTGCCCGCACAGGCGCCGGCCCCACTTTTACCATCGTTGGCCCAGGTGGTCTGCACCGCGAAGGTGCCGGTGCCGGTGGTCAGGTCGAACGATCCGCCGGCGGTGCCGGGGGTGATCCAGGCGCACTTGTCGCCGTTTTCCGAGTTGCCCTGGATCCAGCCGCCGGGCGGGTTCTGGTCGGTGATGGTCTCGGCGTACTCGTGGCCTTCCACGATCGACACGCCGTCCAGGGGGCCGCTCTTGTTGACGAAATTC
>Ga0306922_10001067_pt1 | contig 24003 bp, 23 predicted proteins | sample sta12Cox44000082_FD_203758 | JGI IMG/M metagenome (GOLD analysis project Ga0306922, IMG submission 203758) | Lab enrichment of tropical soil microbial communities from Luquillo Experimental Forest, Puerto Rico - statoxic.12C.oxic.44.000.082 (v2)... | ecosystem: Environmental > Terrestrial >... | reverse complement strand
CGATTTGGCGGAATTGTCGCGATCATCCTAGGACTAGGGCGGGTTGCGCGAGCAGAAGGCTGGCAGGTGGACGTTTTGACCACTGACCCAACCGTGCAGCGAGTTGTCGGGCAACACGGCCTGGGAGTCGTGAGCCTGGATGTGATCCGGCGCGAAATCAAGCCCCTTTGGGACCTGAAAGGTCTCGTTCGTTTGCAAAAATTCCTTCGGCGGGAATCCTACGGGATCGTCCACACTCACACGTCGAAGGGAGGTTTCGTGGGGCGCCTGGCTGCCTCGCTCGCGCGTGTGCCGGTGATCGTGCATACCGCGCACGGATTCGCGTTCCACGAGGCGAGTCCAATCGCAAGCCGCGTCTTCTATTCCACGCTGGAACGTATCGCAACCCGATGGTGCGACCGGATCGTTTCCGTCAGCGAGTTTCACTGTAACTGGGCGTTGGAATTGGGGATGTGCACGCCGGCCGAAATTCTTGCGATTCCGAACGGAATCTCGGTCCCGCGATTGAGCGATTCATTCGCGGCCACCGCTCTGCGACGGCAGTTAGGCGCTCGGAGTGGCGACCTATTGATTCTGACGGTTTCCCGACTGGCGGACGACAAAGGCGTCAAGCACCTACTTGAGGCTGTGGCCATCCTTCCAAGGGGTGAACACCGTTATCGGGTATTCGTCGCTGGTGACGGTCCCATGCGCACTCGACTGGAGCAGTATGCGCGCGATCTGAGGTTATCGGACGTCGTGACCTTTCTCGGCTTTCGCCAGGACGTCCACGAACTTCTGGCAGCCTGTGATCTGGTTGTACTGCCCAGCCTACGCGAAGGACTCTCCATCACCCTGTTGGAAGCTATGGCCGCCGCCAAGCCAATCATCGCGACCAGCATCGGCAGTAATCGCGAGTTGGCCTCCCAGGCCGATATGGCCCTCCTCGTTCCGCCGGCCAACTCGAAGGCTCTCGCGGAGGCCATTCAGCAGTGCGCACACGACCCGGTGCTCACGGCCCGTCTCGCCACAACCGCGCGTGCTCTGTTTGAAAGCCGTTACACCGAGGACCGAATGCTGGATTCGTATCGGCATTTATATCTCGACCTTGTGAAGCTGAAATCTCCGCCCGGAGCAAAAACGGCGGGCCAGGGAGCCCGGATCGAGAGCTCAGGGAACACCTCGATTCGCAGAGCCAGGATGGACGACCTGACCGGCATCGTCACAATTCACCAGAAAGCTTTCAGCCGCTTCTTCCTCACGCAGCTGGGAGCCGAATTTCTGCGCAGGTACTACGGGCTAGTGCTCAACTACCGAGCCGGAATCGTGCTGGTGGCCGAACAGAACGGCGTTCTTGACGGATTCGTCTGTGGTTTTGTAGATCGCGCTGAGTTTTACCGCTTAATGTGGCGCAATAAGCGGCGATTCGCTCTGCCGGCTTTGACCGCGTTAATTCGACACCCCTCTCTGGCCGCCAGAGTGGTCTACGGCGTCCGGAGGATTCAACAGGGGGCAGCGCGGGGACCGGCAGGATCGAGTGAGCTCTCGTCAATCGCGGTGGCGCCCGAAGCGTCAGGCTGCGGCTTGGGCAAGGTGCTTGTGCAGGCTTTTCTGGCGAAGTCGTGGTCGATGGATGCGCACCGCGTATATCTGACGACCGATGCCGATGGCAATGGGCACGCTAATGAGCTCTATCGACAAATGGGGTTTCAGCACTCGCGACGATTCATGCAATGCAGAGGGCGCTGGATGAACGAGTACATTGTCCGTCGCGAGCCAACCGGAGTGGCCCTGTGAACCCAGCGCTCGGTTGTCCGCGCCAGCAGCTGTTGAGCAGGTTTTTCGACGCCACAGCCGCCGCCACCGGGCTGCTGCTTCTGATGCCAGTCTTGGTTGTCCTCGCGATAATCATCTTCTTACGTGATGGTTCGCCCGTCCTGCTCAGCCAGACGAGAGTCGGCCGGAACGGTGAGCCATTCCGGATCTGGAAGTTTCGAACCATGCGGACGGGGTGCAGCGGGAGCGCGATCACGGCCGCCGGAGACGGCCGGGTCACCAAAACCGGGCGAGTGCTCAGGAAATATAAGCTGGACGAACTGCCTCAACTGTTCAACGTCCTAAAAGGGGAAATGAGCTTAGTCGGGCCTCGCCCAGAGGTGCCCGAGCATGTGAGCGGGACTCTGATGTGGCAAGCCGTCTTACAAGTGCGTCCGGGAATAACGGATCCCGCCAGTCTCTTATATCGGAACGAGGAAGAGGTGCTGGGTACCTCCAACGATCCCGACGCTTTCTATCGTGAGCGCGTTCAACCGGCCAAGCTCCTTCTCAATCTGACGTATCTCGAGAGGCGGTCGTTCAGACAAGACCTCCGGCTGATCTGGCTGACCATTCGCTACAGTTTGTGTCCTAAACAATTCGATCCCGATCTGATCCAAAGAATCCTTGGTACTGGTACCGGAAATGATGGACAATTTCATCAGCTTTCACCGCCCGTCAATCGGTGAAGAAGAAATCAGCGAGGTTGTGGATACCCTGAGGTCCGGGTGGCTTACCACGGGACCTCGCGTGGCACTTTTTGAGCGGGAATTCAGCGAGTACGTCGACGCGCCCCAGGCCATCGCGGTCAACTCAGCGACGGCGGCCCTCCACATTGCTCTAGCCAGCCTAAAGATCGGAGCGGGCCAGGAAGTGATCACGAGCCCCATGACGTTTTGCGCGACCGTACATGCGATTCTGCACGTCGGAGCCACTCCGGTGCTTGCCGATATCGGACCCGACGGTAACATCGGTGTGGAGCAGATCGAAAAGCGCATCACGAGTCGGACGCGGGCGATCCTGCCGGTGCACTTGGGCGGGTTGCCTTGCGACATGAATTCGATCTGGGCTCTCGCACAGAAGCATAGCCTTCATGTGATCGAAGACGCCGCCCACGCGGCTGGAGCCTGCTATCAAGGACGCCCCATCGGCGCCGGTCCGGCAGGTTGCGTTCCGGCCAGCGACGCAGTCGCGTTCAGCTTCTACGCCACCAAGAACCTTACCACCGGCGAGGGAGGCATGCTTACCACTTATCGGGCCAGTTTTGCAGAAACTGCGCGCATGCTTTCCCTGCACGGCACCAGTCACAACACCTGGGAACGCTACACAGAACACGGTGACTGGCACTACGAAGTGCTCGCTCACGGGTTCAAATACAACCTCAGTGACCTTCAAGCCGCGATCGGAATCCATCAACTTCGAAAACTGGAGCAGTTCATCGATCGCCGCACTCTTTACGCACGACTGTACCATCAAGCGTTCGCCGGCATGGAAGAAGTGGAACTACCGCCCGATCGTCCCAACTGTCGTCACGCCTGGCATCTCTACATTCTGCGGCTCAATCTCGACAAGCTCCGAATCACCCGCGACGAGTTCATCGAAGATCTGCGGCGCCAAGGCATCGGCACAAGCGTCCACTTCATCCCGATTCCGCTTCATCCATTCTTTGCCCAGCTGCCGCTGGCGCGTTACCCATGCCCGCGGGCACTGGCTCTGTACCCGCGAATCGTGTCATTGCCGTTATACCCCGCCATGACCGAGGAACAGGTGCACCATGTGGCACGGTGCGTGGTCAACGTTCTCAAGCGCTCGCGGCGAGCGAGATTCGTTGGTTCCGGGACTGCCGCAACGCTTCGCACAACGGATGCTTCTTTACCCTTAAAGAGTCACTCATGAACAACCGTCACGTTAGTATTTGGCTGGAGCGAGCTTGCCAGATGGTCGCCGTGGGGCTTTCGTTGACGGCGGCATTTCTGCTCCGCTTCGATTTCGCGATCCCGGCCGGCCTGAAAGGGGTCCTGATCCAAGCGGTGGCGTTGGCGATCCTGGTGAAGCTCGTGGTCTTCGATTGTGTGGGGTTCTACCGGGGTTTGCGGCGGTTCGTAAGTATTCCGGACCTGTACCTGGTGTTCCTCGGTAATGTCGTCGGTGGGGCACTATTCTCGATAGCCGTGATCTTCTGGATTGGGCCGGAAGTACCGCCGTCCATCTTGGTGATAGACGCGCTCTTGTGTTTTCTGGCGACCGCGCTCGTCCGGTTCTCGCTTCGAATCTGGAGCGAGGCGTTCTGCCGGGAGCGTCCACCCCGGGAACGTACGGGGATCCTCATATACGGAGCCGGAGCCTCGGGAGCGGATCTGGTGCGGGAGATTCATTCCGCCCGCCTCAGCCGGTATTTCGTCGAGGGATTTTTGGATGACGACCCATTGAAACAAGGTGCCGTCATCCTAGGCGTGCCCGTTCTGGGGACAGGGCGTGAGGCCTTCGCCGTGGTACAACGACTAAACCGGCAGAGACCCACCGTCGCTGAGATCATCGTTGCGATGCCATCGGCTACGGGACCGCAAATGCGTGAGACGCTGGCAAACTGCCACGCCGCGCGCATACCGTGCAAGACCCTCCCCGGTATCGACGAGCTGCTGAGCGGGAAATTCTTGACCGCTCAAGTGCGGAGTTTGTCGGTGCATGACCTGCTCGGACGGCAAACTGTGAAGTTAGACGATCGGGCGGTGCGGTCCAGCATCGCCGGCCGATCGGTATTGATTACGGGTGCCGCTGGCTCGATCGGTTCCGAGCTATGCCGTCAGGTGGCCCGTTTCAGGCCGGCCCGCCTGGTGGCGTTCGATCAGGCGGAAAGCGATCTCTTTAAGATCGAAAGCGAACTACTGGAAAAACATCCGAACCTGGAATTGGTGACCGCTCTCGGTGACATTCGCGAAACGAGCCGGCTAGCCGACGTGATTGGGCGATATTCGGTGGAAAGTGTGTTCCACGCCGCTGCGTACAAGCATGTGCCGATGATGGAGTCGCATGTGCTAGAAGCCGTTCGCAACAACATCCTTGGCACTTGGAATCTCGTGCGCATCGCCCATAGCCAGAAAGTCGGCCGTTTATTGATGATTTCGTCCGACAAGGCCGTCAATCCGGTTTGCGTGATGGGCGCCACCAAGCGCGTTTGCGAGCGGATCGTGTCCGCCAAAAGGGAAGACCAGGAGCCGACCAAGTGTGCCTCGGTTCGCTTCGGCAATGTGCTGGGAAGCAACGGAAGCGTAGTGCCCATTTTTCAAACTCAGATTGCTGCGGGCGGGCCGATCAAGGTGACGCATCCGGATGCACGCCGGTATTTTATGACGATCTCCGAAGCCGTGTCACTGACCTTACAGGCTTCTACCAAGTGCCAGGGCTCCGAGATCTTCGTTCTCGACATGGGCGAGCCGATCCGCATTGTTGACCTAGCGGAGAACATGATCCGGCTTGCCGGTATGGTCCCTTACGAGGATATCGACATACAGTTTACGGGTCTGCGGCCGGGTGAAAAGTTGATGGAGGAGATGAACGGAGCGAGCGAGGTCATGCGGGCGACTGACCAGGAGAAGATGCAGGTCATCCGCGAACGCCCCTTGAGCTGGGACTCGATTCCTGTCTGGATCGAGGAATTGGAAGATCTCCTCACAGCCAGACGGGAGGCGGAGATCATTGCCCATATTCGAACATTGGTGCCTGAATACAATCCGGGGGCCAAGCCAGTGCGCGATCGGGATGAACTCCAGGTCACTGACGGATCGGCCCTCGTGCGTGTCAGCAGCGGTCACGCAATGGGCATGAATCCCGATCCCCTGAGCGGAATGGCAACTCCAAACAGCCAACGCGATGGCAACGGTGCGATGCCAACCGCCTGTCAATCATAAAATATGCAAACACTTTTCGAACGTGGAGTCGTCGTTATTTCTATCGATACGGAAATGATCTGGGGCTATCGAGACTTGAGCAGCGAGGCCCAGTTCCAGCAACGGTTCCCCGATGCTGTAGGTGCGAATGAAAAGCTGTTGGTGGAGCTGCGCACGGCCGAGGTGAGCGCTACGTGGTATGTGGTAGGCGCTCTGGCACTCGGCGAAAATGCGGGTGAACGTGATCCCAGGATGGCCGGACTGCCCACCGATTGGATCGCCGGTATCCCCGATGGTGGACCAAGGACCGCTCCGGTGTGGTATCGCGCGCCCTTTGTAAAGCGTCTGCACGAGACACGTCCGGCTCAGGAGGTTGGACTTCACGGAGGGCTCACTCATCTTATCTGGACCGATCGACGCGCGACTCGCGAAGTCGTCACATGGGAGCTGGCCGGGGGTATCAAGGCGTTAGAGCAGGCGCACATCAGGCCACGCTCGTTCTCCTTCGGTCGCAACCAGGAGGCGTATCATGAACTGCTGCCAGAGTACGGCATCCGCAGCTATCGTGGGCGTTCCCCTGGGCTCGCGTGGAAGCTCGGACAGACGCTCCCCGGCGCCTTGTTACGGGCGTCAGATGAGCTACGCCGCGCAACGCCGCCTTTGGTCTGGCCCCATGAGAGTCTCCCCGGCCTGTGGTGCCTTCCGGCGTCGCTAGCTCTCTATCCTATCGGACCAGCACGTGCCCGATTCACCGGATTACGATCACGCGTCGAGCGCTTCAGGCGGGGATTGGGGGCTGCGGTCCGTGATCGAGGGATCTTTCACTTCTGCCTGCATCCGGAGAACCTGGCCGAATCACGCTTCGGGTTTTCCATATTCGAGGAGATGATCGAAAGGCTTGTTCGGGCGCGCGACCTCGGGGACGTCGAGATTTTGACCGTGATCGATGTAGTTGACCGGATGGAAGGGAAACAAACCTATGCTCAACCAAAACAACAATCGAACACAGACGTACTTGAAGCGAATCGGCGTTGCTGAACTGCCGCCTTTAACGAGTCCCTTCGATCCCGGTTACGATCCGGCCACACTGGAGAGTCACCTGGAGCAAAGCTCGCACCTGATGGCTATTCTCAAGGTTTCCATGGCGTGCTGGATGGTCGCGAACGAATCTGCCACTCGGCGGAAAGTGTCCGCCGCCGCTAAGTTTCGCGTGCCCACGGTGACCGGCGGAGGCCCGTTCGAAATTGCCGTGGCACAAGACGGGCTGGGGCCTTATCTGGACCTGTGTGCTGATATCGGCTTCACACGGATTGAATGCGGCGAGGGCTTCACGGACATGCCCCTCCCGGCACGTGAAGTGGTGGCGATGGCCGGTTCGCGAGGGTTAGATGTTCAGTTTGAACTGGGCAAGAAGCACACGGGTGCCTTCAGCTCGAACACTGTGGACCAGCTGATCGACCAAGGCCGCCGCTGGCTGGATGCGGGTGCTCGTGAGTTGGTAGTGGAAGCGCGAGAAAGCGCGCAGGGAGTCGGGCTGTTTGACGCTGCCGGAAACTTCAACGCCATCCTGGCAGACCGCTTCGCGGGAGAATTTGGCCTCGACACGGTGACTTACGAAGCGCCGACCAAGCCCAGCCAGTTCGCTCTGCTCGATCACTTTGGGTCACGGGTACGGGTTTGTAACGTCCGGTTGGAAGAATTGCTACGCGTCGAAATTTACAGGCGGGGCCTCCACTCCGACGCCTTCAGCAGGGAGAATCTCCGCCCGCGTGTGCTATCCGCGCCGGCTCTCGGCGCCCAGTGAAACGTTCTAACGAAACAAAGGTGCATCATGCCGAAATCGGTCGTCATCGATTACTTGCCTGAGAGCGTTAGCCGGTATCGGCCGGGATGGGCGATTGTTGCCGTCGATGTCATTCGTGCCACTACTACGGCGATTACAGCAGCTGCGACGGGACGGCGGTGCTTCCCGGTCCCAACGATTGACGCTGCCCTGGCACTCGCTCAAGGATTCAACGACCCCCTGCTGGCCGGTGAATCCAATGGTCGAATGCCTGTCGCCTTCGAGTTGGACAACAGTCCTTGCCAGCTGGCTGACCGCACCGACATCCACCGGCCACTTGTTTTGGTTTCTTCATCCGGCACTAAGGTGATTCACGAAGCCGCTGGCAGTGAAGCCATCTATCTCGCCTGCTTTCGCAGCTACTCCGTTCTTGCAGATCATCTGGCACCTCGTCACGATCAAGTGGCTGTGATTGGGGCGGGAAGCAAGGGCGAATTCCGCGAGGAAGACCAGATCTGTTGCGCATGGATTGCGGCAGGTCTGATGAGCAGGGGATACAGGGCCGGCACCTCACAGACCGCCGAGGTGGTCAAGCGATGGCGCGATGCACCGCCCAGCGCATGTTTGTGCAGTCGGAGCATCGATTTCCTTCGCAGGACGGGTCAGCTGGGAGACCTGGAGTTCATTCTTGCCCACATCGATGATCTCGACGACGTCTTCGAGGTCCGGGACGGAGAGGTGAGAGTGATCCGGGGGCCTGAGCGGGGGAACTCGCGGCCGCTGTGCGATCGGAGTCCGGTTCTATGAGCGAATCCCTGAACTACACGACACCGGCGGTCATGCTCCGATCCGGACATCACGGCGGCTTGGGCATCGCGCGGAGCCTCGGCCGTCTCGGCGTGCCGGTCTACTCGGTGGACGCCGCCCGCTGGGAACCTGCCTTCAGTTCCCGTTACTGCCGTCGCCGATTTGTTCTGCGGATCGGAAACGACCCGCCGGATGGCTCGGTCTCCAGCTTGCAAACGATCGGACACAAGCTGGGCGGAAAGTCCATTCTGATTCCAACTACGGACCAAGGGGCCCTCTGGGTTGCGGAGAATGCCGCAGCTCTTCGCGAGGCGTTCCGCTTTCCGTATCAAGATGCCATGCTGGTTCGCTCGCTTTGCGACAAGAATCTCATGCAACATCTCGCCCGCCAGTGCGGCGTGCCAACCGCCCAATCGGTTGTTCCACATTCAAAGGACGACTTGGCTCAGTTCCTCGAGACCGCTGTGTTTCCAGTGATGGTCAAGGCAATTGCTGCCGAGCGCCTGCGCCAGCGGACCGGCGGAACGAAGTTCATCGTGCAGACAAGCCGTCAACTCCTGGATCTGTACGCAAAAGCCGAAGACCACTCAGGACCGAACCTGCTTATTCAGGAATTCATCCCCGGCGAGGATTGGATGTTCAACGGCTACTTTGACGCGAATTCGCAATGTCTGTTTGGTGTGACCGGAACGAAAATCCGCCGGTTTCCCGTGAGAACGGGCGTCACCAGTTTGGGAATCTGTCGCGAGAATAAAACCGTCTACAAGACCACAACCGATTTCATGAAGGCGATCGGTTATCACGGCATCCTCGACATAGGATACCGTTATGACCGCCGGGACGGGAAATACAAGGTCCTGGATGTGAACCCGCGCATCGGTTGCACCTTCCGGCTGTTTTCTGCCACCAACGGTCTAGACGTCGCCCGCGCTTTGTACATGAACATGACAGGCCAGCCAGTGCCCCCCGCGACCGTAGCCGACGGACGTTCCTGGATTGTGGAAGACTTTGATCTGTTCTCCGCGCTTTGCTCCTGGACGGGCGGCGCCTTAACACTGAAGGATTGGGTAAAGTCTGTCCTAGGAGTTCACGAGACGGCCTGCTTCGCTCTCGATGATCCGCTGCCCTTTTTCATGATGGGGGTAGCCGACAGCTGTGAATTCTACCGGTGGATTCGAGGCTTGGCGGCAATCCGTCAAAATTCCCGAAAGGCCGGAAGTCCCATTGTATTAGCTTCGCAAGGGAGACTTTAACCGCTGTGTGGACCGACACCTTACTCGAAGCTAAGTCGCATGCTCATTCATCCGATGATGCTGCGCCCCGCCATTTTCCGGGCAGTGTTCTGGCGCGGTTTCTAGAGTTACGAGGACGCCGCATCGTGACAGCGTGCGGCGCAGTATGGTATTCCGTCCCCGGGGGTTTTCTCATGAGCCTGCCCTACCAGGCTATGCTCAATCCAGACCCGAAAGAGTTGCAGCAAATGATCCGGGAGACCAAGGCTTTTGGCGTGAGATTTCCATCGCGGAGCTGGACGGGTCTCGACAGCGGTCTTTACGTGCTCCGTGCGCGGAACTACGACATGGAGTCGGTGCACGTTAAGCACAGGCCGCGGGTACGACGGGGCCTCCAATGCTTTGATGTGCGGCCAGCAACCAAAGACCAAATGTTGAACGAGGGCTGGGAGGCGAATCTCAGCACCATGGCGCGACAGGGGCGTTATGACCCCGAGTTTGGCGAGCGGCGCCGATGGGCGACCCTCGTCGAAGCCGCGTTTGCGTGTTCAGAGGTCTCGTTTCCGGCCGCGTTTTCAGGCTCGCACCTGGCGGCATATATGATCACTTGCCGGGAACATAAGTGGCTGCACATTCTCCATCAGATGTCGCGTCAGGAGGATCTTCCCAATTTTCCCAATCACGTGCTCACGTACACAATCTCCGAGCAAGCCGCAGCCGATGAATCACTCGATGCTGTCTGCTATGGCTACGTGCCCCTGTTCGCCGCCGACGGCCTGCATGAATACAAACTCCGGTTCGGATACGAAATGATTCCGCACCGGTCAGTCGTTCAACTTCATGCGACTGTCGATACCGTACTGAATAGTCCAGTTGCGCGAGCAGCCGTGCGCATCGCTCGCGGCGTGTTTCATAAAAATCAGAAGGTTGAGACCATCGAAACCGTTTTGAGAGGGGCGCGCTCCTCGGGGCCGCCTACAAACCCATGTTGATTTCACGACTCAACGCCATCCCCCGTTTCGCGCTACCTTACACACCGGCGGACTTCACGGCGGGCCTGGTGGCGTGGGTCCGCGGTGCGCCGCCTCCGGACGCCTTCAGCCTGCTGGGCGACAGCCCGAGGTTCTGGACGCGCAGCGGCCGGCAGGCGCTTCGATTGCTCCTAACGGCGCTTAATCTCAGGCCGGGATCGGGTGTCGCACTCCCGCTATTTACGGATCCTTCTCTGGTTAGTGCCATTGTGGCTGCCGGCCACCGGCCGGTCTTCATCGACGTGGATCCACAATACCTCACCATTGACCCGGCATCGTTGGAGGCCGCAAGCGGCACGTTTTCCGCAATAATCGCCGTGCACCTTTTTGGGCAGATGGCCGATATGCCGCGGTTGCTGGCGGCCGCCGGGGATCTCCCGGTCATCGAAGACGCCGCACATGCGCCGCTCAGCTACCTCAATGGGCGAATGGCGGGTAGGTTTGGACTGGGCGCGATCTACAGTTTTGCTTCGACCAAATACTGGCCCGCTGGTGGCGGCGGGCTTGCCGTCGTCCATGACGCGGAGGTGGCGCACAAGCTGGCCGGATCGACCGGGATGCTGCTGCCACCTTCGCCGCTCGAGGAATTTTACTCCCTGATGCTGCAAGCTGCAAAGGCGGCCGTCTTTAGCCGGCGTCTCTACGGGGTATTCGGAAAGCCCATGCGCCGATGGGCGGAAAAATGGGCGCTGCTCGAGCCCTGCCTGGACCTGAAGGCCATCGAGCGCGCCCATGCCGCGGTCGCTTGCCGCCAGGCACCGCGGTTTCCGCAGCGGGTAGAGATGCAGCGTGCCAACAGTCTGCGGCTGCTGTCGCAACTGGCGGGCACCGAGGACGTGACGCTCCCCCGAGAACGACCAGGAGCGCGATACAACTACCACCTGTTTCCTGTGTTGTTGCGCGACAGTAGGGAACGGGCGGCAGTAGTGGCTGCAATGTGGGAGCACTCAGTCGACACGTCTACGATCTACAGCGGTGTAGTACAGGTATCGCGGAAGTTCGGATACCGATGCGGCTGTCCCGTGGCCGAATCGGTAGCGGACCGCCTCATCACCCTACCGAATCACGCCGCCTTAAGCGGCTCGGACATCGAGACGGTAGCACAGGTGTTCCGTTCGAGCCTCAGCGCATGGCGGAATACGCGGCCCAGTTATCCGGTCCTGACGTTCGGTGTAAGTCGGAAAACGGAAGGAGTTCCCGCCGCCTCATCGTCACCGCTGAAGAGCGCTACCGAGCCGCAAGGTGACTGAGAGGATCGAAAGAACGGAACCAGCCTTCAGACGGCGCGCTTCTAGTTGCTCTTCACCGGTGGCGTACCTCTATTTCCTTGAAGCCTGTGAAACTCAGCTCCTTCCCTTCTCCGGCTGGGCTATGAACTAAAGCCAGCACCGCGGCTTCTTCTTGATATGGGCTCGGATTCTACCGGCCGGCTAGCACTGAGGATTGTCGCCCTTGTGTGCGCTTGTTCCCTTCCGGAGCAAGCGCGAGACAAATCCTGGCCTGGCCGGATGGACGAATACCAACGTACGCTGCACGCGCTGGTCGAATATCGCATCCTTGCGGCCGAAGACGACGGAGCCGTCCTGCCAGAAACTGAGAAGCCTGTGGAGCCGGGCGAGCCCTACGAGGGCGTCGCGCGTTTGATCCGCTTGCTGCGGCGGGTAGGGGATCTTCCCGCTGACGCCATTCTCGAAGATCCGGACTTATACCAAGGCGCACTAGTCACCGCCGTCGAGCGATTTCAACGCCGCCATGGACTCGATCCGGACGGCAGGATCGACAAAGCGACGCTTGCGCAACTGAACACCCCGCTCCGATTTCGTGTTCATCAGCTAGAGCTCGCTTTGGAACGCTTGCGTCGGCGTCCGTACGATCCCTCCCGTTCCGCGATCGTTCTAAACCTGCCCGAATTTCGATTGCGGGCCTTTCGCCAGAACCACCTGGACCTCGAAATGAAAATCGTAGTTGGGGAGGCGCCGGAACGCAAAACCCCGATCTTAACCTCGCAACTGGAAATGGTCATTTTTCATCCGTACTGGAACGTTCCGTTGAAGATTGAACGCGACGAGCTCGTTCCAGAGATCATAAAGGACCCTTCGTTTCTGTCGGCTAACCATCTCGAGATGATCACTCCGGAAGGCGCTGTGCTACACGACCCGGTCTCTGACGACATGCTGCCAAAACTGCGTTCGGGCCGGATTCGGCTGCGACAGACACCAGGGCCTAAGAACGTCCTGGGACTGGCGAAATTCGTGTTCCCGAACCAATACGAAGTCTATATGCACGGCACCTCCGCGCAATGGCTGTTTGATCGGGCCCGCCGCGATCTCAGCCACGGCTGCATACGCCTGGAAAACGCCGAGGACCTGGCAGAATGGGTGCTGCGTGACGAAGCCGGCTGGACGCGGGATCGCATCGACGAGGCAGTGAGCGGCCCGGAATCGATTGTCGTGAAGCTCAAGCGGCCTATCCAGGTGGTGACGTGGTACGCCACCGCGGTCGCGCTCGCAAATGGCGAAGTGCACTTTTTCGAGGACATCTACGGGGAAGACGCCGCCCTCGAAAAGCAACTGGCGCGGTCCCCGACGCTAGCTTCCTCGCTTCACTAATCGCCGAAGAATGTATGGTGGCTTGGTCCATCATTTCCGCTCGGTGTGGAGTTCGGATCGCATCTCGGCGCCGTCCCAACACCCAGTGCACTACGGGGGGCTTGCGGGCGGTTTCCCCATCCGCGCCCGTACCGCAAAGGTATTCCAGCGGCAGTGGCAGGACAAATTTGAACGCCGCCGAACTGTTCTCCATATACACTGAATTTCGAGGTCTGGTAGCTCTCAGCCGTCGGGGGAATCAGCCGGCTCGGAAGGTGCCCAGGGAGAGTCATCTCGGACTCTTGGTCTCTCGGTCCTTGGGTTCCACCCTCCCATCTCAAGCGTGATTAGCTCGACCCGAACTCGGCTTCGTCACCGCCCGAGCCCGATAGCGGCCGAGATACGTAACCTCCCACGACTCCAGACGACTCGACGCCCCGCACCGGGTGCGACTCATCGCTCAGCCGACTGGTGAAGGGCAGGTTGGCTAGCGCTGCTTCACGAGGGCGGTAAACAGGTCTGGCGGGTCGAAGAATCAGCCACATCCATTCTCATGACCCGCATTAGCGCGTTTTGTCGAGGTTTTCGAGGAACTGCATCGACGGTTCTATCGAATCATCCTCCGCGCCCGACTGCAGTCGATGCAACATTGCATAGAATCCGCGTTTCCTGAGGAGCTCTTCGTGATTCCCGTGTTCGAGGATGCGCCCCGATTCGACGAAGAAAATCACGTCGGCCGAGCGAATCGTCGACAACCTGTGTGCGATCACGATCGATGTTTTGCCCTTCATCAGACGTCCTAAGGCTTCGAGCACGAGCTTCTCGGATACCGCATCGAGGCCCGAGCTGACTTCATCCAAGATTAGAATTGGGGTATCACGAATGACCGCCCGGGCAATCGCTATCCTCTGCCGCTGGCCGCCTGAAAGAGTCACTCCGCGCTCGCCGATCACGGTGTCAAATCCTTCCGGCATGCGCTCGATGAATTCGCATGCGTTCGCTACTCTAGCCGCCCTCATAACCTCTGCAGAGCTCGCATCCGGCTTACCGTAAGCGATGTTATACCAAACTGATTCTCGGAAAAGCTGCGTTTCCTGCAACACGAAACTAATCTGCCGCCGCAACGATCGCTGGCGATAAAGCTTCACATCGATGCCGTCGATCTTCACGGTTCCCGCGTCAGGATCGTAGAAGCGGGATATCAGATTAATGATGGTACTCTTGCCCGCTCCCGTAGGTCCGATCAATGCGGCAACCTGTCCAGGTTTCACAACCAGGCTAATCTGCTTAAGAATCGGGTAATTCGGCTCGTAGGCGAAGCTGACGTTCGATAATTCGATCTCGCCACTGAACCTGGGCGCTGTCCGCGCGCTAGGCAGGTCCTTCACCTCACGATCGGTTTTCAACACCTCGCGGATGCGCTCATATCCCACGGCGGCTCTCGAGTATGCATCAGTCATCTTGGAAAGTTCGCGCATCGGCTTGTACATCCGGCCGAGATACCAGATGAAGAGCATAAGGGAGCCAGCACTGAGCATCCCCTTCAAAGCCATGCGCCCCCCAAACCACAGAACCAAACAAGTACTGATTGCTATGATCAAATCCACGATTGGTGACAGCTTAACCTTAAGGTTCCGGACCTGCAGGGCGATCTCAACCGAAGCCAGGCTCTGCTTGGCCAGGCGTTGCTGTTCATGGTCCTCACGCGCGAAGGCCTTGATGACATGGATGGAGGATAGGGCCTCCTGAATTACGGACACCATATCATCCTCTTTTCGGCGTACCTCGCGCGAAGCCTTTTTGATGCGGAGAGTATAACGGAAGACGACAATGAAGAGCAGTGGAACCACGGAGAGTGCCACCAGCGTGAAGTGCCAATTTAGAAAAAGCATGATCACTATCATGCCCAGTAGAGTCAGGCCGTTTATAAGTACGCCGAGCAATCCGGAGGCGATGAAGGTCTGGATGGCATCGATATCGCTGGTAAGGCGACTGATGAGGTCGCCGGTCCGCCTTTTGTCGTGGTAACCAAGAGAAAGACGTTGGATGTGAGAGTAGAGGGCCTGACGAAGATTGTGGGCTACGTGGTGACCGACGGTGATGGTTAGGTATTTCTCGACATAGGTGCAGGCAGCTCCCAAACTAGCGATAACGACAGAAGCAAGAGCGACCCACTTCAAAAGTGAGAGTTTGTCGGCCCCGGCTATTGACAGGACCAGATCACTCAGCCACCCCCGCGCAGGTTTGGACTTCAGCACGTTGTCGAGGACGATTTTGAGCGGCCAGGGCTCCGCCAGGCCCGCCGCTCCTTCAAGTGTGAGGGCGAGAACTGCTACCGTCAGGCTTTTGGCGTAAGGCCTAAGTAGGTGAGTGAGAGCGTGGTTCGGTTTATCGGAACCCTTGGCCATCAGCGTTGTCGAGCCCCGGTAAACCGCCCTAGGGTAGTTGGGCTTCGCCGGCGCCAGAGCGATCACACCTCTGTTGTCAAGACTCGATATACGTTGATGTGTCGGTTACAGGTTAGATTCAAGAAAAAACGGCGGGAGGGTTATTCCGCGATCCATTTCGATCGGAAAGGCCCGACCCGTGAGTTGGTGAGGCATAGGTCCGCGGAGTAATTCAACACCGTGGGGATCGATTCTGACGTGCCACTGTTTCTCTACCAACACTAACTGAGACATTCTGCTTGCTCTAACTTCTCTTGGTCTTCGACCGTGAGACGGTTCTGTTCCCCACACGCTCACGATGCGCGGCCCGATGGGATGCGTTAACCCCGTGTCGGTGAGCTTTAGTTCTCGGCAGCGTTGGCCAATTCTTGTGGCCTTCAGATCCACCAGGCTGCCTTGCGGCCGCTCCTGGTTGTACTGTCCCGGGCCATCTGTCGTTGTGGTGCCGGGCCTCCATCAGGGTCATGAACCGGTGCGCGTTCAGAGATTCATCACCCAACCGCCCGTTGAAGCTCTCCACTTGGCCGCTGGCCAAGAGTAACAACCGGAACCGGATGGACAGCAACACCACACCAGTATTGAACAAGGTCGCGGTTATGACACCTGGTGGAACTACCACCACGGTACCATTCACGGCGAATGCGCCCGCGGTCAGGAGTGTCAATCCCACCACGGTGCGTCCGCGGGCTGCCGATGAAGGCGCACCATTATATTACTGGTGTCGGCCTGACCGGAGCGACCGGCCCGAGCGACCGGGGCTGCGATCCGCGTCGCCAACTCTACGGTCGCGAATGACAGCAGAGTCACCGCGGCGATCAAGTTTGCGGCTGGTATCAGGGTCGGCAACGATGCCGTCAGCGTGAGAACTCCGGGCCAGCCGTCAGAAGCGCGCCATTCAAATGTAACGGCGGCTGCGCTCGCAACCATAAGTCTAAAAATAGCTGTTCGCGCGCCTCGGCCCGCGTTCCGGTGGACCGTTTACCGGCTCAGCCCTCGCGACATATGACGTTACAATTGACGGTCTCGGCTTGACCGGGCATCGGCGGTGATCACCCGTGCTCTGCCCACCGCAAAGGTTCGCATAACGAAAGTGGGGTCGCAATCCGTGGACGGCCGGTGGTATCGTGCCAGAGAGGCGGTTCGTGTTGCAGGAGCAGAGTCACGTCAACCGCCACGAAGGAACGCTATGAAGGAAATCTTGACGAAGAGTTTTTGGCAAGGTGTGAAGAAGACCTTTAATGAGGCGCTCAAAAATCCGCCTTCCAAGGACGATGGGTTGCGGGCTCCGGGTAATCCTGAGGCGCTTTCGACGCCAGAGCCTCCGCCCTTCTCAGCAAACGGAGAGAAAAACTCATCGCGTTGCGAGTAGTAGCCCCTGGGGTGCAGTATCAACTAATACCGATGCTGCGGGACTGCCCGCCCGGTCTTCACTGGTGCGTGAGTTTTGGCTGAACTCTTCGAAGACCGATATTATGAGCCCGATATGACCTCGGACTGATCGGCGGAAAGAGGCCGATTTCAGTCTGGTCGAGATGGCTTCAGTGACTCGGCGTGTAGTGAATGTTGAGTCGCTCCGATTCCCATAAGGTGGGTAGGATTTCTGGCTGGTGGATGTTCAATGAAGGTTGTCCAGCACCAGGTGGATGGTGTCAGCATCGGCATATCGCATTGCCAGTCTTCACGCTAGCGGTGCGAAATCAAATGCTGATCAAGTAATGACCGGTTTGGGTTCTGCGGCACAGGACCCATGCGCGGTACCGCATCGCTGGTATTTGTTGTCATGTCGCGCCTCGGGTCCGGCACGGCAGTGGGCGGCCACACGTCACACAAAGGTCACGGGTTTCTCACCCAGCCACATCCCCGGGTTGGTGACGTGAGCATTTCATACGGCCCCAGCGCATCTGCATTTTTGGCAATGGAGTTTGCGCCGTCTCCCGCTGAAGGGATAATTAGCCACTTACGGGGCCTTGGCAAGCCGCAGCATAGTGCAGAGCGGCCTGCCGTCAAGAAGTTCTGAGCCAAATATTGTGCAACTCCCGGAGAGAGCCAACCATCCGAGTGGAAGTGATCCTCGGAATACGCCGTACGAGGAAGAAAAGGAGCATATTCCATGAGTACCACTCCCATCGAGAGTACCACTCCCACCGATTTCAAGCCGCTGCACGACCACTCGGGGCTGAGAGTTGGGTTGGTCGCGGGGGGTTCGTTTGTCGTTGTGTTGACGATCGGTTCTCTTTTTATACAAATGAATCATGTGCGCACGGATATGGCCAAAATGCAGAAGTCGATCATGGCCGAAATAGCAAACTTGCGGGACGACTCCACGGTAAATATGGCTGTTCAAACGCGCCGTCTGGAGGCGCTAAAAGAAGAAATGGAGAATACTCGCGCGCTGGGCACCGTCCGCGCCGACCGGCTCGCCAAACAGGCGGAAGCGGGGCGAGCCCGAACGCAGCAGCAACTGTCCCGTGAGATCAGGGACGTGAAGCAAGCCTCGGAAGCCGCCAATGCCAGCCTGACTTCAAAGATAGGAGATGTTTCCACTGATGTTGGAGGAGTAAAGACCGAGTTGCAGAAGGCGACTGCCCAACTCAAGAGCGTTCAGGGTGACTTGGGTGTACAGAGCGGCCTGATCGCCACCAACGCCACCGAGCTCGAAGCTTTGAAACGTCTGGGCGAGCGCAACTACTTCGAGTTCAGAGTGGGAAAAACGAAGGACCCGCAACGCGTGGCCGATATCACTCTGCTGCTGAAGAAGACTGATCCCAAAAGGAACCGGTACACGGTTGAAGTGATGGCGGACGACAAACTGACCGAGAAGAAGGACAAAAACATCAACGAGCCGGTACAGTTTTACACGAGCAAAGCCAAGCAGCCATATGAACTCGTGGTGAACACTGTGCGGAAAGATCTGATCATCGGCTACCTGGCCACACCTAAAGTCCAGTCGACGCGATGAGTGCTCGGCGCGTGGCAGTCGGGAAGCCGCGCGGCGCCCGGCAGCGGCGCGCCACTCGCGCCAAGGATTCACCTGTCCAAATCAGCCACCGGAATCTTTTCGCCGTGCTTTGTCACCGCCTGTGTTTTGCTTTGAGGGGAGTTTGGCGTTAAGTGAGCAGTGAGCCGCCTGCGGGGCGCCCCAAGCCGTTACCGGAGACGCCCCCGCGAGGCCGGCGTCTGGTTTACCGTCCGTTTCCTCGGCTCGCAGGCGCCTTTGCTCCCAAGCGCCGCGTAACCCGCTGGTATGGGCTGGTCGGTCGATTCCAATGTGATCGCGCGCGCGGTGGCGAAGCCAAATTCGGCCGGGAACTCGATCGTCGAGATCAAGTTCGGCGCGCGCCCGCCGGCCGATCGGTCAGAGTTTACAGGCGGAGTGGACCGCGACTGTACGCGCGTCCTGCGTTCTATATTGATAGGCGACGAAAACGAGACTCCGAGGTGTCACTAAGGGCAATGGAAGGCGGGAGCCATGCCGGGGACAATGAGCTGGTCGAATCCGGCATCCAGCCGGATCGGGCCAAATTGGGACTGGGTTCGCGATTGCGGAACTTTTCTATGCGAATCTTCGCTCGAGCGCCGGCAGGACCCTCGCAGGAGTAAGCGGGTATTCGCGCATCCGTACTCCAGTTGCGTCAAACAGTGCATTGGCGATGGCGGCGGCGGCGGGGCCCATCACTTCCTCGCCGCCTCCGCTGGGTGTCTGATCCAGGTGCTGCACCACCATCGCCGTGACTGCGGGACACTCCTCGAAACGCAAAATCGGATAACTGTTCCAATCCAGGCTGGTGACGTTGGTGGTGCTGAAGGTCACCTCTTCCTTTAGCATTCGGCTGGTGGCCTGTACCAGCATGCCGCTGATCTGGTTTTCCAGGCACCCAGGATTCACGCAGAGGCCCGCGTCGAGAACACCATACAGATGCCGGGCCACGATTTTGCCGGTCTCCTGGTCGACTTCAATATCGGCGACCGCAGCTGCGTACGACGACGTATGTGTGCCGAGAGCGATGCCGCGCCCAGTGGCGAGCCGGCCTTCCGCTCGCCTTCGATCCGAGCGATACGCCGCTTTTCTTGGTGTCCAGCCCGCTGCGTGCGCGACGGCGTCGAGGACGCCGAGCCAGCGTTCGTCCCTGATGTTGCGCTGGCGGAACTCATAGGGGTCCATGCCCGCCAGAAATGCAAGCTCGTCGATCGTCTGCTCCGAAGCAAACGAGAAGGAGACGTCCAGGGGCGAGCGGAGATTCGATCCCTTGAGGTATCGGACGCCGTCGACGTGATGATTGACCAGTCGCATGTTGGGAATGGCATACATCGCGCCCAAGTTGAAGGGGCTGACTTGCTGCGACCCCGGCCCGGGACTTTCGGCCGCGGGAGTTCCTAATGCCAACTGCTGGGATGTCTCGGTAGTCCCCCAATTGTGCTGCCAGCCGTGATATTCGTAAGCGACGATTTTCCCGTCACGATCGATCGCCGCGCGAATGTCGGCGAGCTGCGCGGGTCCAAAATTATCCCAGCCGTGTTCGTCCCAGCGCATGAACTGGACGCGCACCGGCTTCGCGGCCGCTTGCGACAAGATCGCGGCGGCCTGCGCGGCGTCATCGTAACAACTGCGCCCATAGGTGCCGGAACCTTCGTAATAGCGGATGGTTACTTTCTCGATATCCAGGCCGAGAACCTGTGCAACCTTCCTGCGGGTGTCGTAGATGTTCTGCGTGGAACACATGACCAAAGCGGAATCAGCCTTTACATCAGCTAATGCGCAGTTGGGCCCAAATGGGGCGTGGGATTGGTACGGCCCCCGGTAGCTCTGAGAGACCAAGTGTTGAGCGGCACCAAATGCTGCAGTTACGTCGCCATTGTCGAGAACGATCCGATCGGTAGTCTTTGCACTGCGCATCTGTTGGTGCAGGCCCTCGGTTCCCGGCAAGGCCGCGGGTTGATCCCAGGTGACTTTCAATTGGCGGGCGGAGCGAACGGCGTCCCACTCATTCTCTGCCACTACGCCGATGAAATCGCGTTTACGGATCACGCGGGCGCCGCGGATGTCGGCGATGGAGCCCTCCTCGACCTTGAGCACCCGGGCGCCGTCCCCGTAAGCGCCCTGGCCGCGCGGGCGCACGACCCGCCCGTGGAGCATGCCGGGGATACGGACGTGCTGCATGTGAACGTACTTGCCGGCCGCCTTCGCCGGAACATCCAGGCGAAGAACTCGACTGCCCACCAATTTGTAATCGCCAAAAGACTTAAGCGGTGCAGTTCCGGTGTAGGGCAGGTTGAAAGGCTTGCCGCCCACCAGTTCGCCATAGGTGACAGACTTCTTAGGATCGCCTGCAACCGATACTACCCCCCCTGAGACTCTCAGTCGGTCGACTGGTGTATCCAACTTTTGCGACGCCATTTTGAGCAGCGCTTGGCGCGCCTCTGCGGCCGCCAAACGAATGCGCGGCCCCCCGCGCGCAACCGACGCGCTGGCGACGGTGCCTCCCTGGTTGGGCATGGTGTGAGATTCCAGACGAATCGATTTCACTTGAGTCATGGCCAGATCGAGTTCCTCGGCCGCAAGTTGCAGCAACGCGGTGGACGAGCCCTGGCCAAGCTCGACGAAACCGATGAATATGGTTGCCGTGTTGTCGGCGTGAATGGCGATCCAGGTATCCAGGCGGTTGGGATCGGGCTGATCCGGCCCCGCAACTACGGCGACCCCTTCCGCTGATTGCGCGCGAACCGTATCGCGGAGGGCAAATCCAATCAACAGCGCGCCGCCGGCCTTGAGCAGATCGCGTCTGGGAAACGTGAATGCTTCGGTGGCAGGTTTCATTGACGGTGCTCCGATATAGCCGTCGCCCGAGCGGCTTCGGCCGCCCGCTGAATGGCTTTGATGATGCGTGGATAGGTGCCGCACCGGCACAGATGGCCGTTCATGGCAGACCGGATTTGGGCTTCGGTCGGTCGCGGGATCTTTGACAATAATTCGCAAGCCTTAATTGTCATTCCGTTGTAGCAGTAGCCGCATTGAATGGTCTGCTCGTCAATGAAGGCCTGCTGCACCGGCGTCAGCGCGGGGGGCTTCGGTAGTCTATTCTGGCGGGCATACCAGGCGGGCAGCCCTTCGAGAGTCGTCACGGCCCGGTCGCCTACGGCGGAAACAGGGGTGACGCACGATCGCGTTTCCACGCCATCAATCAGCACAGAGCAGGAACCGCATTGCGCGAGGCCGCATCCGAAACGCGGTCCGTTCAACTGCAGTTCGCCCGAGAGCACATACAGCAGTGGCGTATCCGGCGCCGCGTCAACCCTCCACGAGCGTTCGTTGACGCGGATTCGCACCCCATAGGCCATAGATTTAACTCCTTTGCGCGGCTCATTACCGAGAGGAGCCGCGAGCCTCTCGATTGATCCTAATACCATCCAATGACGGAGACAACGGGCTCAGCCCCCGGCGGACGTAGTTAGAGGCATGAGCGCTTTCGGATTTTAGTTCGGTGCCTCTCCGCGTTGGGATGGCGTCCGACCGACAACCCCTCCACGTCACATCTCTAATGGAATATAGATTTTGCGACCATAGCATGGATTCCCTTCGTGTCGTCGACGAGTTGAGTGACTCGCAGATCAGCAGCCAACGAGCACAGAATATAGGCTTCGTCGCGCGACATTCCTTTTTGAGACATTAGGAAATCGATCATCTCGCGCGTGGCCATGCGGGCCGCCTCATTCAGATCTGGATTAAGACCCATTGTGATGAAATGAGTCGGGGTCTCGGCTCGAGGCCACCGGATCTGCCTTCCCTTGCGTACGAATATCTGAACTGTACCTCGTAGCGACGTTTCCAGTGCCGTGATTGTGACTTCCCCGTCTCCTTGCAGGGCATGGCCGTCTCCGATCGAAAGCAAAGCGCCCGGAACATGGACAGGCAGATAGAGGATCGAGCCAGCGACCAACTCCTTATTGTCAAGATTGCCGGCATGCGAGCCCGGCGGACCGCTCGAAAGACGGTGTATGACCAGAGGTGGGGCAACACCGATCGAGCCCCAAAACGGAGCCAGCTTCAATCGAACACCGCGACTGAATTCGGCGACTCCGGCTTTGGGATCAAACCGGATCATCTTGAACCGCGCGTAAGGAAACTCATCGGGCAGTGTCCCGCTGCCAGGGCGGAATCCAGTCACACCAAAAGGATGCAGGTATTCAAATCCAAGTATGTGGACCTCCAGAGTATCTCCCGGCTCGGCTCGCTGGACATAAATGGGGCCCGTGAGAGGATGTGCTCCGGGACCTCGGTCTGTGATCGACTTCTCCACTTGCTTGAGCGAGTTCGGGATTTCCGCGTCTGGGACACCGGCCATGTTTAGGCGCTCCAGTCCACCAGCCACCATGGTTTCGACTCGAACGGTATCTCCGGAGGCGATTTTCAGGACCGGCTTGAGGTGCGCGTCGTAATAGCCCCAATGGACGTTCATGGGGGTTAGCTTGAGCTCATGGGTTTCCGCCCTCGCCGAGATGGCCAAGGAAACCTCAGCTACTGCAAGTACAAAGAGCCTGTTCCTCATAATTCGTTCCTCAGGTCGCCGTGATCCAGGCGTCGTGCTCTTGGCCGGGCGGCCGTGCGATTGCGCTTCAAGCATTCTATACAAGATGACCCGGTTCGAGCATCGCCAGTGGTCGCCAATCGACCGGCTGGAACCGAAAAGGACATCCATGACAATCTTTGATTCGCTCATCATCGCGACGACGCTCCACCTGGGGCAAACACGCTTTACTCGGAAGACATGGGACATGGCCAAACGATCAACGGGCTTACGATTCGCAATCCGTTCACGCGCTAAAGTACCAGGGCGGTGGGGCTAAGCAGTTTGTGAATTCAGAGCGCCACCGATTCAGGCACACGAACGCGGTGGAATGCGGATTTGATTCTGTCGGGCCACTCTGGATGGATTTCGCACCGACTGTCATCTCTCCACTCGTGCAGGAGCTAGAACGGGTGAAATGTGGGCATCCAGGCGGGATGCGTCTCGAACTCGAACCTTAGAGACAATTTATCAGCTCAGAGCGGACATAACTTCAGTCAACACCCCAGCACTTACCAGGCTTGGCCGAGCGGGCGTTCTGCTTGGTAACGACACGCGAGCCCCGGGACGCCTCGGCTGGGGTCCCGCGATCAGGGATGAGGATCGCTTCCACGCGCAGCACGCCTACGCACTGATGATGAAGGCATTGACGCGATTTGAATTCGCGCCCGCGCCGGCGGCTTGGTACCGAATGCGTCGACTTTTTGGGATAGCTCCAGCGCGGGTTCTGCGTGTGATGCCACGAAAAGTCGCCATAGTTGGTGAACTTTTCCCCAGCCGCTGCGTCTAAGCCCACATGCGGTTCTTTGAAGATGTTCGTTTCGGGCTGCGCACGATGGCCAGGAGCCTCACTGTGACTACTGTGTCAATGT
>Ga0306922_10001066_pt1 | contig 24007 bp, 19 predicted proteins | sample sta12Cox44000082_FD_203758 | JGI IMG/M metagenome (GOLD analysis project Ga0306922, IMG submission 203758) | Lab enrichment of tropical soil microbial communities from Luquillo Experimental Forest, Puerto Rico - statoxic.12C.oxic.44.000.082 (v2)... | ecosystem: Environmental > Terrestrial >... | reverse complement strand
CGCAACCGCTCCGCGACCGCGCACTCACCGCCGACGACAAGCTCGTGCCTGGACTCTCTGCCAAAGGCATCCAGCTCTACCGCGCGGTCGATCCGGATTTCACCTACACCACGTTCAATTTCCGCGATCCCTCAATCGGCGGCTTCACGAAGGAGAAGATCGCGCTCCGCCGCGCGATCATCATGGCCTACGACAGCGACAGCGAGATCAAGGTCGTGCGGAAGAATCTCGCGGTGAAGGCGGAGATGCCCATCCCGCCCGGCGTCGTTGGCCACGACCCGGCCTACAAAAGCATCAACCAGTACGATCCAGACCTCGCGAACAAGCTCCTCGATCACTACGGCTACAAGATCGGCTCGGACGGCTGGCGGACGCTCCCCGACGGCAAGCCACTCGTACTGCACCTCGCGACCGAGACGAGCAGCGATTACCGCGAGTTCGACGAGGTCTGGCAGCGCTCGCTAAATCGCATCCATGTGAAGGCGCTGTTCGATGCGTCGAAATTCGCCGACAACGTGAAGGCGGGGCGTGCGTGCAAGCTGATGATGTGGGGCCAGTCGTGGATCGCGGACTATCCCGACGGCGAGGACTTCCTGCAGCTCGCGTATGGGCCGACGATCGGCGAGAACAACTACAGCTGCTACGCGTCGAAGGCCTTCGACGCGTTCTACGACAAGGCCCGCCTCATACCCGACTCCCCCGAGCGCAACCGGCTCTATCTCGAGATGACGCGGCAGCTCGAGGTCGACGGTGTCTGGCAATTTGGCGTATCCCGGTTGCGCAACGAGCTGATCTGGCCCTGGGTGAAGGGCTTCAAGAAACACCCGATTCTGCAGGCGGAATTCCTCTACATGGACATCGACAGGCGGTCGAAGTGATGCGAGGCAGGTTGTGGGTTGCCTCGCTCGCCGTGCTTGCGCTTGCGCTGGGGGCCATTCCGGACCGCACGCGCGCTGCGGCCGATCCGACCAAGGTGGTACGCCATGTGTTTCCGGCGGCCGAAACCGGCTTCGACCCTGCGTATGCGCAGGATCTCTACTCGGGGACGGTCGAGCAGGCGATCTTCGAGACGCTGCTCACGTACGACTATCTCGCGCGGCCCGCCAAGCTCGTGCCGCTCGCGGCTGAGACGCTTCCGGTGGTCACCGACGGCGGCAAGACGTACACGCTCAAGGTGCGCAAGGGCGTCTATTTCGCGCCCGACCGCGCGTTCAAGGGCGTTCGGCGCGAGCTCACTGCGGCCGACTTCGCGTATTCGCTGAAGCGCCTCGTCGACCCCAAGATCCAGTCGCCGCATGCGTGGCTGCTCGAAGGCAAGATCGTCGGACTCGACGAGCTCACCGCCGCGGCAAAGAAAAGCGGCACGTTCGATTACGACGCCAGGATCCCGGGCCTCGAAACCCCGGATCGCTACACGCTGGTGATCCGTCTCAAGGCCACGGATTTCAACCTGGCGTACGTGCTGGCACACGAGCCGACCTCCGCGGTCGCGCGCGAAGTGGTCGAGACCTACGCGGATGTCGCCGGCAAGGTCATGGACAACCCGGTCGGAACCGGTCCGTACCTGCTGAAGGAATGGGTGCGGAGCTCGAAGATCGTGCTCGAAGCGAATCCCGATTACCGCGGCTTCACCTGGGATTTCACTTCGGACGATCCTGCCGATCAGCCGCTCATCGCCCAGATGAAGGGCAAGCGGATGCCGCAGGTCGGCCGCGTCGAGATCAGCATCATGGAGGAGGACCAGTCGCGCCTGCTCGCATTCGAAAACGGCGAGCTCGACATCATGAACATGGAAGGACCGCTCGCGCCGAAGGTATTGAACGGCGGCGAGCTTCGTCCCGACCTCGCGAAGAAGGGTGTGAAGCTCTCGCGCTTCGTCGACCCGGAGATCAGCTACCACTTCTGGAACATGCGCGACCCGGTCGTCGGCGGCATGTCGCGGGAGAAGATCGCGCTGAGGCGCGCGATGGCGATGGCGTACGACGTCGCCGGTGAAGTGAAGGTGGTGCGCAACGGCCAGGCCGTCGAGGCGAAGTACCCGATTCCGCCGGGTGTGGTCGGGCACGATCCGGCGTATCGACCGGTTACCGAGTACGACCCGAAGCTCGCCAATGCGCTCCTCGACTACTTCGGCTACAAGAAGGGCGCCGATGGCTGGCGGACGCTGCCCGACGGCAAGCCGCTCCTCGTGCACTACACGTCGCGCCCCGACTCGCTGGGTCGCCAACAGGACGAGGCGTGGAAGAAGGCTTTCGACTTGATCGGCGTCCGGATGGAAGTGAAGAAGGAGAAGTTTTCCGACCAGCTCAAGATGGAGCGCCAGTGCAAGCTCCAGATGCGGACGGCGTCGTGGATCGCCGACTACCCGGACGCCGACAACTTCATGCAGCTCCTGTACAGCAAGAACATCGGCCAGCAGAACAACGCCTGCGCGGATATCCCCGAGTACGACCGCCTCTACGAGCGCTCGATCGCGATCCCGGATTCGCCCGAACGGAACCGGCTCTACCACGACATGACGCGGCTCATCGAGGTCTACGCCCCCTGGCGTCTCGATATCTCGCGCTATCGCAACATGCTCGTGCAGCCGCGCGTCTTAGGCTACAAGAAGCACCCGATCGTCCACTCGGAGTGGCAATTCATCGACGTCCTACCCAAAAGCTAGTATGTTGCGCGGGAGGTCGCCCGGGGCGACTTTTGGTCGTGGAGCAGGAGGAGAAAGGCAGTAACGCAGTCAAGCTGCGAGGCAGGAGCAGAGGAGACAACAAGACGACGAGCGGCCCGACCCGGCACCCCGGGTCGCGGCAGCCAGGCCGCGAGCGGGATGCCGTCCTCCACCCGGGACTCAAGCCCGTTCGAGGGCGCAACAGGAGGTCGCTCGGCCGGCTTGAGCTTGCCGCGGCGATCGAAGAGGAAATTTGCCGCGCGTGATCCGCGCGAAGGCGAGTTGAAGCGATCATGACCGCGTACATCATCCGCAGGCTCTGGCAGATGCTCCCGACGATGCTCGGGGTCGTGCTGCTGGTCTTCATCCTGTTCAACTGGGTCGGCGGCGACCCCGCGTATGTGCTCGCCGGCAAGATCTCGAATCAGGAGCAGATCGACAACATCCGGCGCCAGCTCGGCGTCGATCAACCGTATTACGTGCAGCTCGGGATCTTCCTGAAGCAGATCGTGACCGCGGATTTCGGCGCGAGCTGGAGCACCAACGAGAGGGTGTCGAGCATCCTGGTCACGCGCCTGCCGCCGTCGCTCACCGTGCTCGTGCCGCTCCTCATCCTCGAGACGCTGATCTCGATCGGGCTGGCGCTCGCGGTCGCCTATGTTCGCGGCTCGCTCACCGATCGGATGGTGATGATCGTGTGCACGATCGGTCTGTCGATCTCGATTCTCGTCTACATTATCGTCTTCCAGTACTTCTTCGCGTACAAGCTCGGCTGGTTCCCGGTCCAGGGATGGGGGGACAGCTTCTTCGAGAATCTCTTCGTCTACGCCTCGCTGCCGATCCTGATCGGCCTCACCGTGAGCATCGCGCCGAATCTGCGGCTCTACCGCACGTTCGTGCTCGACGAGATCAACCAGGATTACGTGCGCACGGCGCGTGCGAAGGGCGTATCCGAGAACCGCATCATGTGGGTGCATGTGCTGCGCAACGCCGCGATCCCGATCATCACGTACCTGATGGCGGGGCTGCCGGCGATTCTGCTCGGCTCCTTCCTGATCGAGCGCTTCTTTTCGATCCCGGGGATCGGCCGTGAAGTGATCCTCGCCGTCGAGCGCTCGGACTTCCCGGTGATCAAGGCGATTACCGTCTACGTCGCGTTCGCGACGATTGCCACCAACCTGCTGGCGGACCTGACCTACAAGGCCGTGGACCCGCGCGTGCAACTCAAGTAGGAGCGCGACATGGCCACCGACCTTGCCACCCTGCAATCCGGCGCACGCGTTGCGCCGCGCGAGATTCCGCATACCGTATCGCCAAGCTTGTGGGTGCTCGCCTGGCGCCGCCTGCGCTCGGATTACGTCGGCATGGTGTCGCTCGGCATCGTCGCCGCGTTTCTGGTGATGGTGATTCTGTCGGGGACGGGGTTGATCGCAAAGGACTGGTCGCGCGAAGTCGGCGTCAACTATGCGCCGCCGACGTTTCTCGGGGCGGACATCGAAGCCGAAAAGGCGGCCGCCAAGGAGAAGTCGGAAGCTGCGTCGACCGCGGCGGCGCCGGCGGAGGAGTACAAGTCGAGCGTCGTCGATCCGATCGGCGACGTGATCGCAGAGCTCAAAGGCCAGAAGCCGGCAACCGCTGGCGCGCCTGCGACTTCCGACGAGGGGAAGAGCGTTGACCCGCTCGCGGACGTCATGGCCGACATTCGCGCGGGGAAGACGGGCAGGGGCGAAGTCGCCGCAGAAGAACGTCGCGCAACGCTGCCGCTGGGCGGTGACAAATGGGGTCGCGATGTTCTCAAGAAGACGATCAAAGGCTCGGAGACGTCGATCTTCGTCGGCATCGCGGCCGCGCTGGTCGCCACGTTCCTCGGCACGCTGTTCGGCGCGATCTCCGGCTACTACGGGAAGTGGATCGACGACTTCTTCAACTGGTTCTACAGCATCTTCAGCTCGATTCCGTATCTGCTCCTGATCCTCGCTGTCGCGGCGGTGCTGCAGCAAAAGGGAATCATGACGATCGTCCTCATCCTCGGATTGACGGGTTGGACCGGGGTCTTCCGCCTGATCCGCGCCGAATACCTGAAGCACAAGGCGCGCGAATACGTGCAGGCGGCCGATGCGATCGGCGCGTCGAACGCGCGGCGCATGTTCGTGCACATCTTCCCGAACGTGTCGCACGTCGTGCTCGTCCAGGTGTCGATCCTCACCGTGGCGTTCATCAAGTCCGAGGTCATCCTGTCGTTCCTCGGCTTTGGCGTGCCGGTCGACGTCGTGTCGTGGGGCTCGATGCTCAATGAAGCGCAGAACGAGCTGATCCTCGGGAAGTGGTGGCAGCTCGTCGCCGCCGGTACGGCGATGGCGCTTCTCGTGACGGCGTTCAGCCTGTTCACCGACGCGTTGCGCGACGCGCTCGATCCGAAGCTGAAAGGGAGGGCCGGCGCATGAGCACGCAACTCGCCGGTGGTCCGCTCGTCAGCGTCCGCAACCTGCGGATCAAGTTCCGTCTCGACCGCCACACCGAGTTCGAGGCGGTCAAGGGTATCTCGTTCGATATCGCGAAAAACAGTACCGTCGCGCTGGTCGGCGAATCCGGGTCGGGCAAGTCGGTCACTTCGCTCGCCATCCTCGGGCTCCTGCCGCCCGAGAATTCGATCATCGATCCCGCAAGCGAGATCCGCTACGACGGCCGCAACCTGATCGGCCTGCCGATGATCGAGCTCCGGCAGCTCCGCGGCGCGGACATCTCGATGATCTTCCAGGAGCCGATGACCTCGCTCAACCCGGTGTTCACCTGCGGGTATCAGCTCGAGGAAGTGCTGAAGCTGCACATGGGGCTGACGGGCCGGCAGGCGCGCAAGCGCGCGATCGATCTTCTGCGCGAGGTTGGTATTCCGGAACCCGAGCGGCGCATCGACGCCTATCCGTCGCAGATGTCCGGCGGGCAGCAGCAGCGCGTGATGATCGCGATGGCCATCGCCTGCGAGCCCAAGCTCCTGATCGCCGACGAGCCCACCACCGCCCTCGACGTCACGATCCAGAAGCAGATCCTCGACCTGATCGCGGACCTCCAGAAGCGTCACCACATGTCGGTGTTGTTCATCACCCATGACCTGGCGGTCGTGGGTGAGATTGCTGACTACGTCGTCGTCATGCGCAACGGCGAGATCCGAGAGCAGGGCGTTGCCGCCGACGTGTTCGAACGGCCGAAGGATAGCTACACCAAGGCATTGCTGCGTTGCCGCCCGCAGCTCGACCGCCGCCCGGTCCGACTCCCGGTGATCGACGATTACATGGGCGACTCCGCGTCGGCGGACCATCCGGCTGGCTACTCGGAGAACCTGCGCCTGATGATGCGAGAGCGCACGCGTGGCGTGTCGGCTTCCGACCCCATCATTCTCGACGTCAAGAACCTCGGCAAGAGCTTCTACACGCGCGACGGGCTCGTCGGACGCCGCGAATTCAAGGCGGTGAAGGACGTGTCGTTCAAGCTGCCCAAGGGCAAGACCGTCGGGCTCGTCGGCGAGTCAGGTTCCGGCAAGACGACGGTCGGCCTGACCTTGATGCGCCTGCACGAAGCGACGACCGGCGAAGCGTTCTTCGAGGGCCAGGACATCCTGTCGATGTCGCCGCGCCGCTTCATGGACTACAAGCGGCGCATCCAGATCATCTTCCAGAATCCGTACGCATCACTCAATCCACGCTTCACGGTCGGGCAGATCCTCACCGAGCCCATGTTGATTCACGAGATCGGGTCGAATGCGCAGGAGCGCACCGACATGGCGTTCGAGCTGCTTTCGAAGGTCGGACTGCCCGAGGTGTCGTTCTACAAGTATCCGCACGAATTCTCGGGTGGACAACGGCAGCGGATCGCGGTCGCCCGCTGCCTCACCATGAAGCCCGACATCCTGATCTGTGACGAGTCGGTCTCCGCGCTCGACGTCTCGGTGCAGGCGCAGGTGCTGAATCTGCTGCAGGATTTGCAGGACGAGTACGGACTGTCTTACATCTTCATCTCGCACGACCTCGCCGTCGTCAAGTACATCTCCGACCAGGTGATGGTGATGAACGAAGGACAGATCATCGAGATGGCGAATTCCGACGAGATCTACCGGCATCCGAAGCAGCCGTATACGCAGAAGTTGTTGGCGTCCATCCCCAAAGGGTGGCATGCGGACTGAACGTCGCCGACCCCTGCCTCGGGGGTCAGCGCCGTGCTAGCTGGTGGGCCGCGTCCGTCGGGCGCAATGAATCGGATGGCGATCGCGATCGACGTCCTACGGGCAAGGGACCGTGGGGCACTCGTCGCCCCGCGCGCGCCACCATCGAGCCCAACGGCTCGTGACGACGTCGGGGCGCACCGTCATCAAGGCAAGCCGCCCGCAGTGAAGCGACGGCAAGTGCGCGCCGTCTCTACAGCGTAAACGCCATCTCCTTCACGAGCGCGCCTGGCAGCGCGGCCGACGACAGCACGCGCGAGCCGTAGCTCGACGAGTCGAGCAGGAGCTCGGTTTCATCGGTGAGCGCTTCGAGGTTTTCGCCCAGCATCCGGTAGAGCGTGTCGTCGAAGCGAAGCACGTTGACCGGCGCGACGATCCGCCCGTCTTCCACCCAGAACGTCGCGAAGCGCGTCATGCCTGTCATGCGACAGGCCGTGCGGTCGGAATAGTTGAGGTACCACAGGTTGCCGACGTACAGGCCCGTTCCGAGCGCTGCGAGCGCGTCCTTCGCGGGCAGCGTTCCGGGCGCCATCGACAGCGCTTCGGGGGCTTCGCTGCCGTTGGCGCCGTTCGTTGGCAGGCCAAATTCGCGCGCGGTGCGTGGCGACACCAGCGACCCGACGAGCGATCCAGAGTCGATCAGCGGAACCCGGGCCGGTCGCGTGAACCCGTCGCTCTGGAACGCCGGCGCGACGCCGGCACTCGTGTCCTCGCTCAGGCTGACACGCGGGTCGAGCCGCGCGCCGGTCTGCATCCGCGTCAACGCGCTTTGTTTGGTCGCGAGGGCGCGCCCGGAGAATCCACCCCAGCACAAAAGCTGCGCGATCTCTTCCATTGCGCTCGGCGTGAGATAGGTCCGGAACCGGCCCGGCTCGAGTGATTTCGGCGCGCGGCTGATCAGCGCAAGGCGCTCGCGCGCGTCGGCCATCTTGTGATCGAGCGTCGCGCGATCCCAGTCGAATCCCGCGTAGCTCGACTTCACCGCCTTGTCCGCGCGGTGATACAGGCTCCACTGCAGATTGAAGGTCGTCGCCACGTGCCAGTTCGTCTGGCCTTCCGAGTTCGCGAAGCCGCGGTACACGGGGCCCGCCGCGAGCAGGCCGACCAGATCCTCGCCGCGCGCGCCCTCGAGTACCTGGTCGACGATCTCGCTCGAGGGCGGCAATCCGCCGGCGCGCTCGACGCTCGACGACGCCACGACATCCGGGAGCATGAGGTGTGGATCGTCGGCAAGTTCGGGCAACGCCGCGCGCAGACCGGAAAGCGCTGCGCGGATCTCCGGCGTGTCGCGCATGACATCGCCCGTGAGCGACATCGTGTGCTCGGTGTGGCGCGCGCCGCGGATGAGGCGAATGCGGAGATAGCGCTGCGCGACGAAGCCGGGCTGGCGCACCTTGCCGCGATTCAGCCGCACGAAGTCGCTGTCCTCGGCGGCGAACCAGACCGTGAACCGCTCGCCTGCCTGAAGCTCGCGCCGCAACACCGCCGCGAGCTCGCTGAAGTACGTTTCCATCGTCGTCATGGCGCCTAGCCCTCCCCGCCGAAGACGTCGACGTCGGTGAAGACGCACGCGGGCGAGGCGTGCCCGACCCGAATCGTCTGCGATGGCTCGCCCTTGCCGCAGTACGGCGTGCCCAGCACCTGGAACGTGCTCGCATCGCCGACGCGCGCGAGGCTGCGCCAGAAGGCGCTGATGCCGCGATAGTTCGGGTTCTTGACGACGTGCTTCAACGTCCCGTTCTCGATCACCTGCGCCCGCTCGCAGCCGAACTGGAACTTGTTGCGCGAGTCGTCGATTGACCACGAGCAGTTCGCTTCCATCAGGACGCCGCGGTCGATGCCGGCGATCATCTCACCGAGGGTCGCATCGCCGGGCTCGATGTTGAGATTCGCCATCCGGTCGATGGGCGGTCGATTCCAGCCGTCGGCGCGCGAGTTCGCGACGCCCGGAAGTCCGGCGCGTGCCTGCGAGATCGAGCCCCCGAGCGGGCGCTCGAGGATCCCGTCGCGGATCAAGTAGGTTTTCTCGGCCTTCGTGCCGTCGTCGTCGAAGGCGTAGCTTGCGAGCTCCTCGGGACGCGTCGGGTCGAAGGTCACGTTCAGGAGCTTCGAGCCGTACTGATAGCTGCCGAACATGTCGGGTGTGACGAAGCTCGTGCCCGCGAAGTTGCGCTCGTCGCCCAGGATGCGGTCGAGCTCGAGCGGGTGGCCGATCGACTCGTGGATCTGCAGGATCATCTGGTCCGGCATGAGCAGGGCGTCCATGCGACCCGATGGGCAGTTGGGCGCGGCGAGCAACTCGAGTGCTTCTTCCGCGACGCGACGCGCCCCGCCCTCGAATCCGAAGCGCGCGAGGACCTCGATGCCGCCCTGCTGACACACGCCCCGCGGGCCGTTGAGCGAGCGGCGCTGCGTCTCCCCGTCCTCGTGTGCGACGACTTCGATGTTGGGCAGGATGAACCGGTAACGCTGGACGATATCGCCACCCGCACTGGTGACGAGTCGATGAACCGCGGCGCGCACGTCCACCATGGCTTCCCAGTCGACGATGCGGGGATCGATCGCGGCATCGCGCGAGGCTTCCTGCAGCATGTCGTACCACTCGCGGCGGCTTGGGAGCGGCGTCGCGAGCGAGGGGGACGCGTACTCGCCGCGGACGGCGGGACGCGGGAGCGATCGCGAGTCGATGAGCGAGATCTGCGCGCTCGCGCGCGCCCAATCCGCGGCGCGGGCGAGCGCCGCCTTGAGCCCCGCAGGCGACGTGTCGCCGGTCGCGGCGTAGCCGTAGCCGCCGTCGAGATAGACGGTCGCCATGGCGCCGCGATCGGAAAGCGTCGCGTACGGTTGCGGGATGTGCTTGCGCACGCAGAACGTCTCGCACGTCTCGTGGACGAAACGCAGGGACCAGAAGTCGGCCTTCACGTCGAAGGCGGGGAGGGGGCCGTCGAAGGGCATGGGTTCCAGGTGGTCGATGGCAGAGTGGTCGTTATGAGCCGCACGCATGCGAAGCCGGGGCTGCTCCGACTGCGGCGCCTTCGTGGGGGATTACCGCTAAGCTGCGGAAAACCAACAATTATCGCGCAGCTCGCGGTTGGACGCTACCTTCCGGTAGGCAAAGGCGTTGGCCCGTCCGATCCGAATTGCTCGAGCGCACTCCCGGTCACCCGGGCAATCCGCCAGTCCGGCATGACCGTGGCGCCGAGCGCACGATAAAACCGGAGCGCAGGTTCGTTCCAGTCCAGTACAGCCCACTCGAAACGACCGCATCGCCGCTCGCGCGCGATCGCGGCGACGGCGAACAGCAGCCGGCGGCCGATGCCGCGGCCGCGGTGCTCGGGGTGGACGAACAGGTCTTCCAGCCAGAGGCTCCGCCGGCCGAGGAAGGTGGAGAAAGTATGAAAAAACAGCGCGAAACCGACGATTTCGCCATTAAAGCCTGAAATTCTCGCGACGAGCGCTTCGGCGGACGGTTTGGGGCCAAACAGGGCCTCCGCGAGATCGGCTTCGGTCGAAACGCAGATTTCGGAGAGCCGCTCGTAGTCTGCAAGTGCGCGAATGAGACGCGTGAGCCCGGGGATGTCCCCGCGCTTGGCAGACGCAACCTCGTAGCCCGCGTGCGTCATCGCAGCGTGCGCCCCGATGTCGTTGGACACCGTTCGTCGCGTGCGAGCCGGCCCTCGCAAGCAGGGGGAATAAAACCCTCCGACCGCTGTGCCAAGTCGGTGCCGGATGAGAGCCGCGCCGGCACCGACAAATCACCGGTCCGCTCACCCTGGCCGCCTTCCCACACGTCGCATTCTCCGATTAACCCGCCGCCCGATTGGCGGATTTGCAACACAAATGCCCGGCCATTGTAACAATCGCGGCGTTTTGATTGCCGGCAAAAAACGCGGTGTTGTAAGGTTTCGGTGTGTGTTGAGAAAAGCCGACATAACGTCGCTTTCCATAACACTTTCTCTGGGGGTTCCAAATATGAAATTCCAACGCAGGAAGGTTGCGTCGGCGCTCGCATACACGCTGAGTGCCGGAAGCGCGGCGGCGCTGATCGCGGCGCCGGCGATCGCTGCCGACATCAAGGTGGAAGTGACGGGGTCGAACATCAAGCGCGTGGAAGGCGAAGGCGCGCTGCCGGTGCAGACCATCACTGCAAGGCAGATCCAGGAGGGGGGCTTCCAGGACACGTTCGAGCTGCTGCAGTCGATCAGCGCGAACCAGTCGTTCGGCAGCTTCAACCCCGCGGGCGGTGAAGGCACGACGCTGGTCGGCTTCACGGGCGCGTCGTTGCGCGGCCTGGGGTCGCAGCGCACCCTGGTGCTGTTGAACGGTCGCCGCGTCGCACCGTACGCGTTGGCGAACACGACCTCGCCAAGCTCGGCGTCGGTCGACTTGAGCTCGATTCCGATCGCCGCGATCGAGCGGGTGGAAGTGCTGAAGGACGGCGCGTCCGCGATCTACGGTACGGATGCGATCGCGGGCGTGATCAACTTCATCCTGCGCAAGGACTACACGGGCGTGGACGTGGGCTTCAGCTACCTGGATACGCAGGACGGCGGGGCCCAAGATGGCCGCGCCTGGGGCGTGTTCGGGGTGGGCGACCTCGCCAAGGACAAGTACAACTTCATGATCCTCGGCGAGTACGACGATCAGAAGAGCCTGCGGGCGATCGATCGCTCGATCTCGAAGACGTCGTTCATCCCGGAACTCGGCCGGAACCGGACGTCGGGCAACACCATCCCGTCGAACATCTCGATCCCCGGCGTGCCGGGCACAAAGAATCCGGGTTACCCGACCTGCCTGCCGCCGTTCTCGTTCATCACGCCGCCCGTCTCACCGGGGCAATGCCGGTTCGACTACGCGGCGACGATCGACACGATCCCGCCGGCGCAGAAGGGTTCGGTCGTCGGCAGCTTCATCTGGCAGTTCAACCCGGACAACCAGGCCTACCTCGAAGGCTCGTATTACCACGGCGACTTCATCCAGCGGATCTCGCCGACGCCAGTGTCGAGCGCATTCACCAACAACCCGACGATCATGACCCCGGCGAATCCGTTCTATCCGACGAATTATATCGTCGCGCACGGCGGGGATCCGACCAAGCCGATAGGCCTGAGCTACCGCGCGCTGGAATTCGGACCGCGCACGGACGAGGCGATCAGCGAGCAGTATCGAGCGGTCGCGGGTCTGCGCGGTGTCATCTTCGGGGGCTGGGACTACAACGCCGACTTCAACTACACCCAGAACAACACGACCGACAATTACACGGACGGCTACCTGAGCGAGAACTGTTTCCTGCCGCTCCTCGCCAATGGACCGATCAACCCGTTCGGGTTCAACACGGACGCCGCGCGTGCCGCCGGCAGCAAGTGCCACATCACCGGCCAGGCGTCGAACAACAAGGCAGGTCAATACGGCGTCGAAGCCAAGATCTCGAACGACATCTGGAAGCTGCCGGCCGGCAACATGGCGGCGGCGATCGGCTTCGAGTGGCGGCGGGAATCCCTGGAGCTCAACAATGCCGACTTCCTGAACTCGGGTGACATCATTGGCGGCGCGGGCGCGATTCCTTCGCTGCCCAAGGTCTACAACAACGTGACCTCGTTCTACGGCGAGTTGAACATCCCGATCCTGACCACGTTGGAAGCCAACGCGGCAGTGCGCTACGACCACTATCAGGACATCAGCTCCAGCACCTGGAACCCGAAGTTCTCGCTGCGTTGGCAGCCGACGAAGGACCTCTTGTTCCGCGGGTCCGTCGGCACCGGCTTCCGCGCGCCGACGCTCTCCGACCTGTTCCAGCCGACGCTGCGCACGAACACGGCGAACAACTTCGACGATCCGCTGCGCTGCCCGACGACCCAGTCGGTGTATGACTGCCAGCTGCAGTTCAACGCGCTGCAAGGCGGCAACCCACTGCTGCAGCCCGAGCGGTCGACGCAGTACAACGTCGGCGTCGTCTACGACACGCCGGAGTTGAAGCTTGGCGGCTGGTCGCTCGGCACGATGTCGTTCGGTCTCGACTACTACTGGATCAAGCTCAAGGACGCGCTGACCCCGTTGACCGCGGACACGATCTTCGCCAACTACAACGCGTACACGCAATACGTGGTGCGCGGCCCGCCGACGCCGGATTACCCGAATCTGCCGGGCCCGATCCAGTATGTGTTGCAGACGACATTCAACTTCGGTAAGCAGTACGTGAACGGTATCGACGTCGAGGCGACGTGGCGGCTGCCGACGGCATACGGCAACTTCACGACGAACTTCAGCGGCACGTACATCAACGACTTCACTCAGTTGCAGCTCGACGGCACCTATCCGAACTTCGCCGGCACGTCGGGTTCGCCGAACGGCGCAATCGCGCGCTGGCGGCATTACCTGACCTTCAACTGGACCACTGGGCCGTGGGGCGCGACGGTCGCGCAGACGTTCCAGGATGGGTACACCGAGACGTACATCAGCGACTTTACGCAGGAGCAGGTGTCGCGGCGCGTCGGGACGTACTCGATCTGGGACGTGCAGGGTCGCTTTACCGGCATCAAGAACACCACGGTTGCGCTCGGTGTGAAGAACATCTTCAATCGCGCGCCGCCGGTGGCGGGCGGTGTCGGGACGTTCCAGTTCGGCTACGACTCGTCGTACGGCGATCCGCGTGGGACGCAGTACTACGGCTACATCAACATCGGCTTCCACTAGCCGTTAGTTGCACGAAATCCATGGGGGGCTTTCGAGCCCCCTATTTTTTTGTCCGTTCGCCGGCACACGGCGGCCGATCTCCCGTTGGCGGATCGCTCCGACATGGTGGAACAGTAATCGCTTCCGGAAAGCGACCCGACGATCTTCCAGCCGATGAGGTTTGCACCCAAAACGCTGCACTGTGCCGTTGCGCTCGCCTGGACGACGGTTGGCGTCGGCGTTGCATTGATGCCAGTGCGACTCGCGATGGCCGCCGATCTCAAGATCGACGTGACCGGTACCAATATCAAGCGCACCGAAGGCGAAGGCGCGCTGCCGGTGCAGACGATCACCGCGCGCCAGATCCAGGAAGGCGGCATCCAGAACACGAGCGAGCTGCTGCAGACGATTAGCGCGAACCAGTCGTTCGGGAGCTTCAACCCCGCAGGCGGCGAGGGGAGCAACCTCGTGGGATTCACCGGCGCGTCGCTGCGCGGCCTAGGCTCGCAGCGCACGCTCGTCCTGCTCAACGGCCGGCGCGTCGCGCCGTATGCGCTGTCCGACGCCGCCGGCGCGGGCTCCGTCGACCTGACGGCGATTCCCGTATCGGCGATCGAGCGGGTCGAGATCCTGAAGGACGGCGCTTCGGCGATCTACGGCTCCGACGCGATCGCGGGCGTCATCAACTTCATTCTGCGCAAGGACTACAGCGGCGCGGACGTCGGCTTTACGTATCTCGACACACAGGACGGCGGCGGTGCCGATCGCCGCGTGTGGGGAACGGCCGGCTTCGGCGACCTGACGAAGGACAAATACAACCTGCTTCTGATCGGCGAGTACGACAGCCAGCTCGGTTTGCGGGCGGTCGATCGCGCGTTCTCGCGCACGTCCTATATCCCGAGCCTCGGCACCAATCTGACCTCCGGCAACACGGTACCGGCGAACATCACGATCCCGGGCGTGCAGGGGACGCGCAACCCGGGATTTCCCATGTGCCTCCCGCCGACATCGTTTTCCACGGCACCGCAGTCGCCGGGGCAGTGCCGCTTCGACTACGCGCAGACCATCGATACGGTGCCTCCGGCGGACAAGGGCACGATCATCGGGCGCTTCGCCTGGCAGATCGATCCGCAGACGCAACTCTTCGTCGAGGGGTCCTACTTCCATGGCGACTATACGCAGCGGATTTCGCCGACCCCGGTGTCGAGCTCCTACACCTTGACTCCGGTGGTGGTGAATCCGGGGACGCCGTTCTATCCGGCCGCGTACGTGGCGAGCCAGGGCGGGGATCCCGCGCTGCCGGTCGACCTGTCGTATCGTGCGATCGAGTTCGGTGCCCGCACCGACGAAGCGATCTCGGAGCAATACCGGGCGGTCGTCGGGCTCGAAGGCACGCGGGGTGGCTGGGACTATTCGCTTGCCTTCAACTACACGGGCAACGACACCACCGACAACTACACGGACGGCTACTTGAGCAGCGCGCGCTTCGTTCCGCTGCTCGCGAACGGCACGATCAATCCGTTCGGGCTCAACACCCCCGCGGCGATCGCCGCCGGCAACGCCACCAAGATCCTCGGACGCGCATCCGACAACAAGGCCTCCGACATCGGCGTGCAGGGCAAGGTGTCGCGCGACGCGTTCACGCTGCCCGCCGGGCCGGTTGCGCTCGCGCTCGGTCTCGAGTGGCGGCAGGAGGCGCTCGAGCTCAAGAACGCGGACTTTCTCGTTTCGGGCGACATCATCGGCGGGCTCGGTGCGATCCCGTCGCTTCCCCGCACGACGAACAATGTGTTCTCAGCGTTCGGTGAGGTGAACCTCCCCATCGTCTCGTCGCTGGAAGCGAACGTGGCCCTGCGTTACGACGATTACCAGGATTTCGGAAGCACATGGAATCCGAAGGTGTCCCTGCGCTGGCAACCGGCAAGGAACCTCCTGTTGCGCGGATCGTACGGCACCGGCTTTCGTGCGCCCTCGCTCTTCGATCTCTTCCAGCCCACGTACCGCACCGTCACGAGCAACAACTTCAGCGATCCGGCACGCTGTCCGCAAACGCAATCGGTGTTCGACTGCCAGCTGCAGTTCAATTCACAACGCGGCGGGAACGCAAACCTGCAGCCGGAGCGCTCGCAGCAGGCGAATGCCGGCATTGTCTGGGACTCGCCGGAGTTCAAGCTCGGTGATACGAGCCTTGGCACGCTGTCGCTCGGCGCCGACTACTACTGGATCAAGATCAAGAACGCGATCACCTTCCTGTCGGCGGCCACGGTGTTCGGCAACTACAACCTCTACGCGCCGGACTTCATCGTGCGTGGGCCGCCGACGCCCGATTACCCAGCGCTGCCCGGGCCGATTCTCTACGTGCGGGAGCTCAGGCTAAATTTCGCCGAGCAATTGGTCGACGGCGTCGATGTGGATGCGACCTGGCGCCTGCCAAGCGCGTGGGGGAATTTTTCGGCGACCTTCACCGGCACTTATCTCAATCATTTTCGACAGACCCAGTTCGACGGCAGCGACCCGAACTTCGCCGGCACGTCCGGCTCGCCGAATGGCGCGATCTCCCGCTGGCGGCACTATCTGACGCTCAACTGGACCGCCGGCGCGTGGGGCGCGACGATCAATCAGACGTTCCAGAACGGATATACGGAAAGCTTTCCCAACGATTTCACGGGCCAGCCCGTGACGCGCCGCGTGGGTGCGTACTCGCTCTGGAACCTGCAGGCGCGCTATTCCGGTATCAAGGACACGACGCTTGCGCTCGGCATGAAGAACGTGTTCAATCGCGCGCCGCCAGTCTCGGGATCGGTGTCGACATTCCAGTTCGGCTACGATGCTTCGTACGCCGATCCGCGGGGATTGCAATACTACGGAACGATCAGCATCGGCTTCCACTAGAAGGCGCCGCGCGCGCCGGGCGTGGCCAATCCCCTCGCTCGCGAATCCAAAGAACGCGCAAAATGTGCTACAACGCGCACCACTGCGCGGCACTCGACCGCACTATCCAACCAAGGGAGAACCGATGAGACGAAGCCTTCCGGCCGTCCTGACGATGGTCTTGTTGTGCGCAGGAGCGGCATTGGCGCAAACCAAGGCGCCGGAGAGCAAGGCCGCACCCGCCCCCGCCGCGCCCAAGGCGGCCGAGGCGAAAGCGGCTCCGAATCCCGCCACGGGGGACGGCACTGACATGGACGCGCTCCGCAACGCCCTGCGTACCGACAAGAAAGCGTACGTCGCGTCCGTCATGCAGCTTACCGACGCCGAAGCGAAGAAATTCTGGCCGGTCTACGACGCCTATCAACGCGACTTGAACGAAGCCAATCAGCAGCTCGCGCTGGTCGTCAAGGATCTCGCGGGCATGAGCGGACCGATCAACGACCTGCAGGCAAAGCAGCTGGCCAATCGACTGATCGCCGCCGACGAGTTGGAGGTGAAGTCGCGGCGCACACTGCACAACCGGCTGATGCGCCCGTTGCCTGGGCGGTCGATCATGGCCGCCTCCAAAGCGGCCCGCTACCTGCAGCTCGAATCGAAGTTCCGGGCGGTCCAGGACTACGACCTGGCCAAGGGGATTCCGCTGGTGAAGTAGTTCGCTTCCGCCAGCGGAAAAGTCGAAGGGCCGGCGCTCGCGCGAGCGTCCGGCCCTTCGTGTCGGCGAGTCGGGCGACGCGTCCGATCGACGCGGTCCCCGCGGAAAAAGCTAGCCGCGCACGCGCCGCTTGGCAGAAGTCACCGCGATCGCAGCGGGCGCTTCCCGCTCACGGACGCCGACGACGTCGATGCGCGACGGTACGATCTCGACTTCCACGGGCGCCGAAACGGCCGGTCCCGCGCTCGCTACGGTCATCCCCGATTCGCACGGCGCGCAGAGCCACGCCGGGACGCCGATGAACAGCGCGAACGTGAGCGCGGTCATGCAGGCGGCGGTGCCGCCGAGAAGTGCACGAGGTGTCGCTGGCGTATACGTATTCATCGTAGGCTCCCTTCTTCGTCGTAGGTCCGCTTTGTCGGACCAGGTGATTCGGTGATCGACCTCTATGGCGTTGCTGATGAGACGCATCCTAGGCAGGCGGGCGGGCGGCCTCAACGCCGAAGCGACGAACCCGTCGAAAGGACGGGTGAAGCGGTGCCACTCGGCGACGAAATGCTCGGCTGGCGACGGGTTGAGATTCCGATCCGGGGCGCTACCGCAAAGCGGGTCGCCCACGTACATCAACCCGCGCACCACCCGCCGGAACCGACCAGCCGACGAACGTTGCGCCAGATGCCGGGGCGCGGTCGAATCGCAAGCGCGTTGGTTAGAGCGAATTCCCTAAAAATCCGGTGGACTTTTTCGCGTTTTTGTGTAGAATCCGCCCGCTTTGCGATGAACGCTTGGCCCTGCCCAGTGGCGGGGCCAATCCGTTTTGGCGCGCGCCCGGGGCGTCGGAGCGAGAACGGCCGGCAGGATCCAACAAGGCCGAAACCCCATGAACGGGGTCCCGCCCCAAGGCCGCGCAGCACTTTCCGGAGATCCTCGCTCGCTTTTTCTTGGCTGTCGACGGTCGCGTGGGACGACAAGTGTCCCGCCGCACCCATACGTCCTCATCCATGGGACTCAAGCGATTCACTGACCGAACAACCTTCTGTCTGGAGACATCATGTTGAAGACCACCCGTCTGGCCGCTCTGGCCGCCGCCCTGCTGATGGCAGCCGGCCCGGCGATGCTTCCGCTCGCGGCGCAGGCGCAAACTCAACCCGCTGCACCGAGTGCGCCCGCCGCGCCGGCCGCTCCCGCTGCGGAGCCCGCACCGGCTCCGGCCCCGGCGGCGGCACCCGCTCCTGTGGCGGCGAAACCGCAAACCGAGGTCGTCGACAATCCGTACGGCCTCGAAGCCCTGTGGAAGGGCGGCGACTTCGTCTCGAAAGGCACGCTGCTGATCCTGGCGATCATGTCGATGGGCAGCTGGTACATCATCATCACCAAGGTGTACGAGCAGTACAAGATGAACAAGGCCGCGCGCGCGGCCGAGAAGTCGTTTTGGAGCGCCCCGTCGGTCCAGAAGGGCGCCGAAGGACTCGGCAAGCACAGCCCCTACCGCTTCCTCGCCGAGACCGGCCTCGAGGCAACGAGCAAGCACACGGGTTTGCTCGGTAACGTCGCGATGAACGAATGGATCACGATGTCGATCCAACGCGGAATCGAAAACATCCAGAGCCGCACGCAGGATGGTCTCGCGTTCCTCGCCACCGTGGGTTCCACCGCGCCGTTCGTCGGACTGTTCGGAACGGTGTGGGGCATCTATCACGCGCTCACCGCCATCGGCATCGCCGGCCAGGCGTCGATCGACAAGGTTGCGGGTCCGGTGGGTGAGGCGCTCATCATGACGGCGTTTGGTCTCGCCGTCGCGGTGCCCGCGGTGCTGGGCTACAACTGGCTCGTGCGCCGGAACAAGTCGGTGATGGAAGGCATCCGCGAGTTTGGTGCCGATCTGCACGCCGTGCTCTTGAGCGCCCCCAAGACTGCCGCCGCCGCAGCCGTCGCCGCCCGGGGATAGATCATGGCGATGAACGTCGGCATGGAGGAGGACGAAACCATCTCCGCCATCAACACGACGCCGTTGGTCGATGTGATGCTGGTGCTGTTGATCATCTTCCTGATCACGATCCCGGTCGTTACCACATCAATTCCCTTGCAGCTGCCGAAGGAGCGCAACGAGGTCCGCGAGACCAAGCCGGAGAACATCGTGATCTCGGTGGACCATGACGGCCACATCTACTGGAACGATCTGCGGCTCAAGAGCACCAACGAGCTGATCGACCGCCTGAAGAAGATCGCGGTGCTGACCCCGCAGCCCGAAGTGCAGATCCGCGGTGACGGCGGCGCCGATTACGACGGTGTCGGACGCGTCATCTACGCCTCGCAGCGCGCCGGCATCGCCAAGGTCGGGTTCATCACCGAGCCGCCGCCGAGGGGCCAATAGGCCACTTAAGCGAGTCAGAGAAGGTCAAACGTCATGGCAATGAATGTAGGAAAACCCGGTGCCGAGCAGGATGTAATGCTCGACATCAACACCACGCCGCTCATCGACGTGATGCTGGTGCTGCTCGTGATGCTGATCATCACGATTCCGATCCAGCTTCACGCCGTCAACCTCAACCTGCCGACCGGCAATCCGCCGCCGCCGCTCAAGCAGCCCGAGGTGGTGAAGATCGACATCGACGATCGCGGCATCACGTACTGGAACGGCGAGATTGTCGACACGCGCGCCGATCTCGAGGACCGGTTCAAGGCAGCGGCAGCTCAGGCTGAGCAGCCGGAGATTCATTTGCGGCCGAACAAGCTCGCGAAGTACTCGATCGTCGCCGGCGTCATGGCATCGGCGCAGCGCATCGGCATGACCAAGATCGGGATCGTCGGCAGCGAGCAGTTCATCGAATAGCCCCGGCGGCGCTTCGGCGCCGTTCAAGGCTTTGGAGTCGAAGCAATGGATTACGCCCGACAGCAGCGAGACCCGACCCGGCATGCCATCGGCATCGGCTTCGTCGTGCTGGTGCACGCGCTCGTCATCTGGGCCCTGGTCACGGGCCTGGGTCGAACGATCGTGGAAGTCATCAAGAAGCCGCTGACGGCGACGATCGTCGAGCAGATCAAGCCACCGCCGCCACCGCCGCCGCCGCCGAAGAAGATCATCGAGCCGCCGAAGACGCAGCCCCTGCAAACGTACGTGCCGCCGCCGGATGTCCCGCCGCCAGTGCAGCAAGCTGCACCGGTGATTTCGGCCGTCACCGCCACGCCGCCGCCCGAGCCGGTCGCCATCGCGCCACCGGCGGCGACGCCGCCGCCTCCGCCCAAGCCGGCGGTTCGCCGCGGCATTCAGAAGATTGCGGGCGACGATCCCAGCTACCCCCGCGAGGCGATCAAGAAGGGCATCGGCAAGGGTCACGTCGTCGCCCGGCTGCAGATCGACGAGAAGGGCAACGTGCTCGAGGTCAACATCGTGACCTCAGAGCCGAACGGGGTCTTCGATCGCGTGGTCCGCGATGCGCTCAAGGACTGGAAATTCCGGGGCGAAGGCGAGAAGTACGTGGGCGAAGTCGAGATCAACTTCACCCTGAAGGACGACTAGCGAGCCCGGAACGCGTAAGAGTTGCGCGATCCGCAGCAACAAGAACGGCCGCCCACGGGCGGCCGTTTTCTTTGCGCAGTTGAGGGGTTACGGTTTCGGCGCGACGGTCACAGCGAACACGATTTCACCGTTGCGCTCCTTGTAGTTCCCGCCTCCGGGCGCGCTGCCGAAGACGTGGAGCGAGAACTCGTCGCTTCCGGTGTAGCCCGGCTCCGGCTGAAACTCGAGCTCCCGGTCGACAAAGGTGATCTTCGCGTGGACGGGCGCTCGCGTGATCTTCCACGTGTCCGGCGGGTTCGTCCCGCCGAAGCGGAACACCCAGCGGCACGGGGTGCCCTCGTAGGCGTCAAGGGTCTTGTGCGCCGTTCCCTTGTCGGCGTATTGCTCGCCGCTCACCCTGCACGCGACCGGCGCGGCCGCGGCACCTGCCGCGAGCGCGAGGAGCGGAAGCGCCGCAACGAGTCTCCAAGCCGCTCGCCGCGACGCCGGGCTCGGCACTCTATTCACGTCGCAGCACGACGGCGGTCGCCGTCCAGGTGACGATCGTCATCGCCACCACCGCCATCACCATCCCCGAGAGCGAAACGGGGCTCGCGGACACGAGGCGGAAGACCCCGCGCGCGACCTCGGTCACGACGCCCGGCAGTGAAAAGGCGATCGCGATCCCGGCGATCGCCCACAGCAGCGCCAGCACATGCTTGCGCCACGCGGGCAACGCCGCGGGCGCAGGCAGCGCCGCCATCACGCGCGCCGAAAATCCGTCGTCCGGAATGTAGTCCTCCGCGCGGTTCGCGCGGAGCGCCCGATCGAGCCAGTCGTCCCCCGGCTCGGCGTCGGAGTTGGGGCGCGGTTCGTCGATCATCGTGTCGATCCGTCCCAGGCTGACATGGCGGCCTTGAGCTTCTGCTTGGCGCGGTGGATATGCGTCTTCACGGTGCCGACCGGACAGCCGAGGACGTAAGCGGCCTCTTCATGGGACAGGTCATTATCGTAGCACTGCACGATGGCGGCTCGCTCTGCGTCCGTCAGGAGACGCATCGCGCGCGTGAGATCGAGCTTCAGCGCGGCCGCGCGGCTCACTTCGTCGTTTCCCGCATCCGCGGCATCCGCTGCCTCGTCGCTGTTCTCGGCGACGCTCTCCTCGCGATCGCCGAGAAGCTCTTCCTTGCGCTTGCGCGAGTGGGCAAGCCAGCAGTTGGTCGCGATCCGGTAGAGCCAGGTCGAGAACCGCGCCTCCTGCCGGAATGCCTTGAGGTTCCGCCAGGCGAGGATGAAGGTTTCCTGCGCAAGATCGTCCGCCAGCGCGTGGTTGCCGGTCGTGAGGCGCCGCAGGCACGCGCGTACCGACGATTGGTGCCGGCGCACGAGCTCCGTGAACGCATGCCGGTCGTCGCCGACCACCGAGCGCGCAATGAGCTCCGCATCGGTTACGACGGAAGCGTCCGCCATCGGCGCAGTCTTCGTGGTTCGACGATCTCAAGACGCACTCGCGAAAACTCAGGTCCCCGCGGCAGGCGGCGTTCCCGGATCGCGGGTCCCGCGCGGCGCGCGATCCTCGAAGAACCACAGCACGCAGTAGCCGATCCCGAGGAACAGGAGGATCAGGCCGACCCAGCTGGCGCTCGCCGCGTTGAACATCCAGTAGAACGTGAAGCCGAGCCCGAGGGCGATCAGCACCACGCCTTTGCGCAGGTCGGACCACGCTGTCTGCTTCTGCAGGCTTCGCACCTGATCGTAGACGGGCGCCATGGCGAGCGCGCCGGGCACCGAGGTGCGTCCGGCTGCCACCGCCATTGTGTCCGCGGTCGGCACGACGCCTTTCTCCGCCAGCCTGATCATCGTCTCGTTGAGCATCCGCGCCTTGCGCATCTTGTACCAGATGATGAGGATGATCAGGATGAGCGGGGTCGCGAAGATCAACGCGACGATCATGAAGACCAGCCCGGCCAGCCAGGGCGCGTCGTCGACGAAGCTTTCGAACGAGTCGTATTCCTTGTCGCTGCCCAAGCCGTCGATCCGCACGTGCTTGCCGCCCTTGTCGATGTGGAGGCCCTTGGGGCTGACGGTGACGTTTACGTCGTCGTCGTCGCTGGGCGCGCTGCCAGCGGGTTCAGCCGGCGAGGGCGACGACTTCGTCGACTTCGCTTCACCGCCCGGCGAAGCCGCCTTCGGCGTGGCCGGCGCAGGGGGTGCCGCCTTGGTGTCAGCCGTAGGCGCGGGCTTGGACTTGTCGCTCGGCGGGGCCGCGGGCGGCCGTTTTTCGGCTGGGGCGGCCTTTTCCGGTGTCGTGGCCTGGGCGACGACGACCGTGGGCTCAGCGCCGCGGGCGAGCGGCACCGGCGCCTGCCAGACCAGCATCGCCGCGACGAATGCGGCCGTCAAAACGCCGGCGCGAAAGACCATTCGCCAGAGCGGGTTTGCGAATTGCCTCATGAGGACTCCAATCGTTTCTTGTGCCTGTTGGATGCGCGAACCCCGTCCTTCGGATTCGCTGCAGTGCAATGTGAGGGGCAATTGCAACAGTGGGCCGCCGCTTTTCCAAGGCCCGACGACGCCCCGCAGGAGGGGCGAATACCCCATGCTATCATCGACGACGATGTTCGATAGGCGGCGGCTCGCCACTTTTCTCGCCGATGGCTGATGTTCGCCCGCGCCCGCGGGTTGAGGCTCCGCTCGCCCGTTTCGGGACGCTCGTTCGCCGCGCGGTCATCGCGGCGATCCTCGTCGCCATGACCGTAACGGTCCCCGCAGGTCTTACCGAAGCACAGGACGCCGACTCGGTCACCCTCAACTTCGTCAACGCCGACATCGACGCGGTGGTGAAAGCGGTCGCGGAGATCACGGGCCGCAACTTCATCGTCGATCCCCGCGTCAAGGGCACGATCAACATCGTCTCCGCGCGGCCCGTCCCGCGAAGCGTCGTCTATCCGACGCTGTTGTCCGCGCTGCGGATGCAGGGATTCACGGCGGTCGAGAGCGACGGCGTGGTGAAGATCGTGCCGGAAGCCGATGCGAAGCAGCAGGGCGGTCCGGTGGCGCGCGGCCCCGTCGCCGCAACCGGTGACCGGCTGTACACGCAAGTGATCGTGCTGCGCAATGAATCGGCCACGCAGCTCGTCAACGTGCTGCGTCCGCTGATCGCACCGAACAACGCGATCGCGGCGTATCCGAGCAGTAACGCGCTCGTCATCACCGACTACGCGGACAACCTGCGGCGGATCGAGCGCATCGTCGCGGCGCTCGATCAACCGCCTGCGGGCGAGCCGCTGGTGGTGCCGGTGAAGAACGCATCCGCGATCGATCTTGCCAGCATCGTCAATCGCGTGCTCACCGAAGGCGGAGGCGCGCCCG
>Ga0306922_10001063_pt1 | contig 24057 bp, 25 predicted proteins | sample sta12Cox44000082_FD_203758 | JGI IMG/M metagenome (GOLD analysis project Ga0306922, IMG submission 203758) | Lab enrichment of tropical soil microbial communities from Luquillo Experimental Forest, Puerto Rico - statoxic.12C.oxic.44.000.082 (v2)... | ecosystem: Environmental > Terrestrial >... | reverse complement strand
ACCACGGGGCGGGCGGTGAAAGGAGGAGACCATGCCGGAGGCGGTCATCACCAGCGGGGCCCGGACCGCGTTCGGGCGGCTGCTCGGCTCGCTGGCCGGGTTCACCGCGGCCGACCTGGGCGGCGTGGTCATCCGGGCGGCACTGGAGCGCTCCGGCCTGTCCGGCAGTGACGCCGGGTACGTCATCATGGGCCAGGTGCTGCAAGCCGGTGCGGGCCAGATCCCGGCCCGGCAGGCCGCAGTGGCGGCCGGCATCCCGATGACGGTCCCCGCGCTCACCATCAACAAGGTGTGCCTGTCCGGCCTGGACGCGATCGCACTCGCCGCCCAGTTTGTCCGGGCGAGCGAGTTCGGCATCGTGGTGGCCGGCGGCATGGAGTCGATGACCCGGGCCCCGCATCTGCTGCCGGGGGCCCGGGCCGGCCACCGGTACGGCGCCATGGAGCTGCTGGACGCGATGGCGCTGGATGGCCTGACCGACCCATTCGACCACCTGCCCATGGGTGAGCTGACCGACCGGCACAACGCCCGGCTCGGCATCGGCCGGGCCGAGCAGGACGAGTTCGCCGCGCGGTCGCATCAGCTGGCCGCCGCCGCGATCAAGGACGGGCTGCTGGCGGCCGAGATCACCCCGGTCGACGTGCCGCAACGGCGCGGCGACCCGGTCCGGTTCGACACCGACGAGGGGGTCCGGGCCGACACCACCGCCGAGGCGCTGGGCCGGCTCCGGCCGGCGTTCGGCGCTGATGGCACCATCACGGCCGGCTCGGCATCGCAGATCTCCGACGGCGCCTGTGCGGTGGTGGTGATGTCCGCTGAGCTGGCCGCGGCCCGCGGCATCGAGGTGCTGGCCGAGGTCGGTGCGCACGGGAACGTGGCCGGGCCGGACAACTCGTTGCAGTCCCAGCCGTCCCGGGCCATCGGTCACGCGCTCGGCAAGGCCGGGCTGACCGTCGCCGACCTGGATCTGATCGAGATCAACGAGGCGTTCGCGTCCGTCGCCCTGCAGTCCATCCGCGATCTGGGCGTGCCGGAAGACAAGGTCAACGTGAACGGCGGTGCGATCGCCCTCGGCCACCCGATCGGGGCCTCCGGGGCCAGGATCACCTTGCACCTGGCCAGTGAGCTCCGGCGGCGCGGGGGCGGGCTGGGCGTGGCGGCCCTGTGCGGAGGTGGCGGGCAGGGCAGCGCGCTGCTGCTGCGGGTACCCGCCGCGGCCGGGCGTGCCTGACCCGGCGGCGCAGGCGCTGGCCGGGGACCCGCCGGCACTGGCCGGGGACCCGCGGGCGCTGGCCGGGGATCCGCGGGCGCTCGCCCGGCTGGTCTCGCTGGCCGAGAACGCCGCCCCCGGCCTCCGGCCGGTCATGCGGGCCCTGGCGCCGTTCACCGGCCGGGGGTGGGTGATCGGGCTGACCGGGCCGCCCGGGGTCGGCAAGTCAACGGTCACCGCGGCGCTGGTGGCCGCCTTCCGGGAGCGCGGGCAGCGGGTGGCCGTGCTCGCGGTCGACCCCACATCGCCGTTCACCGGCGGCGCGCTGCTGGGGGACCGGGTGCGGATGCAGGAGCACGCCACCGATCCCGGGGTCTTCATCCGGTCCATGGCCACCCGTGGCCATCTCGGCGGGCTGTCGGCGGCGGCGCCCCAGGCGCTGCGGATCCTTGACGCCGCCGGCTTCGGGGTGATCCTGGTCGAGACCGTGGGGGTCGGGCAGGCCGAGGTCGAGATCGCCGGGCTGGCCGACACCACGCTGGTGCTGGCCGCGCCGGGGACCGGGGACGCCATCCAGGCGGCCAAGGCGGGAATCCTGGAGGTAGCGGACATCTTCGTGGTCAACAAGAGCGACCAGCCAGGGGCCCAGGAAGCGGTCCGGGATCTGCGCACCATGATCGCCATGGCCCGGCGCGGCGAGGGGGACTGGAAGCCGCCGATCGTGACCACCACCGCCACCACCGGCGAGGGCATCGCCGACCTGACCGCCCGGCTCGACGCGCACTGGTCCTGGCTGGCCTCGTCCGGGGAGCGGGACCGGCGCCGGCTGGCCCGGGCCCGGGCCGAAATCACCGCCCTCGCGGTCGCCGCGCTGGCCGTACGGATGGGCGGGCTGCCCAACGGCACCGGGCTCGACTCGCTGGCGGCCAGGGTAGCCGCGGGTGAGCTCGATCCGTTCTCGGCGGCCGACGAACTGGTCGCCGCGGCATCGGTGTAGCGGCGAGCGCGGGCGCGCCGATGCCAGCGTTCCGGTGGCGGCGGGCTGCCCGGCAGCGAATGATCAGTGCCGGGATCGTCCGCGCTGGGATACCGGGAACCCACGGCGGCCGGGATACGTCAGATATGTGTCACAGTGAGCCGACCGAAGGGCGGCCATGACAGCACGACAGATGCGAGTGCTGGCCGGATCGGCCAGTGCGCTGGCCGCGGTGGTGCTTGCCCTGGCCGGCTGCGCTGCCGCCAGCCACCCCACCGCCAACGACGTGCCGCGGCCAGTCAGCCAGGCGGCCGCGGCCGCCCGGGCCGGGACTGCGGTACGGCTGGCTGCTCCGCTGGCGAAGTGCGCCGACCTGCTGGGCGCGGGCCGCGCCCTGGGTGGTGCGGGTGGCGCTCCGGGCGCCACCGACCAGGCCGGCCTGGTGATGCTGTGCGAGCCAGTGATCCTGCACTGCCCGCATGGCTTCCGCGCCATCTCCCCCAGGGACCTCTCCGGCCGCCGGCCACCGGGCCTGCTGCGCTACCGGATGGTCTGCATCACCCGCTTCCCGCTGCGCTCGCTGCCGCCGGGACCGCGGCTCACCCCGATGCCGGACCACACCATGCCGCTGAACACCCTGCCGCCGCACACGATGCCAACGCAGGCCGCCGGGTGAGAATCGGCGTCAGCGCCTGACGCGCCGGGCGGTCCGTCCCGCGCTGGCCGGTTCCTGTCCCAGAACGCGCCGGTGGCCGCGGCGGAAGATCCACCGCGGCCACCGGCGCCGGGTCATTACCTGTCAGGGCTTGCTGATCAGGCCTGGGAACGGGACCGACCAGATCCGCGTCGCCCAGTTGGTGCCAGCGCCACCACTGACGTTGGTCAGCGCGTGGACGTACTCGGTCGCCAGGTAGATCCGGCCGTTGTAGATCTGGCTCGCCGAATAGTCGCCGTAGCGGCACCCGCCAAACGCGGCCGGGTAGCAGCTGAAGTCGTCCAGCGGCGTGGTGCCCGCCTTCTGGATGTGGACCGGGCCAACCGCGCCCTGCTGATCGTCGAACAGGATGTAGGCCGCGGACGGGTAGTTGTTCGCGCCGGCCAGGGCGAACGCCATGTACCCATGCCCAAACTTGGTCACCCCGATCGACGGGTACAACAGGTGCCCGTTGACCTGGACGTAGCCGTTGCCGGCGTTGCTGACCGACACCGAGTTCGGGCCAGGCGTCGGCTTCAGCGCGAACCAGGCCGCGCCGGCGTTGGCAGCACCGCCGCCCGCGGTGACCCCGGTGTCGAGCTGCGCGTAGATAAAACCGCTGGCGTAGACGGTCTGCTGTACCGCGTCGAAGTCGCTCGCCAGCGGCGATGGCAGCGTGGCACCCAGCAAGTTACCAAGCGGGATCGGACCGGCCTTCTGGACCGCGTTCGGCGGCACGCTGTAGCCCTCGGTCGCGACGTTGGTCGCCACTAGCGGCGGAGGGACGTGCGAGTTCAGTGAGTTGGTGCCGGTCAGGGCGTACACCTCAAGCGCCGTGTTCGCCAGGTCGTTGGAGTCGGACTCGGTGAAGTACTCGTCGTTGGGTGCGCTGGAGCCCTGCGTGACCTGCGACGGCGCGAGGTGGTAGGCCCCGAACGGGTCCGCGAACGTATTCACACCGTAATTGACCCCGAACGCCGGCGGGCCACCGTTTGCCTCTGAGATCAGGCCGGACTTCGAGAATGCGTAGACGTTCGCACCGTGGAACGACGTCTGGCCGAACTCGTTGGTCGTGATGTAGAACCCGCTGTTGTCCATGCCCACCATGTCGAAGTCGCCGACGCACGGGCAGTCCGCACCCGTCGGGTCAAGGGCCGACGTGTCCGTGCTGAAGGAGAAGACCGTGTAGTTGCCAAGCGCGTCGCTGGTTTGGCTGACCGCGAAGTACTGCACATCGGGGGTCGAGGGATCGTTGTTCAGCCAGCCGTTGAAGGTGAAGCCGGCGATGAACCAGTGCTTGGTCTGCGGGTCCCAGAGCACCCGGGGGTCAGACGGGCAGCCGCCCGGGAAGGGATTGCCGGTGCAGGCCCCGCTGTGGAAGAAGACGTTGAGTGGGAACGGACCGGTCAGTGGCGTGCCGCTCGGTGAGAAGGCCTGGGTCGTCAGGTTCAGCGCCTCCACGATCGCGGTGCCCGCCGAACTGGTGCCGACCGCCATGCCCTGGTCGGGCGGCGTGACGTCGAAGCCGACGGTGTTCTCGTTCCCGGCAGCCGCCGTGCCGTCGAAGCCCACAGCACCGGTGACATTGCCGGTGATGGACGTGTTAACGGCCGCCGAAGGCGCGGCGTGGGCCAGTGCGCTGGCACTGGGGTGTTGGCTGCCGACGTTCCGCATCGGCGGCCTGCCCAGCAAGATGGCATGGCGCCCGCCGGTCGTCGCGGCGGCCTTGGCAGCCGCCTTGCTCACCGCGGCCAGGTTGACCGTCCCGACCCGGTGCAGGGCCACGGTCCCCGAGGCATGGATGATCTTCGGCGGGCCGGCCGTGGCCCGCGTTGCGGTTGCCGCCGAGGCGGCGGGAACGGCGGCTACAGCCAGCGCCGCGCTTCCCGCCACGCTGGCCAGACCGATGACCCAGCGCTTGTGCGTGGATCCGAGAACGTGCAGTTTCCTCACGTGATCCCCTCTCACGGGATAGAGCGGGTTGCCAGCTCGCTGCCGCAGCGTGGGTATACACGCTGCGGCTGGCACCGTAGCAGGATGTGTCCAGCAAAACCACGGTCATCACCGCGCATTGTCCGGTCACGCGCCGCGGGGGCCGGGCATGTCTGCCAGCAGCCGCCAGGCCCGGTTCAGCCTTGGCCAGGTTTATGACCAGCACGGGGATGCCGGCACTCCGGAATCGGGGGCCGGCGGTGCGGTGTCAGCCCCAGCGGCCGGTGCCAATTCGCCGTGACTTTGTTACCGGACCGAAACCATAATCGGGGCTTTTGGCCCGCGGGCAGCCCGCCCGGCGCCATGGCCTGGTTACCTGAAAGGTGGCTCGGTAGGGACGGTGCCGTGTTCGGTGGGCGCAGCTGGCGCTGGCTCCGTGGCCGTTGCCCCGGCGCTGGTTCCGGCCGGCTGCCGCCCAGTGGCCCCCGTGCCTGCCCCGGTCACCGGGGCGGCCGGCTCACCGGCCGGACCGTCCGTGGTTACCGCCTCAACCGGCCGGTCATCACCGGCGGCGGCCAGCGCGGCCAGCTCGGTGTCCACGATCGAGGCGCTGCGTAGCCGCGCCTCGTAGGCTTTCTTGCCGCCGCGGATGCCGAACAGCCGCCTGGTCACCAGCAGGTAGATGACCAGGGCGAGGTTGATGGCGAAGGCGACCGCGCGCAGCACGGTCACCTTCGCGGTCAGGTCATACACCTCATACGGCAGGCCGAGCGAGGTGACCACCACGGCAAAGTACTCACCCCAGCGCTGGCCGAGCCACAGCCCGACGCCCTCGACGATTTCGATCACCGCGTACGCCGCGGCACCGATGGCGAGATAGGTCAGCGTGCGCTGATTGAGCGTGAAGGCATGCTGGATGAGGCCGAGCAGCTTGGAATGGTTGATGTTGTATCCGAGTTCGCGGAAGAGCAGCCGCAGCCCGGGCAGTTCGTGGGTGAACGCCTGCTCGATGCTCAGCCGGGAGGTCTTGAACCGCCAGACCCCATAGGCCAGCGCGGCGAACACGAGCGCCCGCAGGAACCGCTCGACGGCGAACACGCGCAGGATGAGGGCGCTGCGCACTTCCTTGCCCCGCCGCACCCTGGGCGCCGACGCCGCCGGGCCGTGATGCGTCGGCTCGCCGGTGACGAAGGTGCCGCAGCGCAGGCACCGCCAGGCGGTGCCGCCGGCTGCCGCCACGCCCAGCCGCTCGCGGAGCGGGGGCTCGTCCGGCGCGAACGTGACATGGCCGCTGGCGCCGCAGCCGAGCAGGCTCCAGTCCATGAGGGGCAGCCTAGCGGCAGCGCGGCGGACAAGGCCGGTGCCGGCTGCGGGCACCCCGGGCCGTCCGCAGCGCCGGTAGCGTGTGGCTGTGGCGAAGCGTCTGGAGTTGCCGTTCGACCCGATCGAGCGGGCGGCTGAGATCTGGGCGGACACGTTCGGCCCGGCGGACGCGATGGCCGCGGTGACGTCGATCATGCGGGCGCAGCAGCTGCTGCTCGCCGAGCTGGATGGCCTGCTGCGGCCACACCGGCTCAGTTTCGCCCGGTACGAGGCGCTCATCCTGCTGACCTTCAGCCGCCGGGGTGCACTCCCGCTGCGGGTGATCGGCGAGCGGCTGATGGTGCATCCGACCAGCGTCACCAACACCATCAACCGGCTGGTGGGCCAGGGCCTGGTGGTCCGCCGGCCTAACCCGCGGGACGGCCGGGGCACCCTGGCCGAGATCACCGGGGCGGGCCGGGACGTGGCCGCGCGGGCCACCGCGGACCTGATGGCGGCCCGGTTCGGGATGGGCGGTTACCACGCCGACGAGCTTGGCGAGCTGTTCAGCCTGCTGCGCGGCCTGCGGCTGGCCGCCGGTGACTTCACGCCCGGCCCGGCGCCCGCCGCCACCGGGCGGGCGGTCAGCCGCTGACCGGGGACGCTGCCCAGCTCTGGCCGCCGTCGTAGGTGAACCAGAGCGCGTGCTGGCCGGGATCGGCGGGGATGGCGAAGCCCTGGCTGGCGGTGGTCATCCCGACGCCGGCGAACCCGCCGGGCGGCCGGGACCCGCCCGCCAGGGCCCAGCTCGCGCCACCGTCCGCCGAAGTCTCGATGCCCTGGCCGGTGGCCAGCAGCAGTCGGCCGGACAGGCTGCCGGACAGCGAGGTGGCGGTTCCGGCCGTCGGGGCGGTGCCAGTCCGCTGCCAGCTCCGGCCGCCGTCCCCGGAGGAGTACACGGTCCCGGCCGGGCCGCCGCCGGACGGCCCAGTGCACAGCAGTACCAGGCTGGCGGTCCCGTTCACCGACAGCAGGGCACCCGACGGCTGCCCGCCGGCCTGCGGTGCCCCGGGCCGGCAGGGCGTGCTGGCCGGGCCGGCCGGGCCGGCCGCCGGCCAGGCCGCCCCGGTCGGCGGCCCGCTGAGCAGGTGCCCGTCCGGCACCAGCAGATAGGCCGCGCTCCCGGTCAGCAGCAGGGCGGCGGAGCCGCCCGCCAGGCCGGATCCGGCCGCCGCTCCGGGCACCGGCTGCCACTGGTCCCTGCCCGCCGGGCTGGTGTACAGGGTGAAGCCGGTGCAGTGGGCCGCGAACCGCGGCCCCGTCCCCGTGCAGCGCGCCCATACCGCAAACACCCGTGTGCCCCTGGTCTCCAGGGCCGTCACCCGCATCCCGCCGGTAGCGATCTGGGTCCAGCTGTGGCCCGAGTCGTGGGTCGCCCACAGCTGCGGGCCGAACGCCCAGCCATCGCTGCGGTTCAGGAACCGGACCTGGCTCACCCCGGTGGCACCGTCCGGGCCATGCGCCGGTGGCGCGCCGACCGGGCGCCAGCTGGCGCCGCGGGTGTCGGTCCGTGCCAGCACCAGGCAGGGCGGCGCGGCCGCGCTGTCACACTGCCCGGCAGGCAGGTTCTGGCCGAGCACCCAGCCGGTGAAGGTGCCCACGAAGGTGGCCGACAGCGGCGGCGGCACCGGGCCGGCCACCGCGGCGGGTGGCCGGGTCCGGGTAGGGGTGGGCGCGGCTGACGTGCCCACGGCCGTCGGCCCGGGGGCGCTGCTGCCGTGCGCCGCGCTCACCGGCGTGCTCGCGCCGCCGGTCAGCGCCGGGATCGCCACCTGCGGGATCACCACCGCGGCGACGGCGGCTGCGGCGGCGGCGCCAGCCACCGACAGTACCATCCGCCGGGTGCGGCGGCGGCGGGCCTCCCGGCTGACCCGGTCAAACGCGCCCGGCCGCGGCAGCATCGGCTGCACCGGCTCGGTCAGCCAGGCTTCCAGGCGGTCGCGCGGGTCAGCCACGGGCTTCCCCCAGCGCCGCGCGGAGTTGCGTCCGCGCGTGGTGCAGGTCGGCCTTGATCGTCCCCTCCGGCCGGCCGAGCATGCTGGCCACCTCCCGGATCGGGAACCCGGCGTAGTGATAGAGCAGGAACGGCTGCCGCAGCCGGTCGGGCAGCGCCGCGATCAGCGCCCGCACGTCCACATCCTGCGCGGGGTGCAGTACCGGGTTGCCCTCGGCACCCGCGCTCACCGCCCGCAGTGCCCGCCGCTCCCGCCCTGTCCGGCGCCAGTGATCACGGACCAGGTTCGTCGCGATCATGTACAGGTAACTCTGCGGGTTCTCCAGCGACGACCAGCGGGCCAGCAGCCGGGTGAAGGCCTCGGCGGCGATCTCGTGCGCGGTGTCGTCGTCGTCGACCAGCCGCCGTACCCAGCCGGCCAGCCGCGGATAGCACGCGTTGAACAGTTCCTCGGCCGCCGCCCGGTCGGTGGCGCGGAACTTCTCCACGGCATCCCCCAGGCTGGCGGTCCCTGCCGCGGGGCGCCACGGTCCCAGCAGGGTCGCGACGCTGCCCCCGGCGGTGACGACGGCGTCGGTGATATGGGGTTGCACAGGTTGTACCACACCTTCTGGCCGCTGGCCCGGATGCCGGGGCGCGCCCCTGTGCCGTCCCGGCAGCTACTGAGACGCCCGGTAGTCCCGGCTGGTTGGGCCCGATTCGCCCGGCGCGGGCCGGGCCTCGGCCTGCCGTAGACTGGCAGCAGATAGTAGGACGTCCTACTATCTCCCGGGCCGGGCCGGTCCTGCCGCAGGAGGATCACCATGGCTGACTCAGCCGAAGCCGCCCGTCAGCGCTGGCAGCGCCGTTATGAGCAATCAAAGCTGCGCGACGCGGACTTCACCACGCTGTCCGGGCTGGAGGTGGAGCCGGTGTACGGGCCGCCGCCGGGGGCGGTCGTGCCGGGCTTCGAGCGGATCGGCTGGCCGGGGGAGTACCCGTTCACCCGCGGCCTGTACCCGGCCGGGTACCGCGGCCGGGCCTGGACGATCCGGCAGTTCTCCGGGTTCGGCAACGCCCGGCAGACCAACGAGCGCTACCAGATGCTGCTGGGCGCCGGCGGGACCGGGCTCTCAGTCGCTTTCGACATGCCAACGCTGATGGGCCGGGATTCCGACGACCCGCGGTCGGCCGGTGAGGTCGGGCACTGCGGCGTGGCCATCGACTCGGCCGCGGACATGGACCTGCTGTTCGCCGGCATCCCGCTGGCGCAGGTGACCACATCGATGACGATCAGCGGGCCGGCCGTCCCGGTGTTCTGCATGTACCTGGCGGCCGCGCGGCGGCAGGGCGCTGACCTCACCGCGCTGAACGGCACCCTGCAGACCGACATCTTCAAGGAGTACATCGCGCAGAAGGAATGGCTCTTCCCGCCACGGCCGCACCTGCGGCTGATCGGCGACCTGATGGAGTACTGCACCGCGAACTTCCCGGCCTACAAGCCGCTGTCGGTGTCCGGGTACCACATCCGGGAGGCCGGCTCGACGGCCGCCCAGGAGCTGGCCTTCACGCTGGCGGACGGGTTCGGCTACGTCGAGCTGGGGCAGTCGCGGGGACTCGACGTGGACGCCTTCGCGCCCGGCCTGTCTTTCTTCTTCGACGCCCACATCGACTTCTTTGAGGAGATCGCCAAGTTCCGGGCCGCCCGCCGGATCTGGGCCCGCTGGCTGCGCGACGTCTACGGCGCAGCCACGGAGCGGGCACAGTGGCTGCGCTTCCACACCCAGACCGCGGGCGTGTCGCTGACCGCCCAGCAGCCCGACAACAACGTGGTGCGGACCGCGATCGAGGCGCTGGCCGCGGTGCTCGGCGGCACCAACTCGCTGCACACCAACGCCCTGGACGAGGTGCTCGCGCTGCCGAGCGAACGGGCGGCGGAGATCGCGCTGCGCACCCAGCAGGTGATCATGGAGGAGACCGGGGTCACGAACGTGGCCGACCCGCTGGGCGGGTCGTGGTACCTGGAGGCGCTCACCGACCGGCTGGAAGCGGAGGCGGAGGAAATCTTCACGCGGATCCGGTCGATGAGCCCGGACGGGTCCATGACCGGCGGGATCCTGCGCGGGATCGAGGACGGCTGGTTCTCCGGGCAGATCGCCGAGGCGTCGTTTGCCTACCACCAGAAGCTGGAGAAGGGCGAGAAGAAGGTGGTCGGCGTCAACAGCTACACCGGCACGGTCGGCCAGCCGGTCGAGATTCTGCGGGTCAGCCACCAGGTGGAGCTCGACCAGATGGCGGAAATGGCCCGCCGCCGGGCCGCGCGCGACCAGGCCGCGGTGGACGCGGCGCTGGCGGAGCTGCTGGCGGCGGCCCGGTCCGGGCAGAACATGATCCCGCCGATGCTGTCCGCCGCCGAGGCGGAGGCGACCCTGGGCGAGATATGCGATGCCCTGCGCGCCGAGTGGGGCACCTACGCCGAGACCCCGGTCTTCTAACCGCCCGGCCAGCCGTCACCGGCGCGGCCAGCCGGTGCCACCCCGGGCCGGGGGCTGGGCCAAGCAGCGGCCGGGATGCGGCAGGATGGAGTTATGACGCAGCCGCGGGAATTCTCGCTTTACGGCGCCGTCGACCTGGGCGCACGGCAGGCCGCCGCCCAGCGCAAAGAGCAGGCGGCGGCGCGGGCCGGCGGGCCGGACGGGCCGGGCGGCCCGGGCAGCCAGCCGGACGGCTTCGTGTTTGACGTGTCGGAGGACACCTTCGAGACCGACGTGCTGGAGCGCTCGCGCACCGTCCCGGTGGTGATGGACCTGTGGGCGGAATGGTGCGGCCCCTGCAAGCAGCTCAGCCCCATCCTGGAGAAGCTCGCCGCCGAAGCCAACGGCGCCTGGGTGCTGGCCAAAGTGGACGTCGATGCCAACCCGCAGCTGAGCGCCGCGCTCCAGGTGCAGAGCATCCCGATGGTGGTCGCGGTCATCGCCGGGCAGCTGGTGCCCGGCTTCCTGGGCGCGCTGCCGGAGGCGCAGGTCCGGCAGTGGCTCGGGCAGCTCATGCAGGCGGTCAAGCAGCTGGGCATGCCGGGCGCGGAGGGGCCGGCCCCGGACGGCGAGGCCGGACCGGACAGCGGGCCCGCCGCCGAGCCCTACCAGGACCCCGGCCTGCTCGAGGCGCAGCAGGCGATGGAGCGGGGCGACCTGGGCGCCGCCGCCGCCGCCTTCGAGCGGATGCTGGCCGACGTGCCCGGCCACCCGGTGGCGGTGCAGGGGCTGGCCCAGGTGAACCTGTTCCGCCGGGTCAACTCCTACGACGAGGCGGCCGCCAGGAAGGCGGCTGCCGCCAGTCCCGGCGACGTGGACGCCCAGATCAAGGTGGCCGACCTGGACCTGGCCAGTGGCCGGGCCGGGGAGGCTTTCGACCGGCTGCTCGGCGTCATCCGGCGGACGGCAGGTGAGGACCGGAACCGGGCCCGGCTGCACCTGATCGGGCTGTTCGACATCTTCCCGCCCCGGGATTCCCGGGTGACCAAGGCCCGCTCCACCCTGTCCAGCCTGCTTTTCTAACCGCGCCAGGCCACGCTGGAGGCGGCACCGCGTCAGCGGGAGCGGGGGTCGCGCGGGTCGGCGTTGGCCAGCTGCTCCAGCGCGGGCAGAGCCTCGGCGAGCGCGTGCAGCTGTCCCGGTGACAGCGTGGACAGGCTCTCGGCCAGCCGGGTCGTCGATTCCCGCCGGAGCATTTCCAGCATCTCGTGCCCGGCGGTGGTGATCGCCATGGTGGACGCGCGGGCGTCGCCCGGCACCGGCTGCCGCACCACGTACCCCCGCTCCTCCAGCGCCGTGACCAGCCGGGTGAGCGTGGACGGGGCGATGCCCTCGGCAGCGGCGAGGTCACCCAGCCGGAGCGGGCCGGCCCGCTCCACCGTGGACAGCGCGGACAGCTGGGTGGGGGTCAGGCCTGCCAGCTCATGACGGCGGAGCCACCGGGACAGCCGGGCGATCGCCACTCGCAGCCGGGCCGCGTCGATCGCGCTCTCCGGCAGGCCGGTGGCGGGCGGGCTGCCGGTCACGCTCCTGGCGGTCACCCTTGCAGGGTACGTGCCGGGCGGCCGTGATGTACCCGGGGCACGCCCCGGTGATGGCACGATTGTTGCTGCACCAGGTGCGGCAGGAGCGGAGGAGAGTGTGGCAGTAGCGCCGAGCGTGTCCTATTCGATCACCGTCCGGCTCGAGGTGCCCTCGCACGGCCGGGCCGTCAGCGAGCTCACCCACGCGGTGGAGCAGGCGGGCGGGGCGGTGACCGCGCTGGACGTCACCCCGTCCGTGCACGACCAGCTGCGGGTGGACGTCACCTGCGCCGCCCGCGACACCGAGCACGCCGACGCCATCGTGGCGGCGCTGTCCGCGGTCGAGGGCGTGGTGGTGAACAAGGTCAGCGACCGCACTTTCCTGCTGCACCTGGGCGGCAAGATCGAGACCCAGGCCAAGGTCCCGCTGCGGAACCGGGATGACCTGTCGATGGCCTACACCCCGGGGGTGGCCCGGGTGTCGCTCGCCATCGCCGCCAATCCCGATGACGTGCGCAGGCTGACCATCAAGCGGAACAGTGTGGCCGTGGTCACCGACGGCAGCGCCGTGCTGGGGCTGGGCAACATCGGCGCCTACGCCGCGCTGCCGGTGATGGAGGGCAAGGCCGCGCTGTTCAAACGGTTCGCGGGCATCGACGCCTGGCCGGTCTGCCTGGATACCCAGGACACCGACGAGATCGTCCGCACCGTGCAGATCATCGCGCCCGCGTTCGGCGGCATCAACCTGGAGGACATCGGGGCACCCCGCTGTTTCGAGGTGGAGCGCCGGCTGCGTGACCTGCTCGACATCCCGGTCTTCCACGACGACCAGCACGGCACCGCCATCGTGGTGCTGGCGGCGCTGACGAACGCGCTGCGGGTGGTGGGCAAGAAGCTGGGAGCGGTCCGGATCACGATGGCGGGGGCGGGCGCGGCCGGCACGGCGGTGCTCAAACTGCTGCTCGCCTCCGGCGCGACCGACGTGATCGTGTGCGATGACAAGGGCGCGGTGTACCAGCAGCGGCCGGGCATGGGCGAGAACCTGGCCTGGGTGGCTGAGCACACCAACCCGGACGGCTACCGCGGCGACCTGGCGGGCGCGGTGCGCGGGGCGGACGTGCTGATCGGGGTGTCCGCGCCGAGCATCCTCACCGGCGACGACATCGCCGCCATGGCGCCGGACGCTATCGTCTTCGCACTGGCCAACCCGGTGCCTGAGGTGGACCCGGTCGCCGCGGGCGAGCACGCGGCGGTGGTGGCGACCGGCCGCAGTGACTACCCGAACCAGATCAACAACGTGCTGGCCTTCCCCGGGGTGTTCCGTGGGCTGCTGGACGCGCAAAGCCGGACCATCACCGACGATATGCTGGTCGCCGCGGCCCGGGCGCTGGCCGGGGTGGTCTCGGCGGAGGAACTGAGCCCGCACTACATCATCCCGTCGGTCTTCCACCCGGATGTCGCCTCGGCGGTGGCTGCCGCCGTGCGCGACGCGGCGGGCGGGCGGCCAGCCCACGGACGGCCCGACACGCGGCCGGGGCACCCCCTGGCGCGCCACTGACCGGCCGGCTTCGGCCACAATGGAAATATGCCGGAAATGCTCGCGGGGTGCCTGCTGGTGGCCACCCCGCTGCTGGGCGATCCGAATTTCCGGCGGGCGGTCGTGCTGATCGTGGAGGACGAACCGGAGGAAGGCACCCTCGGGGTCGTGCTGAACCGGCCCACCGGGACTCCAGTACAGCAGGTGCTGGCATCGTGGACCGACCTGGTGACCGCCCCGCCGGTGGTGTTCGAGGGCGGCCCGGTGTCACCGAACAGTGCGCTCGGGCTGGCCATGGTGCCGGGGGAGGACGAGCCGGTCGGCTGGCGGGCGCTGGACAGCGTGACCCCCCCGTCCCGGCTCGGGCTGGTGGATCTCGACGCCCCACCGCAGCTGCTGGCCGGTGGCATCGCCTCGCTCCGGGTGTTCGCCGGATACGCCGGCTGGAGCCCGGGCCAGCTCCGGGCGGAGATCTCCGAAGGCGCCTGGTATGTGCTGCCGGCCGAGCCGGCCGATGCGTTCGCCGCTGAGCCGGAGCAGCTCTGGCAGATCGTGCTGCGCCGGGCGGGCGGCACGCTGGCACTGGTCGCGACCTATCCGGAAGACCCAGCACAGAACTGACGGCGAGTAAGCTAGCCCCGTGAACACCGAGGTCCTTCCGCAGCAGGACACGGATATCCGGGAGGATTCCGATGTCCGGCCCGACTATTCGGCCGGAGACGGCGACCACGAGCGATTCGCCCATTACGTGCTGAAGGACAAGATCGTCGACAGCGCGGTGATGGGAACCCCGGTCCGCGCGCTGTGCGGCAAGATCTGGGTGCCGAGCCGGGATCCCAAGCGGTTCCCCGTCTGCCCGGACTGCCAGCGGATCTACGACTCGCTGCCGGACGGCGGTTAGCAGAACGGCTGCGCGCGCCGGGTTACTCCGGCTGTGTCACCACATCCTCGTCGTGGTCTTCCAGCAGCGGCCTGCCTGCCAGCTCCACCCCGGCGGCCCGCATCTCGTCGAGCGCCTCGCGGGTCGTGCGCGGGTCGACCCCGACGGTAAGCCCGAGCAGGACCCGGGTGACAAATCCCAGCTTCGCGGCATCGAGCGCACTCGCCCGCACGCAGTAGTCGGTGGCGATGCCGACTACGTCCAGTTCGTCCACCCCGTGATCACGCAGCCAGGCGCCCAGCGGGGCGCCCGTGTCATCTGTGCCCTCAAACGCGCTGTAGGCGGCCTCGTGGGCGCCCTTGCTGAACAACGCATCAACCGCGCTGGTGTCGAAGTCCGGATGGAACTCAGCGCCGGAGCTTCCGGCCACGCAGTGCCGGGGCCAGGAGCGGCTGAAGTCCGGGCGGGCGGAGAAATGGCTGCCGGGATCGATGTGGTAGTCGCGTGAGGCGACGACATGCGCGTAGGTGGCGCCCTCAACGGTGAGGTACTCACTGATGGCCGCAGCCGTCGTGGCTCCGCCTTCGACGGCGAGGGAGCCGCCCTCGCAGAAGTCGTTCTGCACATCGACGATCAGCAGTGCGCGCACACCCGCGAGCGTACGGCATCGGTCAGCGGGCCAGGGGCTCCTGCTGCCGTGCCCGGCCGTCGCCCACCTCGGCCGGGGTGCCACCAGTGATCCGCACCAGCTCGGCGAATGAGGTCGGGAAGACCGTGTGCGCATGCCCGCCCGCGGCCCAGACCACGTCATAGCCGGCCAGCCAGACATCCACCAGCGTGCGCAACGCCTGCGGATGGCCGACCGGGGCCACCCCGCCGATCACCTGCCCGGTGGCCGCCCGGACGAAGTCGGGGTCGGCACGCCGGACGGTGGTGGCACCGATCAGGGCAGCCACCGCGCTCGTGTCCACCCGGTGGGCGCCGCTGGTCAGCACCAGCAGCGGATCGCCGTCCGCGCTGAAGACCAGGCTGTTCGCAATCGCACCCACCGGGCAGCCGAGCTGGGCGGCGGCGGTGGCGGCGGTGGGGGCAGGCTGTGGCAGCTCCCTGACCTCACCCGTGGCGCCCAGTTCCCGCAGGGTGTCAGCGACGTGGATCGCGCTTGGATGCATGCCCGGAGGCTACCGGTGTGACCGGCGCGCCGCCGGCCCGCTCACTGGCCGTTGGCTCGCACCAGTGCGCGCGGGCCGAGCGGAGGCAGAATTCGCTGAACGTGCCTGGTGCCCGGTCAGGCTCGATGACATACCGGTCGAGTTCGAGCCGCAGCTCGAAGAGCCGGCGCTGGGCATAGTTGCATTCCGCTACCACACCCGCCAGGCCCCGGGCCAGCTGGCGCGCCACCTGCCAGGCCCCGGTTGAGGTGGGATCGGTGGAGGCCATAACGCCATCATCACCCCGGACCGCCGGTCAGGGGAACATGGCAGCCGGAAGCTAGTGCCGTATCAGGCAACGTTCGCCCGCTCGACGACTTGGCGGAGTCGTTCGTCGTAGGCGTGGTTGTTGCGCCAGATGATGTAGCGGCGGATCATGCTGGCCTGCTCTTGGTGGGTGGTGTGGTCGGTGCCGTCCAGGGCGAAGTAGCGCAGCGCGGTGAACTGGGCCTCGATCCGGTTCAGCCACGACGAATTCGTCGGCGTGTAGGCGATCTCTGCATTGTTCGCGCTGGCCCAGGCGCCGACCCGCTGGTCTTTGCGGGTGGTCAGGTGGGGTGAGAAGTTGTCGCAGATGAACGCGATCCGGGTGTCCGGCGGGTAGAGGGTGCACAGGTAGCGGCAGAACTCCAGGCACCGGCCGCGGGTCTTACGTGGCTTGATGTGCCCGAACAGCTTGTCCTCGCCCAGCTCGTAGGCCCGAACAGGTGCCGCACCCGCTCGGTGCGGGTAGAGGTTGCGCGCAGCCGCGGCCGCGGTTCCCGGCCGGGTTCTTTGCCCTCGCCGCTGACCGCGGCCCGCTGCCGCCCGGGGCGGGGCTGCAGGTTCAGCGGGCCGAACTCATCCACGCAGAAGATCACCTCCGGCTCGCCCGGCTCCGCGGCGACCTCCCGTCGGCGATGGCATGCAGGTGCTCCACCCGGGCTTTCTTGGCCGCATAGTCCGAGTCGGCCGAGGTCTTCCAGGTCTTTAACCGCTGGAAAGAGACCCCCTCCTCGCGCAGCAGCATCCGCAGGCCCTCGTGGCTGATGTCTTCCACCACCCCCTCGGCGACCAGGAAGTCGGCCAGCTTGGCCAGGCTCCACGTGGAGATGGGGAGCCCGTGCTCGGCGGGTTTCGACTTGGTGATCTTCTTGATCTCGCGGCGCTGGGCCAAGGTGAACCTCGGCGGACGGCCACCTTTGTGCTTCGGGTACAGCGCGTCGAATCCATCGGCGTTGAAGTTGCCGATCACATCCCGCACCCGGTCCTCGCTGGTGAAGGCCACCTTCGCGATCGCCGCCGGGCCATGCCCTGCGCCGACAGCAACACCATCTGCGCCCGCCGCCAGGTCACCACCGACCCCGCTGCCCCGGCGCACGATCCGCACCAGCCGCCGGCCCTCGTCATCATCGATCTCCCGCACCCGCGAACGCTCAGCCACCGGCTCAGTCTGAACGATCAGCCTCCGCCAGGGAACTACCGGAAGGCGAACGTGACCTGCTTCCGGACGGCGCTCGCGTGCTCGTTGACCTGCCTCGGTAACGCTTATCCGGCTGCGAGCCACTCACTTGTGCGACAGTCGTCGAAGGGGCCCGCTGATGAGTGCACGAGCCGAGGCGCCGGTGCGGTCGATCGGGACCGATCCCGCCGCGTTCACCGAGTTCTACCGTGCGCATGTGGACGAGGTGACCAGGTTCGTGGCGCGCCGGGTGGCAGACCCGGAGCTGGCCGCCGACCTGACCGCCGAAGTGTTCTTGGCGGTGATCGATGCGGCAGCGGCCTACCGGGGGTCCTTCGGGGGCCCGCGGACGTGGCTGTTCGGGATCGCGCGCCACGTCATCGCCGCCGAGTTCCGCCGGTCGGCGCGGGAACGCCGCGCGGAGAGCCTGGTCGCCGGCCGGCGGCTGCTGGGCGCCGACGACGTCGATCGGCTAGCGGAGAAAATCGACGCCTTCCGGCAGGCCCGGCGGCTGCACGAACAACTGCAAGCCCTCCCAGACGGCGAACGGGCCGTGCTGGAACTGATGTCGGTGGACGGGCTGTCTGTCGCTGAGGCGGCGGCGGCGCTGAACATCGGGCAGGTGGCCGCCCGGGTGCGGCTGCATCGCGCCCGCCGGGCCCTACGGTCCACGTCGGCCCCGCCTGTGGTTGAGAAAGAGGTCATGTCATGAACGCCAGTAAGATGCGGCAGCCGCTGGACGGTTTCGAGAGCCGGCTGGAAGCGGAACTGGTCAAGATTGTCACCGCACGCGCCGCGGCCCCCCCAGGCCTGCACCAGCCGGCGGCCAGGGGCCGGCTGGCCACCAGGACCCGTGTCCTGGCCGCCGGGACCGCCCTCGCGGCACTCACCGGTCTCGCGCTCGGCGTGCAAGCGCTCAGCAATCGCCCCGCCGCTACGCCCCGAGCAAGACTCAGCACCGGAGCCGGCTCGGTTCACATCCATACGGCCGCGTTCACCGTGGACAGCTACACCGACGGCACGATCCACGTGACCTGGGACAAGAAACAGTACTTCCAAGACCGCGCCGGCCTGCAGCAAGCCCTGCGCGAGGCCGGGTTCCCCGTACTCATCAAGGACGGCATCTTCTGCAAAGGGCCTCACGACAACGGGCACCTGAACCCCAGCGGCGTCGGGCCCGGAGTGAGCCGGGTCATGAAGGGAGAACGGCAAAACGGCACGGTCGTCTTCGTCTTCACCCCCTCGGCGATGCCTGCGGGGAAAGAGTTGTTCATCGGCTACCTAACCCCATCCCAACTGGCCATCACGCACGGGGACCCCGGATCCGTCGAGCGCCTGGTGTCCACGGCAGGACCGCTGGCATGCACCACCCAGGCACCTCCCCCACGCTAGTCCGGCCGCGCAGCGACGGGGCAAACGTGACCTGTCACGGCACTAGCTAAGGAACCATCAGGGTCGGTATGGCGGGATAGCCGCGGGAGAGCTGGCGGGCGTGGGCGGGCAGTTCGGCCAGCGCCGCCTGGTGCCGCTGGCGGGCGGCGGCCAGCGGCTCGCGGCCGATGATCTCACCGCGGCTGACCAGCTGGCGCAGCAGTGGCCGGTCGCTGGCGGACTGCCCGGGGGGCTCCAGGGTGACCAGTTCCGCGATGGCCCCGCCATCGCCGTCCCGCTGCCGCACCGCCCACTTCCGGCCGCCCTGGCTCGGCTTGCCCACCGAGCGCTTGGCCACTGGCCGCAGCCCGGCCTCGCGGCCGGGCTCATCCGCCCGGGCCACCAGCTTGTACACCATCGCGGCGGTGGCCGCCCCGGAGCCGGTGACCAGCGCTGTCCCCACCCCGTAGCCGTCCACCGGGGCCGCGGCCAGCGCCGCGATGGAGTGCTCGTCCAGATCGCCGGTGACCACGATCCGGGTGTGCGCCGCGCCCAGCTCGTCGAGCAGGGCCCGGGTCCGCCGGGCGGTCACCGCCAGGTCGCCGCTGTCGATCCGGACCGCGCCCAGGTCCGGGCCGGCCAGCTCGACAGCCGCCCGGACCGCCCGGTCCACGTCGAACGTGTCCACCAGCAGCGTGGTGCCCTTGCCCAGGGTGGCCAGCTGGGTGCCGAACGCGTGCCGTTCGCTGTCGTGCACCAGGATGAACGCGTGCGCGCTGGTGCCCGCGGTCGGAATGCCGTAGTCACGCCCGGCCCGCAGGTTGGACGTGGTGCCGAAGCCCGCGATCCAGGCGGCCCGGGCGCAGGCCACCGCCGCCAGTTCGTGGGTCCGCCGCGAGCCCATCTCGATCAGCGGGCGGCCCTCGGCCGCGGTCACCATCCGGGACGCGGCGGAGGCGATCGCGCTGTCGTGGTTGAGGATCGACAGCACCAGCGTCTCCAGCACCACCGCCTCCGCGAACGGTGCCTCCACCACCAGGATCGGGGAACCCGGAAAATAACAGTCGCCTTCGCCGTAGCCCCAGATATCGCCGGTGAAGGCGAACGATGCCAGGTAAGCCAGCGTGGCCTCGTCGGCCACCTTCGCCGACCGCAGGAAGGCGAGCTCGTCCGGCCCGAACCGGAACGCCGGCAGCGCATCCAGCAGCCGGCCGGTGCCAGCCACCACCCCGTACCGGCGGCCATGCGGCAGGTGCCGGGCAAACACCTCGAACACCGACCGGCGGGTGGCCACGCCGCTGCGCAGCGCCCCGGCCACCATGGTCAGCTCGTAGTGATCGGTGAGCAGCGCTGTGCCGCCCGGCCCCGGCCCGGCCACGTCCACGCCCTTAGCCACAAGGAAAGCCTACGGAATCAGCCTCCGGCCGGTTCGCGCCGACGGCCAGACCCTGGCAGAGTTGGGTGCAGCTGCCGTGGGGAGGTGACCGCCAGTGAGCGTGGCGCCCGCCGAGGTTGAGCGCGCGGAGACCGGCCTGGATGCCGTTCCGGACACGCCCTGGGTGACGATCGTCTGGAACGACCCGATCAACCTCATGAGCTATGTCACCTACGTATTCCAGAAGGTGTTCGGCTACCCCAAGCGCAAGGCCGAGAAGCTGATGCTCGACGTCCACCACAAGGGCAAAGCCGTGGTCTCCTCCGGCACCCGCGAGGCGATGGAGCGCAACGCCGAGGTCCTGCACGGCTATGGCCTGTGGGCCACCGTGAGCCACGACCGGTGACCAGCGGCGCTGGCAGGCGCCCGGAACCGGTCCAGGCCGCGGCGGCCGAGGAGGGGGAGGAGGACGGCACGGCCGGCTTTCGCCGCACCCGGGACGGGGTGTCCGCGCGCTTCACCGCCGCCCAGGCGGTGATCGTCCGCAACCTGGTGAGCCAGGTGGCCGAACTGGTCAGCGGTGACGAGGTGGAGCAGCCGGGGGCCCCGCCCGGCCAGCGCCCAGCGACCAGCGACCCGGCCGAACTGGCTGGGGTCGAGCCGTTCGAGCTGGGCGGCCCGGTCACGGCTCCAGATGACCCGGTGCTGGCCCGGCTGCTGCCGGATGGCTACCGGGACGACCCGGTGGCGGCCGGGGAATTCCGCCAGTACACCGAGCCGGACCTGCGGGCGGCCAAGGTGGCCGCGGCCCGCACGGTGCTCAGCACCCTGCCCGCCAGCGGCGGCCGGGTGCGGCTGGCCGGCGAGGCTGCCCAGGACTGGCTGCGAGCGCTGAACGACGTGCGGCTGGCCATCGGCACGGTGCTCGGCGTCACCGAGGACTACCCCGACGAGCTGCCCGGGGCAGATCCCGCGGACCCGCGCTCGGCCTATCTGGGCGTCTACTACTGGCTCGGCTACCTGCAGGACTCGCTGGTCCGGGCGCTGTCGTGAGCCGGCACCCGGCTACCCTCAACGCCATGCTGACGATCACCGCCGACCTGTACGGCAAGATCGTGGCGCACGCCCGCGCGGATCACCCGGACGAGGCGTGCGGGGTGATCGCCGGCCCGGCAGGCACCGGCCGGCCAGAGCGCTTCATCCCGATGCTGAACGCGGAGCGGTCGCCGACCTTCTACCGGTTCGACTCGGCCGAGCAGTTCCAGGTGTGGCGGGAGATGGACGAGCGGGACGAGGAACCCGTCGTCATCTACCATTCGCACACCGCGACCGGGGCGTTCCCGTCCCGCACCGACATCTCCTACGCGAGCGAGCCGGGCGCACACTACGTGGTGGTATCCACCCGCGAGCCGGACCGGGCGGAGTTCCGCTCATTCCGGATCCTGGACGGCGTGGTGACCGAGGAAGAGGTGCACGTGGTGGCCGGCCGGGCGGGGTCATCACCGGAATGAACCCACTGGGCAGCCGGTTGGATCTGAGGAGCAGCCGCGGCCGCGGCACGACCCACGCAGGAGCGACATCCATGGCCATCGAGGTCCGCATCCCGACCATCTTGCGCACCTACACGGAAGGCCAGAAATCGGTCGAGGGTTCTGGTGCCACCCTTGCCGAGCTGCTCAGTGACCTTGACTCCCGGCACAGCGGGCTGCGCGACCGGCTGGTCGACGGCTCCGGCCTGCGGCGGTTCGTCAACGTGTACCTCAATGACGAAGATGTGCGCTTCCTCGGCGGGCTGGCGACGCCGGTGGCCGATGGCGACACCGTGACCGTGCTGCCGGCGGTGGCCGGCGGGGGGCGCTGACCACCCCGGCCGGAGCCGGCCGTCGGCCAGCGGCGACAGGAGGCTGATGCGGTACGACTCGCTGCTTGACTCGGTCGGCGGGACGCCGCTGGTCGGGCTGCCCCGGCTGTCGCCCTCACCGGACGTGCGGCTGTGGGCCAAGCTGGAGGACCGCAACCCGACCGGCTCGGTCAAGGACCGGGCCGCGTTCTTCATGATCGAGCAGGCGGAGAAGGACGGGCTGCTGCCGCCGGGCGCGACCATCCTGGAGCCCACCTCCGGCAACACCGGCATCTCCCTGGCCATGGTGGCCAGGCTGCGCGGCTACCGGATGATCTGCGTGATGCCGGAGAACACCTCGGCCGAGCGCCGCCAGCTGCTGGCCATGTACGGGGCGCAGGTGATCTCCTCGCCGGCTGCGGGCGGATCCAACGAGGCGGTCCGGGTGGCCAAGCGGCTGGCCGCAGATCATCCCGACTGGGTGATGCTCTACCAGTACGGCAACGAGGCGAACGCCCGCGCCCACTACCAGACCACCGGCCCCGAACTGCTGGCTGACCTCCCCTCGATCACCCACTTCGTGGCCGGGCTGGGCACCACCGGCACGCTGATGGGGGTCGGCCGGTTCCTGCGCGAGCACGTGCCTGGCGTGGCGATCGTGGCTGCCGAGCCCCGCTACGGCGAGCTGGTCTACGGCCTGCGAAACGTGGATGAGGGCTTCGTGCCGGAACTGTACGACCCCTCGGTGCTGACCACCCGGTTCTCGGTGTCGTCGGCGGACGCCCTGCGGCGCACCCGGGAACTGCTGGCCGCCGAGGGCATCTTCGCGGGCATCTCCACCGGCTGCGCGCTGCACGCCGCGCTCGGGATAGCGGCCAAGGCCAAGGCCGCGGGCGAGCGGGCCGACATCGCCTTCATCGTCGCCGATGGTGGCTGGAAGTACCTGTCCACCGGCGCCTACACCGGCACCCTGGAAGAGGCCGAGGCCAGGCTGGAGGGCCAGCTTTGGGCCTAGGGCCTGCCCGGCCGGGCGCGTAGCCTGGCGGCGTGCGGCTGACGATCATCGGGTGCTCCGGCTCGTTTCCGGGCCCGGACAGTCCCGCCTCCTGCTACCTGCTGGAAGCAGACGGCTTCCGGCTGCTGCTCGACCTGGGCAACGGGGCGCTCTGCGGGCTGCAGCGGCAGGCCGGCCTGGACAGCATCGACGCGGTCTGCCTCAGCCACCTGCATGCCGACCACTGCCTGGACCTGTGCCCCTTGATGGTCGCCCGCACCTACCATCCGGACGGCCCACGGCCCCGGATACCGGTCTACGGGCCGGCCGGGACCGGGCAGCGGATGGCACAGGCCTACGGGCCCGGCGAGCATCCCGGCATGGCCACCGCTTTCGACTTCGTCACGCTGATCCCCGGGACCGGCGAGATCGGCCCGTTCCAGGTCACGGTCGACCATGTCAGCCATCCGGTCGAGACGTTCGGGTTCCGGGTGGCGCAGGCGGGGCGGAGCCTGGCCTACTCAGCCGACACCGGCGAATCTGCGGCGCTGGTCAGGCTCGCCCGCGACGCCGACCTGCTGCTGTGCGAGGCGTCCTTCCTGGCCCGCCCGGGCCTGCCCGCCGGCCTGCACCTGACCGCGGGCCAGGCGGCCGAGCACGCGGCCAGGGCGGGCGCCGGGCAGCTGATCCTGACTCACCTTGTGCCGTGGAACGACGAGGCGCGGACGCTGGCGGAGGCCAGCGAATCGGCCTTCGCTGGCCCGGTTTCGCTGGCCGCGCCGGGCCTGTCGGTGGAACTAGGCTGACCTGCCCCGGGCCGGTGGTTACCCGGCACCGAACCCAAAGCGCGGGGCGACGTTGACCGCGTGCCCGGCCTGCCGCAGCAACGGGGCGCCGATGACCTCGTCGATCAGCCTGGTCAGCGCGTAGTGACCGGCCCGCTGGCGCAGCACGGTGCCCGAAACCCAGGGCGCGATGAGCACGAACGGCACCTGGTTGGCCGGGTCACCCTCGTCGAAGACGACGACGATGGCCAGCCGTCCCGCGCGCCAGTCGGGCCCGGACATGATCACCGGCAGCCAGCTGTGCAGCCAGGCGCCGGCCTGGGCCAGGGTCCCGTTATGAGCGTCGTGACTGAGGTCGGGCGTGATCATCCCGATGGCTGGCAGCGTGCCGGCCCGCACGTCAGAAACCAGGGCACCGTGGGCCGGTGTGCCGGCTGGCAGGTCACCGGCCCGGCAGGC
>Ga0306922_10001060_pt1 | contig 24072 bp, 21 predicted proteins | sample sta12Cox44000082_FD_203758 | JGI IMG/M metagenome (GOLD analysis project Ga0306922, IMG submission 203758) | Lab enrichment of tropical soil microbial communities from Luquillo Experimental Forest, Puerto Rico - statoxic.12C.oxic.44.000.082 (v2)... | ecosystem: Environmental > Terrestrial >... | reverse complement strand
CAGCGGAATCATGGTGCCGGCGAGGTCATTCAGCGTCTTGGCGCCGGCCAGCGTGCGGATCGCCTGATCGTTCCTGCCGATTTCGGCCCGGCCGCCGGCAAGATCGACATTGGTGCCGCGCAGACTTTGGCTGACGTTAACGGCCGTCAGGCCCGCGGCCTGCAGGCGGTCGGGATCGAGCGAAACCAGAATTTCGCGCTCGACACCGCCGATGCGCCCGACCTGGGCGACGCCGCGCACGCCCTGCACCTCGCGCTTGACGACGTCATCGACGAAATAAGACAGCTGTTCCGGCGTCTTGCCCGGCGAGATCGCCGCATAGGTGACGATCGGAAGCCCGATCACGTCGACGCGCTGGATCAGCGGCTCGTTGACGTTTTGCGGCAGATTGGCGCGCACGCGCGTGATCGCATCCTTGATGTCATTGATCGCGCGGTCCGTGTTGGTCTCGATCGCGAATTGAATTGTCGTCACCGACAAGCCGTCGGTGATCTGGGACGTAATGTGCCGCACACCCTCGACACCGGAGACGCCGTCCTCGATGATCTTGGTGACTTGGGATTCAAGTTCGGCCGGAGCGGCGCCAAATTGTGCCACCGTCACCGAGATCACCGGTATGTCGGCAGACGGCAGGTGGGTCACGGCGAGCCTGGCGAAGCTCAGCCATCCCAGCACCAAGAGGATGATCGAGAAGACCACCGAGGGAAGCGGGTTGCGGATCGACCAAGCTGAGATATTGAGTGCCATCAGCGTACCTGTCGGTCGAGTTCGTCGGCGAAAATGGTTTTGACACGGTCGCCGTCATGCAGCGAGCTTCCGGCGTCGGCCACGACGACCTCGCCGACGTCGAGGCCTTCCAGGATTTCCGTGGAGGTGTCGGAGGCAAGTCCGACACGAACCTTCCGCGTCTCCACCGTATTGTCTTTGATCACCTGGACGGTGAGGTGGTCAATGGCAGTATGCGGGACGGCGACGTTGCAGCTGCGCTTGGCGTCGATACTGGCGCGCGCAAACATCCCGAGTTTCAGCGTCGGATTGCTGGTGACTGCGATGCGGACGTGACCAAGCTGCGTCGAGCGATCGATCTGCGGCGAAACCACCCGCACGCGGCCGACAAGGTCGGCGACGCCGTCACGGCTGATCCGGGCGGGCGCACCGGGATTGAGTTTTGGCAAATGAACGCTCGGTACTTCGGCGTCGAGCTCGAACTCGTTGTTGATTGCAATCCGGAACATTGGACCCGCCTGCGGCGAGGCCGGAGCTCCGACGATGGTCCTGACTTCGGTCACAAGGCCGGCGGCAGGGGCGCGGAGCGAGATCGGGCCGGATCGGGCCGGACCCTGCTGCGGCACGCCGGGCTGCTGCGCCGGTGCGCTCAAGCGCGCCAGCTCCTGGTTCTCCGTCACCAGATCGCCTTCGCGGATGAAGACGTCGGTCACCTTTGAGCCCTCCTGGTCGGCCCCGACCACGGCCTCCCGCCGCGGTACGACATACCCTGTGGCGTGAATAAGGTCGGAAAAACAGGCATTGGTCGATTTGGTGACGACGACGAGCGCCTCGGCATTAGTTTCTTTTTCCCGAGGCTCAGGACGATGCTCCCACCAGTAATAGAGCCCCGCCAGCGCCACAAAGAACACGGCGACCAACGCACGCTTCATGTTTTCGGAAAGCTGCATCGCCGATTAACCCGTCGCATCGTTGGGAATGGTGGCCACCGCGCAGAAATGCCGAGAACCAATCTGCGTTTCGCCGTATGGCAGGACGCAACCTCGCTCCAGGACCCGAATTGGCGCCACGAGAACGACTTTGGCTGACTGATTACTTGGATGCCGTGGTCTTGTTTTCCATGTTAACCACCTGCACCCGGCGGTTCACTTCCGCAAATGGATGCCCCGGATCCTTGAGCTTGCTCTTGCCGTATCCGACGGTGACAAGGTCGCCGGCGGCAATGTGATAGTTGTCCATCAGGTAGTGCTTGATGGAATCAGCACGCCGCTCCGACAGGTCCTGGTTGTAGGCGTCCCCTCCGACGGCGTCCGTGTGTCCGGCCACAACGAAGGTCGAACCCTTTAGGTCGGGATTGGTGAGCGCGCGGCCGAGCGCCTGCACCGAGGCAAGCGACTTGGAGCTGATACTCGCGGAGTTATAGTCGAAGGTAATTTCCAGATCGACGTTCGGCTTATCCTTGGCAATGGTTGCGATCTCTTCGCGCTCGGAAGCCGAAAGCGAACGCGTTGTGCGGCCGCGGATGCTCGAAACGAACTTGGCCTGAGCGGCATCCTCTACCGCGTCTGTCTGTGTCTGCGGGGTGGCCGACAAACCCCTGGTCAACGGCTTCTTTGCCGGCGTCAACGCCTTGAGGATCTGGTCCTCACTGACATCTTCGGCGGCGAGCGCCCTGCTGACCCCAAGGCAAAGCACGGCCCCAATGGCCGCGACCGAAACGATCGCGAGCAAATTTCGCGTCATGAGCACCTTCGACATTGCCAGTCCCTCCTGCCTATTCACGCGGTTCCAAACAGCATCGCAAGCACAAAACGGTCGCGAAGGTAACCGCTTCCCCCTATGTCTGCGCCGCCTTCCCGACGGTTCGAATACGAACGCAACTCGGACTCTAATGCACGATCCGGAAAAGTGGACACCGTTTTCCGGAAAAATCACGCTCTACGATGGGCTAAAGCGCGATAGCGATTCCATTTCAGGCTGTCGCGCTTTAGCGGACCCCGTAGCCGTCGAATTCCTGGACAATGTTGGGGTCCATGGCCTTGGCATTGGCTATATCCAAATTGCCTTCGGAAATCGAGCCGATGCGCTGCTTGGCAAGGCCCCTTCCATACAGCGACGAGGTCAGCCGCGGATTGATTCTGAGCGCCGCATCGAAATCGGTGATGGCGTTTTTCGTCAAGCCACTCTTGAGGTTAACAAGGCCACGGCTGTCCAGTGCGTCGACAAAATTCGGTCGCAGCCGGAGCGCTTCGTTGCAATCCTTCAACGCCGCCGGCAAGTCGCCGACGACCGCGCGCGCCCAGCAACGGTTGTTGAGGGCCTCCACGTCCTTCGGGTTCAGTCTGAGTGTGTCATCGAAATCCTTGATGGCAAGGCTGTAGGCCCCCTTGCTGGCATAGACTTGTCCGCGACGGTAAAGCGCGTTGGCGTCGTCCGGATTGGCATCGAGCTTGGCGGTCAGGCTCTTGATGGTGGGGTCATCGGCGAGTGACACTTGGGTCTTGTCAGCCGGCTTCTCCGCTGGCGCTGACGGCGGCTGAACATCGACTCGCTCAGTAGGTGGTGGCGAGGGAACCTCGACCCGCGGCGGAGGCGGCGGCGGAACCTCGACACGTGGCGCAGCTGGAGTATCGACCACCGCAGGAGCAGGGGATGGCGCGGGGGATGGGGTCTGAGCCGGAGGAAGCGTCGCGACGGCGGGACGGTTGCCGGCCGCACCCGGGATAAAGGAGAAATCCTCCGCCAGCGACGATGAAATCCAGGGCACCTGTTCGCCGCGCGAGGCGCGGGTCACGCCGACGCGGGTCCTGTTCAGCGTCTCCTCGGCCATCAGGTCGGGAACGCGGATTTCCTTGAGCAACTCCTGCACGAACAGGCTGTGATCGCCGCCATTGTCGGAAATAACCGAGGAGAGAGCGGCCGAATACATCACCAGCGTGCCGTTGGGCGCGATCACTGGCGCCAGGCCGGCCGAGAAGGTGCGAAAGCGGCGTTCATATGGATTGCGCCGGGAGGCGTCGATCAACGCGATCTTGACGCCCGCTCCGCGGCCATTGATCTCGCCCAGCACCGTCTCGAGGCTGAAGCCATCATGACGCACATCCTGCTCGGTCCAGATCTGCGCGTCGACCGGGATCAAGTAGCTTTGCCGATTGGACTGGATGCCAAAGCCGGAAAAGAAAATGAGGGCGACTGAGCCCGGCCGAATCTTCCCATACAGCCGCTCGAAGGCACGACGCATGGCGTCGCCGGTAAGATTTTCGCCGATTTCGACCGCAAATCCGTCGCGTTTGAGTTCGTCGGCGACGTCGCGGGCATCGTTGATCGGTTCCTTCAGCGGCGCGTCCGCGTCGGGGTACTTGGCGTTTCCGATCACGAGTGCGTATCGATCACTTGCTGCGAAGGACGGGGCCATCGAGACGGCCGACAAAGCCAAGGTCAGGAGCAATGTAAGGCGAATTTTCATCAATCAGGGGTCCAGCAAAAAAAGCGCCGACTCCAGCTTGCGCCTCGGCGACACCGGCTACGTAGACCGCATTATCAACCATGGTCGCAGGGCGTCAACCGCGTGTGGCGGCAAGATATTTCAGCGGTTGTCCGCAATTTGGCTAACCAGTCGGCATCCCACGCGGCAGCAATCGATCCTCCACGCGTGCGGCCCCTGCGCCGTCGCGCATTCCCGGGGCAAGGCCGTGTTGTTAATGTGACCAGGCTCACATTAGGAGTCCCCTGCGCCATCCCCGTGATAGCGGGTTTGACCTTTGCCGAGGACGGTGGCTTGGTCGAACCTTCGGCCCCGGAGGCCAGCTGCCACACAACGAGAAACGTGAGAGCCATGGGAAACGCCTACGAAATCTATGCGATCCGCTATGCGACGATGTCGCCGCGCACGCCGCACATGAATTTTCTGCTGCCCGATCCACACGACGCCACCGCACAGGACCTCGACTATTTCGTTTGGTTGATTCGAGGGCAGGGGCGCGACATCCTGGTCGATACCGGGTTCAACGCCGAAGAGGCGAAGCTGCGCGACCGCAAGCTGACGCTCAATCCGGTCGATGCGCTCGACAGATTCGGCGTCAAGGCCGCCAACATCAAAGACATCATCGTCACTCACTTGCACTACGACCACGCCGGCAATCTCGACCGCTTTCCGAACGCGCGCTTCCACTTGCAGGATCGCGAGATGAGCTATGCAACGGGCCGCTGCATGTGCACCGGCATGCTTCGTTTTCCGTTTTCGGTAGAGCATGTCACGCTGATGGTGCGCCATGTCTATGGCGAGCGGGTCACCTTCCATTCCGGTACCGGTGAGGTCGCCCCCGGCGTGACCCTGCACCACGTCGGCGGTCACTCCGATGGTCTGCAGGTGGTGCGGGTCGAGACGGAGCGCGGGCCTGTGGTGTTGGCCTCGGACGCCGCGCACTATTATGCCAACCTGCACAAGAGGAGTCCGTTTCCCATCCTCTATAATATCGGGGACATGGCGCAAGGCTGGAGCACCGTCGAGCGGCTCGCCGGCCATCCGGACCGCTTCATCCCCGGCCACGATCCGATGGTGACCGAAATCTATCCGCGCGCCAGCGACAAGGTCGATGCGTTCGCCTTGCATAAGGCGCCCTCGCGCTCGTTCGCGAAATAGAGCCGCTTCAGTAGTGGATTCTCGATATCTGGCGAAGCTCATCGGCTGTCGCGGCTGGAAAGCCGAAGAACTCAAGACAGGCGGGGATTTGTTCAAACAACATATCCGTGCCGAGACGATACTCGCAGCCGCGTTGGCGTGCTGCCGCCAGCAGTGGCGTGATCTCGTCTTTCATGACGACTTCGCCGACAAGCGTCGAGGGCGAAAGATGCGTGACGTCGATGGGAAGCGGATCGCCGGCCTTCATGCCGAGCGGCGTCGCATTGACGACGATGTCGAATCCGGCCGGATCATTCGATCCCAGCGTCACTTTCTGTTCTGGATAATAAGCACCCAGGCGCTCGGCGAGCCTGTTCGTCGCGGCTGCGCTGGAATCGAACAGCGCAATTTCGGCGACGCCTGCCTTCGCAAGGGCAGCCGCAATCGCCGACCCGACGCCGCCGCTCCCGATAACGAGAATGCGCGCCGAGGCGAGAACGCGTCCGGCGCGCTTGACGCTGCGCACGAAACCCTCGCCGTCGAACATGTCGCCGATCAGCCTCCCGCCGGGATCGACGCGAACCACGTTGCAGGCGCGTGCGATTTTGGCGGAGACCGACACCTCCTCCAATAGCGCCAGTGTCGAAACCTTGTGCGGCATGGTCACAAGAGCGCCAAGCACGTTGCTCAGCCTGAACAGCGGCTCGAAAAACGCCTGATAGTTATCGGCGGCGCACCCCATCGGCACCACGAGGGCGTTGATCCCGTGCTTCTCAAAATAGGGATTGAAGATCATCGGCGCCTTGAACGTTTCCGTCGGGTAACCGAGATGCGCGATCAGTCTGGTGTTTCCGTCGATCATGGTTTTCGGCGAGGCCATACTGAAGCGAATGTCAAATCCACCACACTAGCGCTTTCAATACACCCGTTTCGCGGCCGCCTCCCTGTTGGTCTGCCCGAGATCGAGGCTCCGCTCGATCTTGCCGAGCAGCGCCGCGAATTTCTTCTGCTCCTGCCGCGACAGGCAGGCAAGAATTTCCTGTTCCCTGCGCAACAGGCGCGGGATCAGTTGTTCGTACAGCGCGCGGCCCTTCCGCGTCAGCCGCAGGCGGAACTCGCGGCGATCGTTCCGGTTCTCGACGCGTTCGATGATCTTGCGGCGCATCAGCATCGTCACGGCACGGCTGATGGTCGATTTATGCGTGCGCGTGCAGTCGGAGACATATTGGGCGCTGCAGGCTTCGTTGCGGAAGCCAAGCGTGGCGAGCACCCGCCACTCCGGAATGTCGAGGCCGTAGCGCTCCTGATACTCGCTCGAAAGCGACTGACTCACCTCGGCCGCCAGGCGGTTGAGGCGGAACGGCACGAAACGGAACAAGTCAAGCCTCGAATTCCGCCCGAGTGCACCTTTCGCACGCGATCTCGCCGCTGTTTTAGGCCGTGCGTTTCGGGAGGTTCTTGCCAAAAGTCTCTCCAATTCCGGTTGCGCGTGCCGGGCAACAGGCCTATGATAGTTGCAAATGAAACTATTTAGCAAGACCGTCCTTTTCGCCGGCGCCGATCTGAAGTTCCCTTCGCCAGGGTTGGAGACGCCAGGATTGGAAACATGACGCAGGGCGAGAGCCAGGCAAGAAACCAGGCAAAGGCCCAGTTCGGCTACCGCCGCCACGCCGACCAGGACCGGACCGCAGCGGATATCGCGACCCATCCGGTGGTCGTGGTGGGCGCGGGTCCCGTCGGCTTGTCGCTTTCGATCGACCTTGCCCGGCGCGGTCACAATGTCGTGCTGGTCGATGATGCCGACCGGATCGGCGAAGGCTCGCGGGCGATCTGCTTCTCGAAGCGCTCGCTGGAATACTGGGATCGCCTCGGTGTCGGCAACCGCATGGTTGACAAGGGCGTGATCTGGAGTGTGGGAAAGATTTTTCACGGCAATTCCCAGCTCTACCAGTTCAATCTGCTGCCGGAGCGAGGTCACAAGCGGCCCGCCTTCATCAATCTGCAACAGTTCTATGCCGAGGCTTTTCTGGTTGACCGCGTCCAGGAACTCCCCGCGATTGATTTGCGCTGGCGCAACAAGGTGATTGCGCTGGAGCAGCGCAACGAGGGCGTGGTGCTGAGCATCGATACGCCCGACGGCCCTTACCGGATGCGCGCCGCCTACGTGGTTGCCTGCGACGGCGCGCGGTCATCGTTGCGGCGGATGGTGGGAGCGGATTTCGCAGGGCAGGAGTTCGAGGACCAGTTCCTGATCGCCGATGTCAGGATGGCGGCGGAATTTCCGACCGAGCGCTGGTTCTGGTTCGATCCGCCGTTTCACGCCGGCCGCTCGGCGCTGCTGCACAAGCAGCCCGACGACGTCTGGCGCATCGACCTGCAGCTCGATCGTCAGGCCGATCCCCTCGTGGAAAAGCGACCCGAGAACGTGCGGCCGCGCATCGCACGCATGCTCGGCCACGACAAATTCGACTTCGAATGGATCTCGCTCTACAAGTTTCAGTGCCGCCGCATGGATCGCTTCATCCATGGGCGCGTCATCTTTGCCGGCGATGCCGCCCACCAGGTATCCCCGTTCGGCGCGCGCGGCGCCAATTCGGGCCTGGAGGATGCCGAAAATCTCTCCTGGAAGCTCGACCGCGTGCTGCGCGGGAAATCGCCGGAGAGGCTGCTGGAGAGCTACCACGTCGAGCGAAGCGCGGCTGCGGACGAAAACATCCGCGAATCCACCCGTTCGACCGATTTCATGGCGCCGAATTCCCGCCACGAGGCGCGGCTGCGCAAGGCGGTGCTGTCGCTGGCCCGGGATACCGAGTTCGGCAAACGCATGGTCAATGCCGGGCGCCTTTCGGTGCCCTCCGTCTACCAGTCGCCGCTGTCGACCGCAGACAGCGATAGCTGGCGCGGCGGCCCGCCGCCCGGCGCCTCGATGCTTGATGCGCCGCTGGCCACCCGCGCCGGCGAACGGATGTTTCTGAGCGACGCTTTTGTCCAGCAGGGAACCCGGTTCGCGCTGATCGCGTTTGCCAATGGCGCCGCTCTCGAAGTGCCCGGCGAGGTTGGCACGATCCAGATTGGCGGCGATGATGGCTTTGCCGATTGCGAAGGTCTTGCGGGTGCGCGATACGACGCCGAACCCGGAACCGCCTATCTGTTGCGACCCGACGGCTATGTCGCGGCACGCTTCCGCCACCCGACGCGAGGCTTGCTTGAAGCCGCATTGGCGCGGGCCTCTGGTATGGTGGATTTGACATTCGCTTCACCAGGCTGAACTGAAGGCTTTGTCATGCCGCTCTCCGCCAGTTCGAATTTCGTAAAACCCGATGATGCGTTTCGCGCCATCGTCGAAGCGCATCGTGGCCTCAACGACGAACAGAGTGCCGATCTTGATGCGGCGCTGGTTCTGATCCTGGCCAATCACATCGGCGACATCGACGTTCTGCGCGAGGCGATCGCGCTTGCCAAACGGCGCCTGTTCGAGGCGGACCAGGAGCAACAGCAACAACAATAGCACGTCCATTCAGGGGTTTTTCGTGATGACAAAGGGCTTTGCTTCCACCGGCGATCTTGCGGAAAAGAAGGTCACGTTTTCCGAGATCGGTCCCGACCTCTACGCGTTCACAGCAGAGGGTGATCCCAATTCCGCTGTTATCGTCGGCGAAGACGGTTGCCTCGTGTTCGACGCGCAGGCGACGCCTGCGATGGCCAACAAGGTGATCGAGCGGGTGCGAGCCGTCACCGACAAGCCGATAAAATATGTGGTGCTGTCGCACTATCACGCCGTTCGCGTTCTCGGCGCCTCCGCCTATCGCGCGCAGGCGATCATCGCATCCGAGGAGACGCGCCGCCTGGTGGCCGAGCGCGGTCAGCAGGATTGGGATTCCGAATATGGCCGCTTTCCGCGCCTGTTCCAGGATGCGCAGAGCATCCCCGGCCTGACCTGGCCGACCCTGACCTTCGAAGGCGACATGTCGATCTATCTCGGCGAGCGGGAAGTGAGGCTGATGCAACTCGGGGCCGGTCACACCTCGGGCGACATTGTCGCATGGGTGCCGGATGCCGAGGTGATGTTCTCCGGCGACCTCATCGAATATCACTCCGCCTGCTATTGCGGCGACGCGCATTTGCGCGAATGGCCAGCCACGCTGAATGAAATTCGCGCCTTCAATCCGAAGGCGATCGCGCCGGGCCGGGGCGATGCGCTGAAGGGGGTTGCGACCGGCCGCGAGGCGATCGCGATGACGCGCGATTTCGTCACCACGCTTTATAGCGCTGCCGAAGCATCTGTCGCGAAGGCGTGGAACCTGAAGCAGACGATGGCGGCGGCGCGCGAGGCCATGGACCCGAAATTCTCCAGCTTTGCAATCTACGAGCACTGCCTGCCTTTCAACGTCTCGCGCGCATTCGACGAAGCCTCAGGGATCGACGATCCCGTGATCTGGACTGACAAGCGCGACCGCGAAATGTGGGCCGCCCTGCAAGGAGGATAGTCATGAATATCAACACCTCGGCCGATTCGATCGCGAGAAGCTCGGTGCAGGTAACGCCGGGCTATATGTCCGGGTTCGGCAACAGTTTCGAAACCGAATCGCTGCCCGGCGCCCTGCCGATGGGGCGCAACTCGCCGCAACGCTGCGCCTATGGACTTTACGCCGAACAGTTGTCGGGCTCACCGTTTACGGCGCCGCGCGGCGCCAACGAACGCTCGTGGCTCTATCGCATCCGCCCGTCGGTCAAGCATTCGGGTCGCTTTGCCAAGGTCGATGCCGGCTTATGGCGGTCGGCACCGTGCCATGAAAATGATCTGCCGATCGCGCAACTGCGCTGGGATCCGACGCCAATCCCGAAGCAGGAGATCACTTTCCTTCAGGGCGTGCAGACCATCACCACGGCCGGCGACGTCAATACGCAGGCCGGCATGGCAGCGCATGTCTATCTGATCACCAAATCGATGGTCGACCAGCACTTCTACAATGCCGATGGCGAGATGCTGTTTGTGGCGCAACAAGGACAGGTGCGCTTTGTCACCGAATTCGGGCGGATCGATATCGAGCCGGGCGAGATCGCCGTGATCCCGCGCGGGGTGAAGTTCCGCGCCGAGATTCCGGCAGGGCCCGCGCGCGGCTATCTCTGCGAGAACTATGGCGGTGCCTTCACGCTGCCGGAGCGCGGGCCGATCGGGGCCAATTGCCTGGCCAATGCGCGTGATTTTCTGACGCCGGTGGCAGCCTATGAGGACAAGGATACGCCGACGGAATTGTTCGTCAAATGGGGCGGCTCGCTGTTTCGGTGCGAGCTTCCGCATTCGCCGATCGACGTGGTGGCCTGGCACGGCAACTACGCGCCCTACAAGTACAATCTGCGTAGCTTCGCACCGGTTGGCGCGATTGCCTTCGACCATCCGGATCCATCGATCTTCACCGTGCTGACCTCGCCGTCGGAAACCGCGGGCACCGCGAACATCGATTTCGTGATCTTCCCGGAGCGCTGGAATGTCGCCGACAATACCTTCCGGCCGCCGTGGTATCACATGAACATCATGTCGGAGTTCATGGGCCTGGTTTACGGCGTCTATGACGCCAAGCCGAAAGGCTTCACGCCTGGCGGCATCAGCCTGCATAATTGCATGCTGCCGCATGGTCCCGATCGCGACGCCTTCGAGCACGCCTCCAACGTCGAATTGAAGCCGGTCAAGCTGACGGGGACGCTGGCCTTCATGTTCGAGACCCGCTTTCCGCAACGCGTCACCGCCCATGCCGCGAAGTCGTCTACCTTGCAGGACGACTATGCCGATTGCTGGAGGGGCCTGGAGAAACGATTCGATCCGAATATTCGGCATCGGTAACCGACATTCGTCATGGCCGGGCCTGGCCAGGGTCCAGCCCACCATGACGATTTGGTATCGGAGTAGAACTGTGCCCCATCCAAACGACCCAAAGCTCCGCTCTTTTATTGCTGTTGATCCGGCCTCGGACTTTTCGATCCAGAACCTGCCCTATGGCGTGTTCTCGGCAAAGGACGGCCTTGCGCCGCGCGTGGGTGTAGCGATCGGCGACCATGTCCTCGATCTCTGGGAGCTCGCGCAGGATTGCCGGATCGATGTGGTCGAGCCGGCGGTTTTTGCGGCCTCCTCGCTCAACCCGTTCATGGGGCTCGGCCCGCAGATCTGGTCGGCGACCCGCGCGCGGATCAGCGAACTCTTGCGCGCCGACCATCCGGAACTACGCGATAATCCAGAGCTGCGCCAGCGCGCGCTGGTGCCGATGCGCGACGTCAAATTGCAGATGCCGATCACGGTTATGGGCTACACCGATTTCTATTCGTCGAAGGAACACGCCACCAATGTCGGTGTCATGTTCCGTGGCAAGGACAATGCGCTGCAGCCGAACTGGCTGCACATGCCGATCGGCTACAACGGCCGCGCTTCCACCGTCGTTGTCAGCGGCACCAAAGTGCGGCGGCCGCGCGGGCAGCTCAAGCCGCCGAACGTCGATCTGCCCGACTTCGCCCCCTGCAAGCGGCTCGATTTCGAACTCGAGATGGGTGTCGTAGTCGGGCAGCCATCGCCGATCGGCGAAATGCTCACCGAGAAGCAGGCCGAGGAGATGATTTTCGGCTTCGTGATCCTGAACGACTGGAGCGCCCGCGACATCCAGCAGTGGGAATACGTACCGCTGGGGCCGTTCCAGGCCAAGGCATTTGCCACCTCGATCAGCCCGTGGGTGGTGACGCGCGATGCGCTGGAGCCGTTTCGTCTCCCTGGGCCGGAGCAAAATCCGGTGCCGTTGTCCTATCTGCGCCAGACCCAGCCGAACAATTACGACATCGAGCTCGATGTCTCCCTGCGCACGGCCGACACCAACGCGGCGAAGAGCATCTGCCGTACCAATTTCAAATACATGTATTGGTCCTCGGTGCAGCAATTGGTGCATCACGCGGCTTGCGGCTGCGCCATGGATATCGGCGATCTCCTGGGCAGCGGAACGATCTCGGGTCCCGAGAAGCATCAGCGCGGCAGCCTGCTCGAAATCAGCTGGAACGGCACCGAGCCGGTCGATCTCGGCGGGGGTGTCAAGCGCGCGTTCCTCGAGGACGGCGATTCCTTGCAAATGCGCGCCTGGTGCCAGGGCGATGGCTATCGCGTCGGCTTTGGCGAGGTCGAGGGCACGATCCTGCCGGCGGAGTGATGGTTGTCCCTCATCCTGAGGAGCGCGCTCGCACGCGTCTCGAGGGATGAGGCCACAGCTTGGGCCTCATGGTTCTCCGGGCGACGCGAAGCATCGTCCGGAGACGGCGCTTCTTTGTTTGCGGCGCTGATGGCGATGCGCCTCCTCACCATGAGGGTCTGTTAGCGTGCCTCGGGCGGAACAGCCTTGATCCTGGCCGAATGCGCGGCGATCTCCTCGTGCGGGTATTTCAGATGCACGCGCTTGTCGGACGGCGGGTGCCTGACGACGGATATACCGGGCCGCCACTCCCGCGACGGGCGGATCGGCCGCTGCACAAAGCTGCCGCCGCAGTTCGGGCAGACATTGAAGAGCTTGTTCTCCACGCAGTCCGCGCAGAAGGTGCACTCATAGGAGCAGATGCGCGCCTCCAACGAGTTCGGCGGCAAATCCCTGTCGCAATATTCGCAGTTCGGTCGAAGTTGCAGCGCCATCGCTAGCTCCAGGCGCTGAGAATATTGCCTATCTGCGCCGTCTCGGGCTCGCGGATTGCGGAGGGCGTGCGCAAGAAGCGCGGCGCCGGTCCCGGCTGGGTTACGCCATGACGCTCGACCAGGACCTTCCGTGCCACCATGTGCGGATGTTTCGCCGCTTCAGCCATCGTCAGCACCGGCGCGAAGCAGACATCCGTGCCCTCCATGATCTTGCACCATTCGTCGCGGCTTTTGCGCTTGAACACCTCGATCAGCCTCTGCTTCAGCTCCGGCCAGGCCTTGCGGTCCATTTGCGCGTCGAAGGCCGCATCCGTCAGCCCGGCATGCTTGCGCAATAATGCGTAGAACTGCGGCTCGATCGAGCCGACCGAGATGAAGTTGCCGCAAGCGCATTCATAGACGCCGTAGAAATGCGCGCCGCCGTCGAGAAAATTCTTCTCGCGGCCCTCAACCCAGCGGCCCGAAGCGCTCATATCGAAAAACATTGCCATCAGCGACGCCGCGCCGTCGCACATCGCGGTATCCACGACCTGTCCCTTGCCGGACCGTGATGCCTCAAGCAGCGCGGCAAGCACGCCGACCACGAGATAAAGGGCGCCGCCGCCGAAATCGCCGACCAGGTTGAGCGGCGGCACCGGCTTTTCCTTGGTGCCGATCGCTGCGAGCGCGCCCGTGATCGAGATATAATTGATGTCGTGGCCCGCGGCCTGCGCCAGCGGACCGTCCTGGCCCCATCCGGTCATGCGGCCATAGACCAGTTTTGGATTGCGCGCCAACACGACGTCGGGACCAAGTCCAAGACGCTCCATGACGCCCGGCCTGAAACCCTCGATCAGCGCGTCCGCCCGGCCGAGCAGATCGAGCACTTGGGCAACGGCCGCCTTGTCCTTCAGGTCCAGCTCGACGACCTTGCGGCCGCGCACCGCCACCGCCTTCAGGTTCTTGGCTGCGCCGACCCGGTCGAGCGTGATGACCTCCGCGCCCATGTCGGCCAGCAACATGCAGGCAAAGGGGCCGGGACCAATCCCGGCGAATTCGACAATGCGGAAGCCGGCGAGCGGGCCTGAGGCGCGGACGGAGCTTTGCGAAACTGGTTTGTCGAGCACGGTGTTACCCCTTCAGATAGCGCAAATTAATCGGCCACTGTCTTGCTGCCGTGGCGCGCGGGATCGCTGAGAGTGACCCTGGCCGCATCGGCCCAGAGCTTGGCGTTTTGTTTCTGGCGTTCGGTGCCGGTGCCTTCTTCAGCGATCTTTCGACCGAGGGCGACGAACACGGGAATGTCGTCGTCGCGCATCGGCTTGGCCGCCGTTTTGCGGGCCATCGCCTTCTCGATGAAAGGCGCGAGCTCTTCGTGCTTTTTCTTTTCGCGTTCGATTTCGCGCGCGCGGAACTCCGGCATCACATCGCGCGCGAACAAACTGAGCGCCTCGCAGATATGGTCGTGCCTGTTGCGCCCGCCCTGCTGAATGAAGATGGATTGATCGACGCCGGATTCCTCGAAATGGCGCAGATGCGTGCGCAACTGGTCCGGCGTGCCGATGCCATGATCGGCGCCCGCCGGCGGCAGCGCGTGCCGCGCCTTTTCGAAATTGGCCCAGATGTCAGTGCGTCCGGGCTTGTGCTCGCCGAAGATATAGTGGTGCGCCAGCCCATAGCGAAAGAAACGCAGGCCGTCCTCGCCGCGGCGGCGCGCTTCCATCTCATCCGGGTGAATCGAGAAGCCGGTGACCATCGCCACATTGGGGTTGACCGCATGCCCGATCGGTACGCACTCCTCCTTGAAGATGCGGTAGTAGTCGTCGACCCATTGCCTGGCCTCGCGCGGGTCGACAAAGGCAAAAGTCAGCGCGCCGATGCCACATCGCGCCGCCAGCTTGATGGTCTCGCGGTTCGAGCAGGCGACCCAGAGCGGCGGGTGCGGCTTCTGCAGCGGCTTCGGCACCACGTTGCGGCATGGCATTTCGAAAAACTCGCCCTTGAAGCCGGGATAGGGGTCCATCACCAGCATGTTGGCGCATTGCTCGACGGCCTCGGTCCACATCCGCCGCTTCTCGGCTGGATCGAACCCGACATTGAAACCGCCAAGCTCCATCAATGACGCGCTTTCGCCGGTGCCGAATTCGACGCGGCCGTTGGAGACTAGGTCAAGCGTGGCGATGCGCTCGGCGACGCGCGCCGGATGATTGTATTTCGGCGGCATAAGGCAGATGCCGTGTCCGAGGCGGATGTTCTTGGTGCGCTGCGAGCAAGCCGCAAGAAAAATCTCGGGTGCGGAAGAGTGCGAATATTCCTCGAGAAAATGATGCTCGACTTCCCAGGCATAGTCGATGCCGAGGCTGTCTGCGAGCTCGACCTGTTCGAGCGCCTCCTGCAAGAGCCGGTGTTCGGCGCCGTCGTGCCATGGCCGCGGCAGTTGATGCTCGTAGAAAATTCCAAATTTCATGGGCGCTCCCTGGCGCGTTCGCAATCGACCTGATCGGGGTTGGCATTGCTTCTGCGATCGGGATAAGCGCAAAAATGGTTCAATGCTTCGGTCAGCGTCTGATCGAATTGTCTCGCCTCAGGGGCGGGGTGGCAAGCGCCTTTTGGCTGCAACTCCGGGCAAATGCAAAACGGCGCGCATGGCCTTGCGCGCCACTCAATCAAAATCGGACCACTAGCCGGCCGCCGTCACCGCGCGTTGCGCCATGACCTTGATGAGGTTGGCGCGGTAATCGGCTGCGCCGTGAAGGTCGCTCATCAAGCCGCTGGCGGGGACTTTCACGGCATCGAGCGCGCTCGATGACCAGTTCGCCTTCAGCGCGGCCTCGATGGCGGAAACCCGCATCACGCCGTTCTGCGAGGCGCCGGTCGCGGCAACGCGGACATCGCCGGCTTTGCTTTTGGCGACGAACACGCCGGTCAGCGCGAAGCGCGAGGCCGGATGCGGGAATTTGGCATAGCCCGCCTTGGCCGCAACGGGGAACGTGACGGCGGTGATGATCTCGCCATCGTTAAGCGCGGTTGTGAACAGGCCCTTGAAGAAATCATCCGCCGAGATCGAGCGCTTGTTGGTCTTGATCGTGGCTCCGAGCGCCAGCACCGCGGCCGGATAGTCGGCCGCCGGATCGTTGTTGGCGAGCGAGCCGCCGATGGTGCCGCGATGGCGCACGGCGGGATCGCCGATGGTGGAGGCAAGATAGGCGAGCGCGGGGATCGCCTTCTGCACGGCTGCACTCGAGGCGACGTCGTAATGGGCGGTGGCCGCCTTGATCGTCACGCTGTCACCTGTTGCCTCGATCCCGACCAGGTCCTTGATTTTGGCAAGGTCGATCACGTCGGAGGGCTGCGCGAGCCGCTGCTTCATGACGGGGATCAGCGTCTGGCCGCCGGCCAGATATTTAGCTTCCTTGCCTTTGCCAAACAGGCTTGCGGCTTCGTCGACCGAGGAGGGGCGATGATAGGTCGTGGAATACATGGTTGTGTCTCCTCTCAGGCGGCGTGGATCGCGTGCCAGACGCGATCGGGTGTCGCCGGCATTTCCAGCTTGTTGTGGCCGATCGCGTCCGTGATCGCGTTGATCACGGCGGCCGATGCGCCGATCGCGCCGGCCTCCCCGCAGCCCTTGATGCCGAGCGGATTGCCCGGGCACAGCGTGACGGTGTGACTCAACTTGAACGAGGGCAGGTCGTCGGCGCGCGGCATGGTGTAGTCCATGTAGGACGCGGTCACGAGCTGGCCGTTGCCGTCATAGACCGCTCCCTCCAGCAGCGCCTGGCCGATGCCCTGGGCAAGCCCGCCATGGACCTGACCCTCGACGATCATCGGGTTGATCATACGCCCGAAGTCGTCGGCCGCGACAAAGTTGACGAAGCTGGTCTTGCCGGTGTTCTGATCGACCTCGACCTCGCAGATGTAGGCGCCGGCCGGGAAGGTGAAGTTGGTCGGGTCGTAGAAGGCGCTCTCCTTCAACCCGGGCTCCATCCCGTCAGGCAGGTTATGCGCGGTATAGGCACCAAGCGCGACCATCGGAAACGCAATCTTCTTGTCGGTGCCGGCGACCTTGAACTCGCCATTCTCGATGACGATGTCGCCCTCGGAGGCCTCCAGCGCATGGGCGGCGATCTTCTTTGCCTTGGCCTCGACCTTCTCCATCGCCTTCAGGATGGCGGTGAGCCCCACCGCCGCCGAACGCGAGCCATAGGTGCCCATGCCGAATTGCACCTTGTCGGTGTCGCCATGGACGATCTGCACCTGGTCGATCGATATGCCCAGACGGTCCGCGATCAACTGGGCGAAGGTGGTCTCATGCCCCTGGCCGTGGCTGTGCGAGCCGGTGAGGACCTCGATGGTGCCGACCGGGTTGACGCGGACTTCCGCCGATTCCCACAGGCCGACGCCAGCGCCGAGGCTACCGACCGCTTTCGACGGCGCAATGCCGCAGGCCTCGATGTAGCAGGAGACGCCGATGCCGCGCAGCTTGCCCTCGGACTTGGCCTTGGCCTTGCGCGCGGCAAAGCCGGCATAGTCGATCGACTTTTTCGCCGCCTCCAGCGAAGCAACGAAATCGCCGGTGTCGTAGGCCATGATCACCGGCGTCTGGTAGGGGAATTGCCGGATGAAGTTCCTGCTGCGCAGCTCGGCGGGGTCGACCTTCAACTGCCGCGCCGCGGTCTCCATCAGCCGTTCCAGCACGTAGCTCGCCTCCGGCCGGCCCGCGCCGCGATAGGCGTCGACCGGGGCGGTGTTGGTGTAGACCCCGATCACCTCGGCATGGATCGCCGGGATCACATACTGCCCCGACAAGAGCGTGGCGTAGAGATAGGTCGGCACTGCGGAAGAGAACAGCGACATATACGCGCCGAAATTGGCGTGGGTCTTGACGCGAAGGGCGAGGATCTTGTGGTCCTTGTCGAAGGCCATCTCCGCCTTGGTGACGTGGTCGCGGCCGTGCGCGTCGGTCAGGAAGGATTCCGAGCGATCGCCGGTCCACTTGACGGGACGGCCGACCTTCTTGGACGCCCACAGCGCCACCATTTCTTCCGGATAGATGTAGATCTTGGAGCCGAAACCGCCGCCGACGTCGGGCGCGATCACGCGTAACTTGTGCTCGGGCGCGATGTTGTAGAACGCCGACAGCACCAGGCGCGCGACGTGCGGGTTCTGCGAGGTGGTGTAGAGGGTGTAGTGATCCTCCGCCGTGTCGTAGTCGGCGAGTGCCGCGCGCGGCTCCATCGCGTTGGGGATCAGGCGGTTGTTGGTGATGTCGAGGCTGACCACACTGGCGGCCTTGGCAAAGGCGGATGTGACCGCCGCCTCGTCTCCCAGCGTCCAGTCATAGACGATGTTGCCGGGCGCCTCGGGATGCAGTTGCGCTGCGCCGGGCTTGATCGCCGCGCGGATGTCGGGAACGGCCGGCAATTCCTCGTAATTGACGACCACCGCTTCGGCGGCATCACGCGCCTGGCCTTTGGTCTCGGCAATCACGACGGCAACTGCCTGGCCGACAAAGCGCACCGTCTCGGGCGCCATCGCGGGCCATGCGCCCATCTTCATCGGCGAACCGTCCTTGGAGGTGATCGCCCAGCCGCAGATCAGGTTGCCGACCTTGTCGTCCACCAGCTGCTTGCCGTTCAGCACCGCCAGCACGCCCGGCATTTTGGCCGCGGCCGAGGTGTCGATGCTCTTGACCTTCGCATGCGCATGCGGGCTGCGGACGAAATGGGCATGAGTCATGCCCACCAGCTTGACGTCGTCAACATAGCGGCCCTTGCCGGTTATGAAACGCTTGTCTTCCTTGCGCACCACGCTTGCGCCAATGCCTTCAACGCCCATGTTCCTGGCCTCCCTACCGGAGTTGATTTACCGCCGGGTCATCACCTGCGGCGTTAAGTTCAGATTGCAACGGTTCTCGCGCGCTTGTTTTGCGCCCTATTCGGCGGCCTGCGCGACCTTCATGCGACTGGCTGCGTCGAGCACCGACTTGACGATGTTGTGATAGCCGGTGCAGCGGCAGATATTGCCTTCCAGCTCATGGCGGACGGTCGCCTCGTCGAGCTTGCCGCCGTGGCGGTGGACCATATCGATTGACGTCATGATCATGCCGGGCGTGCAGAACCCGCATTGCAGGCCGTGATTGTCGCGGAACGCCGCCTGCATCGGGTGCAGTTCGTCGCCTTTGGCGATGCCCTCGATGGTGGTGACGCTGGAGCCCGAGGCCTGTCCCGCCAGCACGGTGCAGGACTTTACCGCGCGTCCGTCGATATGGACGACACAGGCCCCGCACTGGCTGGTGTCACAGCCGACATGCGTGCCTGTCAGGTCCAGTTGGTCGCGTAAGACGTGGACCAGGAGCGTGCGGTCTTCGACATCGACCGAGACCGCCTTGCCATTCACTGTCAGTTTGACCGTCGACACGTATCCCTCCCCGACTGATTTTTGCTTGGGCGGATTAGAAACAGGGGAAGCGAACTTTGCAACTGGCAATTTTGTCGCCGTGGTCACCGAAAGGTCATCGGATATGAGCGGCGAGGTTTGGAGCCGCACCCGACCGCTTCGCAAAACATGGCGGTGCCAGCTCGCAACGCAGGGCGTCCGAGGTATGCCAGGAATATCGTCCCTCAGAATAGAGGGCGCGGGGAATGCCGGGTGAGCGAATGCGCCCGCAGCCTCGCGTGCGATGGGAAAGAGCACACGAGCATTCCCCGCATAATGGTTTAACGGTTTCCTTCGTGATCTCCCCGGTGACCTGGCTTTTTTTGCCTCCATCGTGGACGAGGCGAACATAACAGGAACATATTTCAAGCCAAGCCATGCATCAAGCCATGCATCAAGAGGATTGCTTGCGCCTTGGAATCGGTCGATGCCTGCCGCACAGTATAGTGTGCTCGACGACGTGCAGTCCGCGAGACGCACTTTGCGGCGCGGCGGCAAGGCGATCAGTGCAACAGAGGTGCCGCTCCAAGCGATGTGGAAGCAGCTTTGGCAGAAGTGGACGCTGGACAAGCCTGCCGCTCTCGGCGACTGGCTGTGGGACGTCTTTGTCGTGCAACTGGCGGCGTTGCTGGACAGGCTGACGCTGCGACGAATCGTTGCCCTCATCCCTGTCGTGATCCTCATTCTGGCTTACGCCCACAGGATCCCGCTTCCTCCCGAGTTGATGCTGGTCGGCGATGTGTTGGCCTATATCGATATCTTTTCGGTGATCATCCTGCTTGGCTTCATCAGTCGTGCAACGGCCATCGTGTTGGGCGCAAGACAAGTGGCAAGGTTTAGCCTTCGACTTGCGAGCAATGCGCTAAAGGGCATGCAACGGCTGGATTTCCGCCATCCTCGCGAGGTCGGTGGCAAAAATCAAAATCTGTCAGGTGTGCGGCCCAAAAACGAAGATGACGAAGGCGGCGTTGAGGGCGCCTTTGCCTTTGCATGAGGGCACGTTCTCCAGTGAAAGCACGCGTCCTCGCAGCGAACTGGACCGCTTCATGGCAAATATCCGCGCTGCGTGAGACGCAGAGCTCCCGCTAGTGTCCCGGTTCTGACATTCGTATCCTACCGCGGCGGGTTCGTTTACGAATGTCAGAACCAAAGGGACACTAGCAAATGTTGGATTCTAGTGTGGTTTTGGATTTGACATTCGCCTCAAGGACTCGCTGCAATACTGAAGCGAATGTCAAATCCACCACACTAGCATTTCCTTCGCAAAACTATCATATAAGCCATGCTGGCGGTCGGTTCCTCCCCGATGCGCGGGAACGCGAGGTTGCCCTTCGCGTTTATTTCATTGTGGCAGGCATATCATTTACTCCTTTGAACGCAGCTCCGGACCTCGTTCCCAACCCGCATCATCTCGTGTCTCGTTTGGCCGAGGTCGCCATTCTCCTTGACATCGACGGTACGCTGCTCGATTTTGCGCCTACGCCGCGCGAGGTATGCGTGCCGGCGGGTCTGCTGCAAACCCTGAACGACCTCTTTGCCAGTACGCGCGGAGCGCTGGCGCTGGTGAGCGGTCGTTCGCTTCGAGATATCGATCGGCTGTTTGCGCCCGCGCGATTTCCGGCGGTGGCCGGTCATGGCGCGGAGATACGCGCGAGTGCGGCAAGCGATGCGGTCGCAATCCGCGCCGAGCCGCTCGAGGCGGAATTGAAGCACCGCCTTGCCTCGATCGCGAAACTAGCTCCCGGCATCCTGATCGAGGACAAGGGCTACTCGCTGGCGCTGCATTACCGACGGGTGCCGCAGGCGGAGCAGGTGATCTACGCCGCGGTTTCGCTCATCGAATCCGAGCTCCCCGCTGCGCCGATCGAAGTGTTGCCGGGAAAATACGTCTGCGAGATCAAGCGTTCGGGCTTCACCAAGGCAAGCGGCGTCCGCGAGCTGATGGCGCAGCAACCGTTCGCCGGCCGCCGGCCACTGTTCGTCGGCGACGATGTCACCGACGAATCGGCGTTCGCGATCATGCCCGAGTTCGATGGAATGGCATTCTCGGTCGGTAAAAAGGCAGACGGAGTCGTGGGTCATTTCGATGCGCCGCGCGACGTGCGCGAATTCCTTGCACGCCTGCTTGACGGCAAAAGCCATCCAACGTGATTTCGGAATGGGCGCCATCGCGCCACTCTGTTTCTGTTTCTGTTTTCTTTTTTTGTTTTTCAGGCGGCCTCAAATCGGCGGCGCCGCGCCACGGTGATTTCGCGGCTTGGTTCCCTTTGTGGCGGCCGGCGGGTTTTCTTGAAGCGCAGCGTGCTTTTGATGCATCAACTGCGATCTTTTTCGCGTGAAATACCGGTTCCACGCCGGGAAGTCCGAATTCGGTTTCAATTCGTCGAGAGGTTCGAAGGAACCATATTGACGAAGGGCAGTTAAAGCCCCGCGGATCAACGGGAGGCGGCTGTGAACCTTATTGTGGTTTCCAATCGCGTGGCGAACGGCAAGGCTGGCGAGCCCATGACGGGCGGACTTGCAGCAGCGCTGTTGCCAGTGGTTGAAAAGTCCGGTGCGATCTGGGTCGGTTCCTCGGGGCGGGTTCGCCACGCCGCGCATAAGGAGCCGTTTGCCGAAATCGAGTCGCTTGGAACCGGCGCGCTGGCGATGCTCGATTTGCCGGCGGCGCATTACGGCGGCTTCTACGAGGGCTTTGCCAATTCCGCACTGTGGCCGGCTCTGCATTCGCGCAGCGATCTGATCCTCGCCTCGCAGAACGACTATCTCAGCTATCGCGAGGTCAACGCGTTCATGGCGCGCGCGCTGCTGCGCTTCTGCAGGGACGACACCCTGCTCTGGGTGCAGGATTATCATTTCCTGACGCTCGGGGCGGAGCTGCGCACGCTCGGCGTGACCAGGCCGATCGGATTCTTCCTGCATACGCCGTGGCCGGTGCCTAGCATTATCGAGAGCGTGCCATATCAGCGCGAGCTGATCACGGCGATGCTGGCTTACGACCTGATCGGTTTCCAGACCGCGGTGGATTGCGAGAATTTCCGTGCGTGCCTGCATAACCTGCCCGGCCTGAGGTTTCAGGGCGAGGTGGTGTTGTCGCCGCATGGCCGCACGCGACTTGCCACATTTCCGATCGGCATCGATGTCGAAAAGTTCGCGCGAGAGGCCGCGAAGGCCGTGACGCACCCCGACGTGACGCGGCTGTCGCGCAGCCTGAACGGCGCAAGACTCGCGATCGGCGTTGATCGGCTGGATTATTCCAAGGGGCTGATCAATCGCATCAAGGCCTTCGACCGGATGTGGGCGATGCGGCCGCAGCTGACGCGCGCGGTGTCGCTGTTGCAGATCGCCACCCCTTCGCGCGCCTCGATCGAGGCCTATGGAAAGTTGCAGGGCGAGGTCGCAAGGCTTGTCAGCGAGGTCAACGGTCGCCACGGCGAGGTGGACTGGACGCCGATCCGCTATCTCAACAAGGGTTTCAGTCAGGCGGTTCTGGCCGGGCTTTATCGCACCGCGCAGGTCGGCGTGGTGACGCCGCTGCACGACGGCATGAACCTGGTGGCCAAGGAGTATGTCGCGGCCCAGAATCCGGTCGATCCCGGCGTGCTGGTATTGTCGAAATTCGCCGGCGCCGCAAACGAGCTCGATGCCGCGCTGCTGGTCAATCCCCACGACATCGAGGGCATGGCGCGGACCATGGCGCTGGCGCTGTCGATGTCGGTTGCCGAACGGCGGCTGCGACATGAAGCGATGATGGAAAAGCTTCGCGAGCGGACGATCCAACGCTGGTTCGCCGACTTCATCGCGGCATTGCGGGAATGCGGGGTCGACAGCGCGGTTGCGTCGTTGCCGTCACGCGATGGAGCCGCCTTGCCCGCGCTTCGCTCAGCCAAGGCGAGCTAATAGCAATAGGCAACGCCATCGAGCACGGGGCAGCGCGTTTGCGCGGCGGGATTCTCCATTGGCACCGAGCCTTTGCCCTGGCCGACAAAAACCCCCTGGCCGACGATTACCGACGACTTGTTGCCGATCACGACGCCTGGGTGAGGCGAGGCGAGGTTCGATCGCGTTCCGTCGGCCCACACGATCGCATCGCCCGCAAACACCCCGCGTCGGCCGTCGTCGCAGCTTACGTCGACACCCTGGCGGGTGCAGCTCTGGGCGATGGCGGTTGCGCTGCCCCAGGTGACGGCAAGCGCTGCGAGCGCGATTGTCGCTGAGACCTTCATGTCATCCCTCCGCTAACACGCTGCGGCTTCTCCCGACTATCAGACCCATCGACGCCGGCGAGCCCTTTCGGGTTCATGCCTCCCTGGGAACGAAGACCGCCGCCATGACGTTGATCGAAATAGCTTATAATTCAAATATTTGAACAAATCGCGGAGACGGGGCGCTGCATTTGCTTGCAAAAACCGTCCCGTCCCGTCAAGACAATGGGGATCCGGAGAGATGGCCGAGTGGCTTAAGGCGCACGCTTGGAAAGCGTGTGTGCGGGAAACTGTACCGTGGGTTCGAATCCCACTCTCTCCGCCACCACATCAACTAAATCAATAGTTTATATGGATTTTAGAATTCTACGTACAACCGAATGTACAAGGCAAAAAAACGGGCGGACTTGCCCGCGCCAGGCACCGTGAGGTCGGGAGAGGTTGTA
>Ga0306922_10001059_pt1 | contig 24099 bp, 19 predicted proteins | sample sta12Cox44000082_FD_203758 | JGI IMG/M metagenome (GOLD analysis project Ga0306922, IMG submission 203758) | Lab enrichment of tropical soil microbial communities from Luquillo Experimental Forest, Puerto Rico - statoxic.12C.oxic.44.000.082 (v2)... | ecosystem: Environmental > Terrestrial >... | reverse complement strand
GGCCGGCTGGGTGGCACAGCCACATCCAATTGGCACGTTTCTGCTTGTACTCGGTGGCAGAAGACACCAGCCTTGAAGCCACGCACAGTGGCTCGTAAAGCGCATTCCGTATTTGTTACCGGCGGCACCGGGTTCTCGGCCATCTGATCGCGTCGCTAGTAGGGCGCGGCCATCGGGTGCAAGACTTGCTGCGAGATGGATCGCAACGCAAGTTGGCGCAGGGCGCAGAGGCTGTGGTTCTAGATCCCCTGTCGGTGGCATCCATCGCTTCGCATTTGACGCCCGCGAATACTTTCGTGCAGCTGGTCGGCGTCCGTCATCCGAACCCGTCGAAAGCCGCCGAGTTTCGCGCTATCGATCAAACCGCGGGTTGTGCCGGAGCGGAAGCTGCGGCGCGCTCGGGCGTTCGCCATTTTGTCTATGTAAGCGTGGCCCAGCCCGCGCCGGTCATAAAGGCGTATGTTGCGGTGCGCTCGGCCGTGGAGACCGGATTCGCACGCTCGGATTGAATGCCACGATCTTTCGGCCCTGGTGCGTGCTCGGACCGGCCGGCGCAGCCCGATTCTCTCGAACCCTGGTACGCGCTCATGCCGCTCTTCCCGCGCCGAAGCCAGCCGTTTGGGTCTGGTTACCGACGAACAAATGAACGCAGCGCCTGGTGCACGCGGTCGAAGCTCCTGTCGAAGGCATCCGCATTGTCGAAGTGCCGCAGATCCAACGATCCGCGCCTCTTTGAACCGCCATCTGTCACCCTCGGGTCTCTCGCGCCCGTCCAATCTCACCCGAAGGTGTGTGCGATACTCCTAGGACCATGAGTTCTCGTCCAGGCCGAACCGGCGCGTACCTGGCCCTGATTGCCGGGATCCTGTGCATCGCATGGTCCGCGATCTTTGTGCGATGGACGTCGATTCCAGGTCCGGCGTCGGCGTTCTATCGGCTGCTGATTCCCGCCATCGTCTTGCTTCCCACGTGGCTTCTGCCTGTAGAGCGGACCAAGCTCAGCGTGCGAAGCTACGCCATCATTGCCCTTGGAGCGCTCTTTTTCGCCCTGGATCTGGCGTTTTACAACACTTCCATTCTGCAAACCAACGCCGCTAACGCCACCCTATTGGGTAACAACACGCCCATCGTGGTCGGCCTGCTGAGTTGGCTGATCTTCAAGAATCGGCCCAGCCTGTCGTTTTGGGTTGGGCTGGCGTTGGCGGTGTGCGGAGCCCTGGTAATCGTTAGCAGCGATTTGAGCCGCCACGCGCAATTCGGTTCGGGAGACGTGTTGGCGCTGGTTGCGGCGGCGTGTTTTGCCGTCTATCTGATGGCAACGGAACAAGTTCGCGCTCACACCAGCACTCTCGAATTTCTTCGTCTAGCGATTCTCTTCAGCGCATTTTTCATGTTCCTGTTTGCCGTCGCGTTCCGCGTGCCGCTGGCGATACCCGACCAACGCTCCTTTCTCGCCCTGCTTGGGCTCGGGCTGGTTTCGCAATTGGGCGGCTACCTGGCGTTAACCTACGCGCTCGGGCATCTGCCGGCCACGGTTACCTCCGTCAGTCTCTTATCCCAGGGGCCGCTGACTGCCGTCCTGGCGGCGCTTTTGTTGGGAGAACCGCTCACCGGCGCGCAGATTCTGGGCGGCGCACTGGTTTTGGCGGGCGTGGGTCTTGCCAACCGCCTCGGCCATCCGGAAGAAGAGGCCAACCCGGTTTTCTGCGAAAGCGCCGGGAGCCGAGGCTCTGAAACGTCCTCCTAGGCCGGGCGTCTATAGAGGTCAGGAATTCCGCGCGGCGGCGATCCGATGAGCGAAGCACTCCAGACCGGACAGTTCTACGGCAAGGCAGAGAAACGTGTGGAAATGAGCGGAGTTGTCCTGACCGAACTGAGCCATCGCGTGGGGCGAAAGCTTCCTCGCCACACTCACGAGTCGGCCTATTTCGGTCTGCTGCTGCGAGGGAGCTACTCCGAACGGTGCACTCACCGCAATACCGATTACGCTCCTTTCACGACGGGCTTCCATCCGCCGGCCCTGACGCACTCGGACGAAGTCGGCAGCTGCGGCTCGCGCATGTTCTGTATCGAGCTTCGCCATTCCTTTCTGGCGCAAGCTAGACCCTTTCTTACCGCTCCAGAGTTTGTGCCAGATCTCTGCGCTTCCGAAATTACCTGGCTCGGCCTGCGCTTGTTTCGCGATTTTGCGGGCGAAACGCTTTCCTCTTTGCAGGTAGAGGAACTGTGCAGCGACATGCTGGAACGCGTCGGCTGCAGTGCATCGAACGACCAGTCGATCGATTCCGCTTGGCTGAAACGCGCGCTGGACCTGCTGCACGGGTCCTACCGCGAGCCGCTCACGCTCGAAGGCGTCGCGCGGCAAATCGGGATTCATCCGATCCATTTGTCGCGCGTATTTCGCAAACGATACCGTTGTACCATGGCGGAATACATGAACCGGCTACGTGTGCAATTTGTCTGCCGCGCTTTCGAGAGAGGCTGGGCCGATCTTGCCGGTCTGGCAGCCGAAGCCGGCTTCGCCGACCAGAGTCACATGGGCCGAGTCTTCAAACTGCTCACGGGCCAAACCCCGGCGCAGTTCCGCCGCTTCCTCCATTCCGGGATGCGGTCCAGCTCGGCTTCTTGAGGTTTGTTTTCTATTTCGGCTTTGACGCCAACGAAGCATCAAGCGCGCCCGTCGCGCCGGCCAAAAACGACTGCTGGAGCTGCCACGATCAGAATGCCGCGGTCGAGCATTCGCCTGTGCAGTTCTACCCAGCACTCCTGAAGATCGCTAAAGACAAGAGAACCACCAAGGACGGCGTTGAGCTGCCCTGAGCCTTTGGCGGCTTCAGCTTTTCGACGGCGCCGCCTCGGCAGCCAACGCCAGAATCTCCACGTTATTTCCGTCCGGATCCTTCAGGTAGACGGATGAAGTTCCGTCCCGGTGGCTGGTGGGCGTGCCGAAATCCGCGGGTTCGCCGAGCAAAGCGATATGCGGCGGATGCTGTCGCTCCAGTACGAAGGCAAGACGCACATTGGCAAATTTCAGCATGGCCCAGGTCGCGTCTTGATACTCCACTTCGCAGCAAAATCGCTGCCGATACCATTCCACCGCCTTATTGACGTCCTTCACGCGCAGCGCGGCGTGATGCAAAGTGTCCAGTCTTAAGCTTCTTCCCGTCATCCTCTTCCCTTCCCGGCAAGCCAGCTTCCCTCACCAGTTTAGCCCTTCCGGACTCGCGTGGCCTCTCATTCTCGACCGACATTGCCGCGAAACGTATTGACATTAGAATGGTTAAACCGTCGCCGTGTCCGAAACCCTAAGGAGGCCACGATGAACCGGCTCGTTCGCCTTGCCTGCGTCCTGTTGTCCGCGATCCTTTTTGTGCAAACACAGCCGGCACAGGCGCAGGCTGCGCCGTCTCCCGCCGCACAGCAAGCGCGCCCGAAGATTGGCGTCGCACTCGAAGGCGGCGGTGCGCTCGGATTGGCCCACATCGGCGTGCTCGAGTGGTTCGAGGACCACCACATCCCCGTCGATTACGTCGCCGGTACTAGCATGGGCGGCCTGGTGGGCGGCTTGTACGCGTCCGGCAAGAGCCCGCGCGAACTCGAAGAAATCGTCGCCGCGCAGCACTGGGACGTCATCATCGGCGGCCAGACTCCCTACCAGGATCTTTCCTACCGCCGCAAAGAAGATTCTCGCGACTATCCCACCTTCATTCAGCTTGGCCTCAAGAGAGGCCTTTCCCTGCCGGCGGGATTGAATGCCGGTCACCAAATCAGCTTGTTGATTGACCGCGAACTGCTCGTCTACGCGGACCTGAAGTCGTTCGACGACCTGCCGATTCCCTACCGCTGCGTCGCCACTGATCTTGTCAGTGGAAAAGAAGTCGTTTTCAGCGACGGCAGCCTGCCGCAAGCGATGCGCGCCAGCATGTCGATTCCCGGCGTCTTCAGGCCGGTGCGCAAGGGCGACCAGGTCTTGGTCGATGGCGGCCTGGTCGGCAACCTGCCGACCGATGTTGTCCGGAAGATGGGTGCCGACATCGTCATCGCAGTTCATCTTGAGGTAGCTTCGGCCAAAGCGGACGAAATCCAATCCATTTTCAGCGTCCTCGGCCGCTCGATCGACGTGGTCATCCGCGAAAACGAGCTCCGCGGGCTCTCGGGCGCCGACCTGGTGGTCAAAGTCGACCTTCACGACCTTACGTCGATGGACTACGCAAAATCCGAGGTCATCATCGGCAAGGGCCTCGCCGCGACGGAAGAGAAACACAGCGTTTTACAGCCCTTTGCTTTGAGCGATAAGGACTGGCAGAGCTATATCGGCGCGCGCGACGCCCGAAAACGATCCGCTGTCCTGACCCCTCAATTCGTTCGCGTCGAAGGCACGAATCCCAATGCCGCAAGACACCTGGAAGATTTCTTGCGTCCGCTGGTGGGAAAGGCGATCGACGTAAAGATGCTCGACCAGATGCTGACTCGCCTCACCGGCATCGGCAAATTCGATTCCGCCAGCTACACGCAAATCCAGGAAAGCGACCGCACCGGCCTGCTGGTGACGGTGCACGAGAAAACCTACGCGCCACCGACTCTGCAGGTGGCTTCGGAAGTCGACGGTTCTGAACCGGTCGACGTCACGTTCACGCTCGCGACCCGCCTCACGCTCATGGATGTCGCAGGTTACCGCTCGGAATGGCGTACCGACGTTCTTTTCGGCAACACCTACGGCATCTCGAGCGAGCTTTACAAGCCGTTCACCGCGACCAGCAAATGGTTCATCGCGCCGCGCGCTTCACTAAGCAGCACGCAATTCAAGATCTTCCGGCGGGCGGATCCGGTCGTGATCTATCGCCTCGGCCATGCAAGCCTCGGCGCGGATATTGGCTACGGCTTTGACCGCTTCTCGGAAATCCGCTTCGGCTATGAAGTCGGCGACCTCGACGCTCGGGTGCGGCTTGGCCTGGCGGTATTCCCCAACGTCTCTGGGCGCACCGGGAACTTCAAAATGCATTTCCTCACCGATCATGCCGACGATCCCATCGTCCCGCGCCGCGGCTATACCGCCGAAACCACCTTTCGCTGGTTCGATACCAGCCCCGGCGCACTCGAAGGTTTTCCCACCATGGAAGCTCAGGTGCAGTATTTCCAGCCCATCACCCGGCCGGCGTCGATCTTCTTGGCAGCGGAAGGCGGCACGACGTTCGGGACGCGCGACACGGGACCGGTCCCGCAATTTTTCCTCGGCGGGCCGCTGCGCTTGAGTGCCTATGGCAGCAACGAACTGTACGGCAATCAGTACTACCTCTTGCACGCGGGATATCTGCACGATCTGTTCACCCTGCCGCCCTTCCTAGGCAAGAAAATCTACGCGATCGCCAGCTACGAAGTCGGCAAGATGTACGGCTTCCCGCAGCAAAGCGGTTTCCCGAACGATGTCGCAGGCGGTGTGCTTGCACAGACGTTTTTTGGACCGCTGGTTATCGGCGCAAGCTACGGCGACAGCGGCCACCGCAAGTGGTATTTCCAACTCGGCCGTGTGTTCTGACCCGGGTCAAGTTGCAAAGTTTCCAAACAGATTGTTGAGCGACTCGGCCAACGTGGGATGCGCGAACACGCCGTCCTTTAGCGCCGTGTACGGCAGCTTCCCCATCATCGCTATCTGCAGCTGCGACATGATTTCGCCGCCTTCGATTGCGAGGACCGCTGCGCCCAAAATGAGTCCGCTCTTTGCTTCCACCACGGCTTTCATGAACCCGCGGGTCTCGTCCAGTTCAAGAGCGCGTGCCACATAGTTCATCGGCATCTTTGCGACCTGTATCTGCAGGCCCGCCTGGCGCGCTTCTGTTTCGCTCATTCCGACACGACCGAGCTGCGGATCGATAAAAACCGTGTACGGCACGATGCGTCCTCGAATCGTTGCGCTGCCTTTCTCAATCAGATTGGTTCGAATGATCCGGAAATCGTCGTAGGAAATGTGTGTAAACGCCGGGCCGCCCTTGATATCGCCCAGCCCGTAGACGCCCTCGACGTTGGTCTCGAGTTTGTCGGTCGTTTGAAGGAAGCCCTGTGCATCGGTGGAAATCCCCGCCGCCCGCAGGTTCAAGCTATCCGAGTTCGGCACCCGCCCTGTCGCCACCAGCAGGTGGCTCCCCCGAATCTCCTGCTCGCCGCCTTCGCTCGCGACCTGGAGTTTCAGGTCCCCTGCTGGGCCACCCACTCGCCTTGCCTTCGCATTCAGCAGCACCTCAACTCCGTCCTCGCGCAGAATTTCGCGTACCGCTTCGGCCACATCTTGATCTTCCCGGCCGAGCAGCCGCGGACCGGACTGCACGAGGGTGACCTTGCTGCCAAATCGACGAAACATCTGGCCGAATTCCAGCCCGATATACCCACCGCCCAACACGATCAGGTGCTGCGGCACCCGGTCCAGTTCCATAATGCTGGTGCTATTCAAGAACGGTACGCCGCTCAATCCTTCCAGTTCCGGAACCGCCGGCCGGCATCCGGCGTTAATAAAGATCTTCTCGCCCACGAGCGAAACCTCTTCGCCATTCGCTTTCTGCACGCGCAACGAACGCCCCGAGGTGAACTGCGCCTGGCCGAAAATCAGGTCCAGGTTCCCGCTCTTCTCAATCCGTCTCTGGCTCCCGTCGCGAAAGCTGTCGACCATCGCGCGCTTTCTTTCACGTACTTTCGTCAGCTCGATTCCGATAGCCCCGGTTTGAACCCCGTAATCCGGCCCTCGCCTCGCCAGATACGCCACTCGCGCGCTTGCCACCATGGTTTTGGTCGGCGTGCACCCCTCATTCACGCACGTTCCACCCACGTGCTCCCGCTCGAGGAGCGACGTCCGCATCCCGGTTGCGGCCAATGCCTGCGCCAGGGGCACTCCGGCTTGCCCGGCTCCAACTACAATCGCGTCATACCGCGTGCTTTCCATCGAATCCTCGCTCACGGGGAAAAGCCGCAACCAACTGATGGACCTGGGCTCTACGGTGCTCTGCCTCTCTATCCCTTGTCAAGAAATCGTCACCTCATGAACGGGCCGCCACAGGTTATTCACAGCGCCGTAACCACGGTCTCGTATAAATTCCCGCACTCTACAGCGGTCCCCGACAAGAGGAGCCGAAAATGGCCACGGTCGCAGCATCGTCTTCCACCGCACTGCCGTCCGCATCTGCGGTTCATGAAAAGTTCGCAAGAGGTCCGGGCGCGACCGGCATGCTCATTTTCGGCATCGTGGCCATCGGCGCCGTGATCTACATCGGATGGAATCTTGCCCGCGATCTCGCTGAGATGCACACGGGTTCTGCCCTCCCCTACATCCTTCTGGGCCTCGCCCTTCTCGTGGCTCTCGCCTTTGAGTTTGTGAACGGCTTTCACGACACCGCCAACGCCGTCGCCACCGTGATCTAGACCCACTCCCTGGATCCCCACATCGCCGTTGTCTGGAGCGGTTTCTGGAACTTCTTAGGCGTCGTCACCTCCACCGGATCCGTGGCCTTCGGGATCGTGTCCCTGCTCCCGGTCGAGCTCATCCTTCAGGTCGGCAGCAGCGCCAGCTTCGCCATGGTCTTCGCGCTCCTTGTCGCCGCCAACTTGTGAAACCTCGGCACCTGGTATTTCGGCCTTCCGGCGTCAAGCTCGCACACCCTCATCGGCTCGATCATCGGCGTCGGCATCGCCAACCAAGTCATGGCGGCCCGAACCGGAACCAGCGGCGTCGACTGGGTGCAAGCCGCTAACATCGGCAAGTCCCTGCTGCTATCTCCGGTAGTCGGCTTTATCTGCGCGTCGTTGCTCCTGCTGCTGATGAAGGCGGTCGTCAAGCAAAAGAAGCTCTACGAAGCCCCGGAAGGCACCGAGCCGCCTCCTTTCTGGATTCGCGGCCTCCTCATGCTCACCTGCACCGGCGTCAGCTTTTTCCATGGTTCGAACGACGGCCAGAAGGGCATGGGTCTTATCATGCTCATCCTGATCGGCACCGTGCCCACAACCTATGCGCTCAACCACGCCGTCACGCCGCACCAGACGCAGGATTTCATCGCCGTCTCACAACAAGCGGCGCAGACGCTTGATAAGTATGTCGTCCCGGTGGCCGCCATCGGCGATCCCGCGACGACGTCACGGAATACTTCCGCACCAAGGAATTCAAGCCCAACACCATGCTGGCCATGCGTACGCTGGTGAACGGCATCGGCACGGAAATGGCTCTTTTCAAGGACCTGGCCAAGGTCCCCAACGATCAGGTCCGTAACTTCCGTAACGACATGTACCTCGCCAGCGAAGCGCTGCGCATCATGCAAAAGAGCGGAAAGCCGCAACTGGCCGCTGCCGACGTCGCGGTCCTCAAAAATTACAAAAACCACATCGATCGCGCGACGCGCTTCATACCGCTCTGGGTCAAGGTCGCTGTCGCACTCGCTCTTGGCCTCGGCACCATGGTCGGATGGAAGCGCATCGTCGTCACGGTCGGCGAGAAAATCGGCAAGAACCACCTGACCTATGCGCAGGGTGCCGCCGCCGAAATCACCGCGATGGCTACCATCGGCGCCGCGGACGCCTTCGGCCTCCCTGTCAGTACCACCCACGTTCTATCGTCCGGCGTGGCCGGAACCATGGCTGCCAACCACTCCGGCCTGCAGTGGGCACCGTTCGCAACCTGCTCATGGCCTGGGTACTCACGCTTCCCGCGGCCATGATGCTCTCGGGGTTCCTCTTCTGGACCTTCCGCAAGATTTTCTAGGCGGAAGTGCAGGGCCGCTAGGTAAGAATCGCACGCACCCGCTCTACGAGCGCAAGGCCCAATTTCCCGTGCTGGTCCGCATCGAGATGCACGCCGTCCACGCGGCTGCTGCTCGTAATCGTCTGGGCGTCAAAGAAGGAACAGCCGAGCCCGTCGGCCATCTGCCGGTACACGTCTGCCAGTCCCACACACCGCGTTTCCGCTCCCTTGAATTTCGGCGCGATCGGCCCCTTCGGCGAACGAATCAGCGGCGGTGCAATCACCAGAATCGGCGGAACCGGCATCCCCGGCTCAATCGGAGCCTTGCGTATCTCGTTCACCAGAGCCGCTACACCTTGCGCCGCCGCCCACGCATCGTTGTACGGGTGGCAAAACTGAAAATCGTTCGTCCCCAACATCAAAATCACCAGGGCCAGCGGCGAATGAATCTCAATCCGCTCGGCCAAACCCTCGAGCCCGTTACGCCCCGCTTGAACGGATCGCCCCAAACCGTCCGCCGCCCGTTCAGGCAGTCTTCGATCACTCTTACCTGCAAGCCCGCCGCGTTCAGCGCATTCTCGAGCACGCCCGGCCACCGTTCTTCAAATGGCAGCCGCAGCCGGGTGTCGGGAATGATTCCCCACGTCAACGAATCTGCGTAGACCAGTATCGGTTTCATCGGAGTCCGTTAAAGTAGCACAGCCACTCCTGACGGTGGCCCCAATTCAACCGGTTGTTAGTAGGAATGGTGCTGTGCTTCTGCCGGGAAAGCTCATGCGGCTTTCCGGAGTAGAGCCGCAAAAATTCTCTCTTGACACTTCGCTTTTTGTTCGCCTATACTCGCTGACGGTAGAGGAAACGGGAAGAACGGGTGGCTTAGGTCCCATTGCCGTACAGGCTCTCACGGTCCTTCGCCACCCGTTCATAGTTCCCGGGCAAAAGTCACCACAGCCACCCTTAAGCGCCCTTCTCGATACCAACCCCAATCACAGCTCACGCTTGCAAATTTTTCACATACTCGTAACTTACCTTAATCGCTTCAAGCGCTGTCATCTCGCTGAATGGCGGCTCTTGCTCCACAAACTGCGCGCGAATCTTGGCCTTTTTCGCCGCCGCGAAAACCCTTGCGTAGTCAATCGCGCCCCGGCCAAGTTCTGCCGCCTCGAGCGGCCCGTAGTCTTGGTCGCCGCGAATCGCAGTCCGCGGCGTGAAGCCCTTGTGAAAATCCTTGAGATGCAGCAGGTTGTAGCGTTCCAGATACTTCGTCAGATATTCAGCCGGATCCTTCCCTGCCACCACCGCCCAGCCGCAGTCGAGTTCGAGCTTCACCAGCGCGGGATCGGTCCGGCGCAAAAACTCGTCGTAAGCGACCAGGCCGTCATAGGTCCGCCACTCGAAATTGTGGTTGTGATAGGCCAGCTGCAGGCCTGCTTTTTTGATCTGCTCGCCGACTTTGTTGCACATGTCCGCGTTCCATTTCCAATCGTCCAGCGTAAGCCCGCGAATCACCGCCAGAAACAACGCCAACTGGACGCCCTGCGGATCCGTTTTGAACCGCGAGGGGTCCGCCACCCACGGGATCGTCACCACCATGAGCTCCTGCCCGAAAAGATGCGCCAGATCGATCATTTCCGGCAGTTTGCTCATCAGGTCCGGCAGCATGTAATGCCCGGAAGGATTTGCCAGCCCGTTGTCATCGAGCATGTGCTTCAGCTCTTTCGCTGGCGTCTTGCCTAGCGGCGAAAGTTCCACTTGTCGGTAGCCGGTTGCGGCTACAGCCCTGAGCGTCGCCGCCGGATCGGCATCCATCTCTTTGCCGACCGTATACAGCTGCAGTCCGATCGGCAAGCTCAAGGGATTCGCGTGCACAGGCGAAACCTCCAGCAGCGATCCCGCCGGTCCCGCAGCGGGGCCGTCAAGGTCGTTCCCCTACGCGATGTGTTTTTCATGGCTGTTTTCTGTCAATCCCCGGGTATTGTCTCTTCGCCGTAAACGCAGCGTCCGCCTTATATCAACTTTCCTGAGCGGATTCATCGGGAAAATCGTCCGCTGATCCGCAATTCAATTGACTTGCACTACGCCGAATCCTAGACTCATGCCAGCAGAGCTTCCTGCGCTCAGATACGCGCAGCAAACAGGACATGAGCCCTCGCACCCGCATCCTCGTCGAACTGGCTCTCCTATTTCTCCTCTTCACTCCGATTGTTTGCGCGCAAAAGCCGCCGAGTCCCACGCCTTCTCCGAATCCCGGGCCAGCACCTCCTCCATCTTCGCCTTCCTCGAATCCCGGACAGCCAACGAATCCCGCTTCGCCTTCCTTGCAACCCACGCGTCCCATGAGCGATCTAGTCATGTTCCTGCGTGGACGCGTGGCCACCAGCGATGGGACAAAGCTGCCGCACGACACCCTGGTCGAGCGCCTTTGCAACAATAACGTGCGCCAACAGGTGTACACCGCTCCCGACGGGTCTTTCAGCATGCAATTGGGTTCTCGGACCAATGTGACGTTGGACGCCAGCGCAGACGGGAACACGCGATATGGTTTGTCCGGCAACGCGCCTGCGGAAATGGGTATTCCAAGAACCGACTTGAGCAACTGCGAGCTGCGCGCTTCTCTCTCCGGGTTTCGTTCCGATGTCGTCACTCTGGTGGCCCGCGACACCTTCGCCGGCACCATCGACGTTGGCTCCATCGTCGTCGAGCGGATCGGCAAGGTCGAGGACATGACGATTAGCGCTACGCCGTACAAGGCGCCCAAGGACGCACGAAAGGCTTATGAAAAGGGACTCGCGGCGAAAAAGGCCAGCAATCTGCGCGTGGCCCACGAGTCGTTCGCAAAAGCCGTCGAGATCTACCCGAAATTTGCCGACGCATGGTTTCAGCTCGGCGGCGTTCTCGAGCAAGAAAATCAAATCACCGCGGCCCGGAACGCATACGTGCAGGCGTCGGCAGCGGACACAAAATTCCTGCCGCCTTACCTCGCGCTCTCGAATCTTGCCTTTCGCGATCAGGACTGGAATGAACTGCTCCAACTGACCAACCGCATCCTTGAACTTGATCCGCTGAACTACGCTCGGGTCAAGGGCTACATTCTCGATCTCGACTCTTTCGACTACGCCGAAGCCTACTTTTACAACTCCGTCGCCAACTTCAATCTCGACCGCATCGACGCTGCCGAAAAGAGCGCTCGCAAAGCCGCTAATCTCGACGTGCGGCCCCGTTTTCCGCAAATCCATCTCTTGCTGGCGGAAATTTACGCACGCAAAATGGACACGCCCAGCGCCATCACCGAATTCCGGATTTATCTCGATCAGGCTCCCAACGCCTCCAACGCTGCTCAGGTACGCGAGCGCCTCTTGAGCCTCCAGGCCTCCGGTGCAGGGCCGCTCGCGCCTCCGGACGCCAGCAAGAACTAGTGGCTGGCACGCCGTTCCTCGATAGGCCCATCGCAGGCTGAAGCGTTCTGCTACACCACTCGGCAGACACGCGCTACTTACGCGCGGGACTCGTTCCGTCGGTCGGCGCGATGCCCGTCTTCGCGGCCGTTCTCTTACCCACTCGCTCGTCCCCGCAACTCGCCCGAGAGCCGAAGCGAACCGGGCCAGCCCAGGCCGGAATGCAGAAAGAGTTGCACCGCGCCCGAGCGCATGGTGTATAGTGGGTTGTCGTCGTTGGCGTCTGGCCGGGAAAACGCAGCCAGCCGTTACCGCGTAGGGCTGTAGGGACGACAACTCTGCGCATCAGGTCCGCCCCTGGGTGCGCTTAAGCCGTATTTGAACTCCGACCTCTCAGATCGGGAGTTCGCAGGACGTTCGTTACAAACGCGAAGGATTGGGCCGGACTTTTCGTTCATGACTTCGTGTCAGACAGCCACTTGAGCTAGCCAGCCGCCCCGAGTCCACCCCCAACGCAGCATCGTTCCAAATTCACTTAACTGAACTCACCGAAATTCAGCACCGGGAGGATTCCATGGCGACGAATCTCATCCAGATTGCGAACGATTCGGAAATCAAGGCGCGTTTGGAGGCAGAACGTGCACGGTTGCGCAAAATCGCCGGTCTTGACCCGCCAAGACATTTTCACCGTCCCGTCGAACGTGCCTTTACCGCCGAAGAGCGCGGTCGCGTCACGATCCTGTTTGGCGGCTTCACCTGGAAGCATGAAGACCTGATCCGTGCCGTGTTCCACGGCTGTGGTTACCGCTGCGAGAAACTGCCGGTACCAGACGTGCCTGCTTTTCAAATCGGCAAAGAGTTCGGCAACAACGGCCAGTGCAATCCCACCTACTTTACCGTCGGAAACCTGGTCCAGTACCTGCAACTCCTGGAAAAACAAGGGCTCTCGCGCCCGGAGATTCTGAACAACTATGTGTTCTTCACAGCAGGCTCTTGCGGCCCCTGCCGTTTCGGCATGTACGAGGCCGAATACCGCTTCGCTCTGAAGAACGCAGGCTTCGACGGGTTCCGAGTGCTCTTATTCAAGGACAGCGACGGAATCAAGGCCGCCTCCGGTGAACCGGGGCTGAAGTTCACGGTGGATTTCGGCTTTGGCATGCTGAACGCCATGCACCTGGGCGATGTGATTAACGATCTGATCTATCAAATTCGCCCTTTCGAAGCAACCCTGGGGGCGACCGATCGCACCTTTCGCGAGACCGTGGACGGCTTGTGTGAGGACCTCAAGAATCGCAAGTCGTTCGAGATCGAGCGGCGCGCGCCAGACTGGGCGAAACCAAAGTTCAAGAACAACAAGATTTTACGCTACACCTTCAACGCGCTTGGCAAATGGCACGAACACATGTGGGGCAAGGATTACTTGAACGCTCTCGCCACTGCCCGTAGGAAACTGGACTCGATCGAAGTCGACCGCACCCGCGTAAAGCCGGTAGTCAAGATCACTGGCGAATTCTGGGCTCAGCTCACCGAAGGCGACGGCAACTTCCATATGTTTGAATTTCTCGAACGCGAAGGTGCGCAAGTTCTGGTCGAGCCCATTGCCACCTGGGTAGCCTATTTGATGTATCAGGCCAAGGCCAATACCAGAGCAAAGTGGCCAGTAAATCGACCCCATGCCAATCCCAAATGGCATGAAGCCAAAAAGCATTTCGCCAACTACATCGGCCTACGCAAGAAGCTGTGGGGAATCGGCGCGGGTGAAAGGATGTGGAATTTCTTCTACCATCGCACCATCAAGAATCTGGGAGGAATCGGTCATCATCTGGTGCCTCAAACAGAGCTGGCCCTACTTGCGCATCCTTTCTATAACCAGTTCGCCCGCGGGGGAGAAGGACACCTCGAGGTCGGAAAGAACGTGTATTACACCGTCCACAAGCGCTGCCACATGGTGCTGGCGCTGAAGCCCTTCGGCTGTATGCCTTCCTCGCAGTCTGATGGCGTGCAGTCCGCCGTAATCAACAAATTCAGGGACATGATCTTCTTGCCGATCGAAACTTCGGGCGAAGGAGAAGTCAACGCCCACAGCCGCGTCCAAATGGCGCTCGGCGAAGCCAAGGTCAAGGCGAAAACCGAATTCGAGCACTGCCTCAAGTCCACCGGCAAGACGCTTCTGGAAATCCACGGCTACGTCGAGGAACATCCTGAACTGAAGCGACCCTTCTATCACGTGCCCCATCGCGAAGGGGTCGCGGGTACCGCCGCGCAGTTTGTCATGCATGTCAGCGATCGGATCAATCGCGACACCCGCTTCTGGAAGCGGACGCGGGTAGCCGGAGTGGCGATTCGAGCGGCCGCCGGCGACTGAGCAAGCATCACTCATGGCTCCTTGGAACCTCCGTTCCGGACAGACCATTCGCTTCTGCGAGGGCGCCGGAATCTGACTTTCTGGCAGCGAGGAAGCAATGCACGACCACCGAACTTCGCAGTTGGTTCAGATTCTTCCACTCCGGCCTCAGGTGCGGCAATTCCCTCACGCCGCGAAGCCCCATGGTCACGTCACGAAATTCCTGGTTGGACTGGACGTGGGCTCCACCACCGTCAAAGCGGTAGTCGTGGATCAATCCTCGGACCGCGTTTTGTGGCAGGACTACCAGCGGCACGAAACAAAACAGCCCGAGAAAGCGCTGGAATTCCTCAAACGCATGGAAGCCGAGGTGGGCATCAGTCGGCAGAATACCCGCATGTTCGTGACCGGCTCGGGCGGTGGCGCAATCGCTGACCAGGTCGGCGCGAAATTCGTGCAAGAGGTCACCGCCGTTTCCCTGGCCGTTGAAAAGCTCCATCCAGAGGTCTATTCGGTCATCGAACTCGGCGGCCAAGACGCCAAGATCATTGTCTTCAAGGACGATGACGAGACCGGGCGAAAGAAAAAAATTCCCTCCATGAACGACAAGTGCGCAGGAGGAACGGGCGCGGTCATCGACAAGATCAACGCCAAGTTGAAGATTCCTGTGGCTCAGCTGGCCGAACAGAAATACAAGGGAATCAAACTGCACAAGGTTGCCGGCAAGTGCGGGGTGTTTGCAGAAACCGATATCAACAGCCTGCAGAAAGTCGGTACGGCTCCAGATGAGCTGATGGCGTCCTTGTTTGAAGCCATCGTGTTGCAGAATCTGAGCGTGCTGACCCGAGGCCATACCTTGCGCCCGCACGTGCTGCTGCTTGGCGGCCCCAACAGCTTTATTCGCGGTATGCGCGAGGCTTGGCAGGCCAACATACCCCGCATGTGGCAGGAGCGCAAAGTCGCGATTCCAGGCGGTTCGCAGCCGGAGGACCTGATCAAGGTTCCCGAGAATGCTCAATACTTTGCCGCGTTGGGTGCGGTTCAATTCGGTCGCAGTGAAGACGAGTGCGTCGGCTGCTATCGCGGCTATGAGGCTCTGGTCCGCTATATCGACTTTGGCCGGCAGGAGGAAAAGGCCAAGGCCGGAGGCAGAGGCTTGGTTAGCGACGCTGCCGAGCTTGGCGCCTTCTGTGAAGCCTACCGCCAGAAGAAATTCACTCCGGCGACCTTTCCGCAAGGCAGCACGGTTGGCGGCTTCATCGGAATCGACGGTGGATCGACATCGACCAAGGCGGTTCTCCTCGATGAGCGGGGCGAAATACTGTGCAAGTCTTATCAGCTCTCGAACGGGAATCCGATCCAGGACACGATTGAGATGTTCGAGAACCTGCGCAGGCAGGTGGAAGCGCAAAAAGCCAAGCTGGAGGTGCTCGGAGTCGCGACCACCGGATATGCCAAAGACATTCTTAAGGACGTGCTCAAGGCCGACGTGGCGCTGGTAGAAACCGTAGCGCACACCGAGTCTGCCTTAAAGTTCTACGACGACCCGCACGTGATTGTGGATGTCGGAGGCCAGGACATCAAAATCATCGTTCTGCACAACGGGCGCGTAAAGGATTTCAAGCTCAATACGCAATGCTCGGCCGGCAACGGATACTTCCTGCAGTCCACCGCCGAAGGCTTCGGCTTCAGCGTAAACCAGTTCGCTGATTTGGCATTCGCCGCGCAAGCCATGCCGGTCTTCGGCTATGGCTGCGCGGTTTTCATGCAATCCGACATCGTGAATTTTCAGCGCCAGGGCTGGCAGGCAGAGGAGATTTTGGCCGGCCTTGCCGCCGTGCTGCCCAAGAACGTTTTCCTGTACGTCGCCAGCATACCCAACCTTGCCGCACTGGGTACGCGGTTTGTGTTGCAGGGCGGAACACAAAATAATTTGGCGGTCGTGAAGGCCGAAGTGGATTTCATCCGCAACAGTTTCCGGTCCGCAGGTAAACAGCCTGAAATCATCGTGCACGAGCACTGCGGAGAATCCGGAGCCATCGGTGCGGCGCAGGAGTCGCTGCGGCTATGGCGCAATGGCCTGAGCACCACCTTCATCGGCCTAGACGCCGTGCGCAAAATCGAGTACCGCACCACCCGGAACGAATCGACGCGCTGCAACTTCTGCAAGAACAACTGCTTGCGCACTTTTATCGATGTTCGGACTGAACCGGTGAAAAACCTGGTGCCCATCGAACGCATCACCAAGGTTCCTCTGATGCTGGGTGAGCAGCGGCTTATCATCGCCACCTGCGAAAAAGGGACGGTCGAAGACCTCCACCAAATGAAAGACATCAAGGCCGGGTTGGACCACATTCGGGAACAGCATCCGAACTTCGTCGATATCGCCGCCAAAGAGGTTTTCCGTCCGACGAACGCACACAACGTTGCCGACCCGATACCCACGCGCGCATGGACCAAAGCTGCCAAGCAGCGCGCCGCCCTGATGGAGAATCGCGGAAAAATCCGCATCGGAATTCCGCGCGTCCTGAACATTTACACCTATGCGCCGCTGTTCAACGCCTATTTTGAAAGCTTGGGCGTCGAGCCCGAGAACGTCATTTATTCCGACTACACCAGCTCGGAGCTTTACCGCGCCGGCGCCAGTCGCGGCGCCATTGATCCGTGCTTCCCGGCAAAGATCGGAATCTCGCACGTCTACAACCTGATCCAGGAGAAGCACCGCAAAAAGCCTCTCAACGTCATCTTTTTCCCCATGTATGACGTTCTGCATTCGCCTTTGCTGAAAATTGTCGGCGCGAATGCCTGCCCCACCGTGACCGCAACGCCGGAGACCGTAAAAGCCGCCTTTACCAAGGAAAACGATGTCTTCGCCGAAAATAATCTGAAATACATCAACCCGGTGCTCAACTTCACAAACCGCAAGCTCTTCGCCTACCAGATGCTGCAAGCTTGGCAGCCGGTCCTCGGTCTCTCTCCCGAGGAAAACGAGCGCGCCGTGGAGTCCGGCTTTGCCGCACTCAACGAATACGAGTCCAGCATCCGCCGGCGCGCGCGCCAGGTGCTCGACCGGCTGGAGCACGAGGACCGCATTGGCATCGTCATGCTGGCCCGGCCCTACCACCACGATCCCGGACTCAACCACGAGATCCTCGATGAATTCCAGAAGCTCGGCTACCCCATCTTTTCGCAGAACACCCTTCCGCTCGACGAAGACCTGCTGGAAAGGCTGTTCGGCGAGGAGGTCAGAGCCGGCGTCGTCAGCAGCCCGCTCGACATCACCGATGCCTGGAAGAATTCTTACTCCTGCAGCACCAACCACAAAGTGTGGGCCGCCAAGTTCACCGCACGGCATCCGAATCTGGTTGCCCTTGAGATCTCGAGCTTCAAATGCGGGCATGATGCGCCTATCTACGGTGTGATCGAAGGCATCATCGAGAGTTCCGGCACGCCTTACTTCTGCTTCAAGGACCTTGACGAAAACAAGCCGTCAGGCTCGATCAAGATTCGCGTGGAAACCATCGACTATTTCCTGCGCCGTTATCGGGAGGAGGTCATCAGCAAGCGCAAGGCCGAGCAGGATATTGAGGCTCAGCTGGCCGCGCTGGAAGCGCAGCTGAGGCACGAAAGCGGGCAGCTTAGAGCGGAACCAGTGTTCCTGGCGGAGGAAGGTTTGGGAAGGATAGCGCAGGGAGTGGCCGCGGATTGATGCATTCGCATCAAGGCACTGCCGATTCGCCTCCGATCTTTCGCACTTGGTTGGGCCCTTTGATTGTTAGCAAGAGCTAGAGCTCTAGGAAAAGGAGAAGAGTCATCGTGGCTACGGCGCCGAAGTTCCGCATTGACGTTGACATTCACAATCTGCTCATGCACTCCGCTCCCGGACCTGTGCGGGTCCCTGAGGGGAAAGGTGCGAAACTCCCGAATCCGGTATTCCCTCGCTTTCCCCAAAAGCTCTCTGACCCTGGGCCGAGCACTCTTCCGGAAAAGCGCGACTGGACTCTCCCGCAAGTGTATGGAGCCATGCGCGGCTGGCTCTTCCCGTATGTTCGCTCACGGGTCTTGCCGGGAGATTTTCATCCCATCACTGCCTATCTTTTCCTCGAGTACAAGTGCAATCTCGACTGCTGGTACTGCTGGGCCTACAACAACAAGGTCAAGGGCATGACCGAAGACGTTGCCCGCCGTTCGATTGATTGGCTGCATGACCACGGATGCCGAGTGCTGGCGCTCATGGGAGGCGAACCTTTGTTGCGCCCGGACTTTGCGCACAAGGTTGTGTACTACGCAGCGAAAAAAGGTTTTTGGATCTACATAGGCACGAACGGGCGCCTGCTGCGCCCGGACGTTGCCGACCGGCTGGGGGATGCGGGAGTCGGCGTCTTCAATTTCGCTCTGGATTCCTGGGATGAAAAGCCCAGCTTGCCCAAAGCCGTCGCGCCCGCGCGCAAGTACATCGAATATCTCTTGCGAAAGCAGTACGTCTACGGATACATGGTTTTCTTCAACCTCAACATCTGCCGGAACAACACCCACGATGTCCGGCAGATTACCGACTTTGCGCACGACAATCGTGTGGCCACCGACTACCACATCAATGAAACTCCCATGCTCGAGCAGGACGAACACTTCAAGCATCTCAGTGACAACCCCACTTACATTCGCCCGGAAGATTGGCCGGAAATCGATTCCCTGGTCGATTGGCTCATTGAAAAAAACAAGGCCGGCTATCAGATGGTCAACTCGGTGCAGCGGCTGCAGGAGATCAAGGCCTTCATACGCATGGCGAGCGGGACCGACTTGAAGCGTGTTGGCTGGAACGGTGACGGCACCAGGACCAATGGCGACGTCGCCCGCCAACTGGCCGGAACGCCCGGAATCGTGCAGGACTCCGGCGGCGAGCTGCACTTTGCCGAGTGGAATTGCCGGGCCGGCCAGAATAACGTCATCATCCGTACCGACGGCACCGTTGCTCCTTGCTTCCCCATGTATCCCTCAACCTACGATTGGGGAAGCATCGACGGTCACAAGTTTGAAGCCAAACAATTGGCGGGCATGAAGAAGACCTGTCAACAGCACTGCTTCTCCACTCTGAATCACAATCTCGCCTATTGCTACAACGACGCACGGGTGCTCAAGTTCGTGTGGACGAACCTGGTGAAAAATCGCATGAAGGGTGGTGCGAAAAGCTTCGAGGACTAGGCAAGTCACCGCAGCTGCAGCCTCACTACGCGAATTACTCCACCACACCGGTCTCTTCGGGAAGCCCGTTGATCGTGCCATACCTCTCGACCGCCAAGTCGTACCGGGACTTGCTGAGTTGGGCACGTGGCTCATCGCGTCCGATGAGAAGAAGAAATTTCGTAGAGAAGCGCTGGCTCGGCTAGGTAACGCTCGCATGCTGGATACTCCCGGTATCCTGATACTTGCCATCAAAGCCGGACTCTTGACGATTGAAGAGGCCGACAACGCCAAGACAATCCTGGAGCACCATCGCTTCACCATGAATTTCATCTCTTTCCATGACGTTCTTTCCTGAAATGCTTGAGACAAAAACCCGCGCTCACGCATAGACAGTTTGTGGCGCGCCGCTCACAATCGCTTAAAAGGCCGCGCCTCATGGTGCCACCCTTGAGGCTCTTTTCTTATTGCCGCCTTTTGCCGCCTCGCAGAATTGGTAACTCGCTCTCGGCAAGAAACATGGAAGGCATGGTCCGTTGGATCGAGACACCTACGTCCCCGAAATCCGGTCGTCACTCGTGCCGTTGAGAATTGCGCACGAACGGATCATCGGGGTTATCTGGCCCCTTTTTGCCCCCTCGCGATTTTGCTAAGTGCCTACCGATCAGTAGGATGATTGGTAGGGGCGGTGGGGATCGAATCCACCAGCATAATGGAAACAAAGGAGTTTTGCGGAGCACCCTGGCCTTCTAAGTAATTGAAAGGAATGGAGTGGAATTCTTAATGCCCCCTAATTGCCCCTGAATTCACTTCGTAATTGGCTTGAATTAAGTCCATTTCACACACCAACCGAGACACGCCGTAAGGGAGGAGGGACCCGCCTAGTCAATTGCTTTGCTGCGGCAATGTTCTAGGAAAACGGTTTTACGCCACAGGTTATGTCACAGTCATTCGCCTCTACTCATTGCCCGGTTAGCCTTTGAAATGGCCGCAAGTTTGCTTGGCCGTAAGAACCACATGATCTCATGGATGCCTTGCTCGCAGGCATCGATAGTAAGTCAAAAGGGAACGCCATTGCTCGATACAAGAACAGCCGCCTGTCCATTGGTCTCGACCCAGTCAAGCGTGACGCCTTTCCAGCAACACCTGGAGACAGCAGCTATAAACGTTGCTACATGCTTGCGACCAGTTACTGGGACTCCCGCCGCGCGCACAAGTCCACCGCCATCTGAATAAGAAACAACATCCTCGGCGAAGAGGCCTTCCAGCGCCGCCATGTCTCCCTTCTGTGCGGCAGCGACAAAGGCCTCCAAAAAGCGCCGCTGCTCATTCGAACTCACAGACGCGCGACGGCCATCTGCGATATGTTTGCGAGCACGCGACACGAGTTGTCGGACGTTGTCTTCTTCCATCTGGATGATTTCAGCGATCTGGGGATATTTGTAATCGAAAGCCTCGCGAAGAACATATGCGGCGCGCTCTGTGGGAGTGAGCTTCTCAAGAAGCAATAAGACTGCAAGCTTCAGAGCTTCGTCGCGCTCCGCACCCATTCCGGGGTCGGCGCTAGTGTCGACGGGCTCGGGAAGCCAGACGCCAGTGTAGGTTTCATGACGTGAGTGGGCAGACTGAGCTGCGTTTATGCACAGTCTTGTGGTTACGGTCGTCAGGTAAGCCGGTGGATTCTCAACCGTGCTCCGATTGATAGACGTCCAGCGCAGCCAGACGTCTTGCACAATATCTTCCGCTTCCGCCGCACTTCCGAGCATTCGATACGCAATCCCGAATAGTCGTGGACGCACACTGGCATATATTGAGAGCCCATCATCCGGTTCATGTGCGACCGGGTCGGAGCGGATCGAAGGTGGAGTCGGTGGCTGACCTGTAGCCACGGGTGTACCTTCCAGCTAAGTTGACGTTCAGCGGAAGATAACGAAAGCCTGACCTGAAGTCTAGCGCTTTCCAGCCCATGGCCTAAGTCGTGGATGTGTCTGTCGATCTGCTATTTTTGCCCGCATTTATATAGTCGCCGAATGATAGAACGTAAAAGATCCGCTCGCGTTCGTTCGTACGTGTGAAACGCTGTTACATCAGACTCCCAGCTGCCATCGGCTTGGCACTGTTCTTACCAAATAGCTTGTTGATGTCGGCGTATGGCACCAGGTCCGCCAGCCCAGCGAAGCTGCCATCGGACATCAGGGTCGTCGCGGCGCGAATGAAACCGGTCCACGCTGCCAACGCCAGCGCGCCGCCAACGCTGATCCGTCGCACGCCGAGAGCCGCGATTTCTTTGACATCCAACCCAATGTCGCGGAACACGAGTAAGTTGAGCGGCTTTGGTGCGACTGCCTCGACTAGTGTCTTAATTTCTGCGACGCTCTGGGCACCCGGGGCGAAGAGCACATCCGCCCCCGCGTCAGCGTATGCCTGCAGACGCCGAACCGATTCTTTGAGCGGATCGGCATGACCGACGTGGTAACACTCTGCTCTCGCGGTCAGCAGCACGTCATGGCCGGATTTGTCGATTGCCCCACGCGCCGCGCGAACGCGTTCGAGCGCGACAGGTAGATCATAGAGTGGTGACTGCGAATCACCTGTGGAATCCTCGATCGACAGGCCTGCAACACCCGTTGCAATGCAGCGAGCGACGCTATCAGCGACATCCTCTGGCGACCGCCCATATCCGGACATGAAATCTGCACTCACCGGAAGATCGACTGCAGTCGTGATTGCGGAAATATGCGCAAGACTCCGCTCGCAACTGACGACGAGATCATCGCTGGAGTCGGGAAGCCCCTGCGAGAACGCAAAGCCAGCGCTAGTCGTCGCGAGGGCCGGGAATCCTAGGCGCTGAAGATACCGCGCGGAACCCACATCCCAGGGATTCGGAATGACGAAACATCCTTTTTCATGGAGCGCTCGGAATGCTTTGCGCCGTGCGGCCAACGCGGTCAGGAATTGCGATCCAGGTGCGTCAACAACGTTGGGTATTGATGAAAATACTTGAGAACTGCTCATAGCTGCCTCCAATCGACCCAGCCTGCCTGTTACACACAAGACCGTGTAAGCCGCGGTTTTGTGACATTAGTCGTGACGGTGAATCTGCCGACGTTGCGGCTTGCTCGGCCTTCACACTCCAGCGTTGTGTTTCGTCTTCACAGATTGGCGCCGACTGGTGGGGCCGACGAGCTTTGACCTAACTCGGCCAGCACGCGATGGATGAACGAAATTGCGATCGATCCTTCACCGACCGCCGACGCCACGCGCTTGACGTTGCCACACCGGACATCGCCCACTGCGAATACACCCGGACGTGAAGTTTCAAGCAGGTACGGCAAGCGATCAAGAGGCCATTGCGCAGCGGCGAGATCGTCAGATGTCAAATCGGGTCCGGTCTTGATGAACCCTTTGGGGTCGAGGGTGATGTGGCCATTCAGCCAAGCAGTACTCGCCTCGGCCCCGGTCATGAGGAACACGTGCCTAATATTGTGACTTGTAACTGCGCCAGTACTGTCGCGCCAAAGCACGCGTTCCAGATGACCGGTTCCTTCGAGGGCTGCGATCTCGGTGTGCGTTCTGACTTGGATCGCCGGAGTTTCTTCAATCCGACGAACCAAGTATCGGGACATGCTCACAGAGAGACTCCCGGACCGGACAAGCAAGTGAACCCGTCTACCGGCGCGAGAGAGAAACACCGCCGCTTGACCGGCCGAATTAGCACCTCCGACAACGACGACCTCGTCACCGTCACCGAGTTGGGCTTCTTCCATAAACGTCGCGTTGTAGTAGACGCCGGCACCTTCGAACTCCGCAAGATTGGCGAGTGACGGTTTGCGGTATCGGGCTCCTGTGGCGATGATGACTGTGCGAGCGGAAATGGTCGCGCCATCGCTTAGCTTCACTCCGTGCCATTCCGGTTCGCAGGTGAGTCCCGCGGCACCTTTAGCGATCATGACGGAAGCGCCAAACTTCTGCGCTTGGGCATAGGCGCGTTCAGCCAATTCCTTGCCTGAAATCCCCGTGGGAAATCCGAGGTAGTTCTCGATTTTTGAGCTCGATCCTGCCTGCCCTCCAGGTGAACTGGCCTCTATGACCAACGCATCGAGTCCCTCGGACGCCGCATACACAGCAGACGCAAGACCGGCCGGCCCGGCGCCGACGATCACAACATCGCGCTGCTGAGCGTGATCAATTCGCTCGTTAAAGCCGAGACATTCTGCGATGTCTTGGTTGCCCGGGTGTTTCAGGATCGTCCCGCCCCGGCAGATCAGGACCGGCAATTCGCCACCATCCACCCCGAAGCGATTGAGTAAATCCTGCACGTCCGCATCGCGGTCTATGTTCAGGTACTTGAAGGGGTGACCGTTGCGCGTGAGAAACTCCTTGATGCGGTACGTTGCCGTAGACTGGCCCGAGCCGATGAGTAAAACGTCGCCGATCCCCCGCTCCACCATCGCGATCCGTCG
>Ga0306922_10001058_pt1 | contig 24099 bp, 23 predicted proteins | sample sta12Cox44000082_FD_203758 | JGI IMG/M metagenome (GOLD analysis project Ga0306922, IMG submission 203758) | Lab enrichment of tropical soil microbial communities from Luquillo Experimental Forest, Puerto Rico - statoxic.12C.oxic.44.000.082 (v2)... | ecosystem: Environmental > Terrestrial >... | reverse complement strand
TCATGATGACAAATAAAGCTCTGATTTTCGGCGCTATCCTGTTGTTGTCGGCATCGGGCGCAATGGCGCAGATGCGGCCTGGCGCGCGTGCGGTCCTTCAGGCATGCAAGCCCGATATAGCCCGATTCTGCAGTCAAGTCCCGCCGGGCCAAGGCCGGATCAAGGCCTGCATGAAGGAGCACATCCATGAGCTCTCCGAGCCTTGCAAGGAAGGGCTCTTCCAGGCCTGGCTGAAGCAGTGAAATCTTTGTTCAGGTGCTTCCGGCCGACACCGGATGGGAGCCGCGCCGGTTCGGCACTGGCGGGGCTTGTCGCGGCGTTGGCGCTGTTTGGTGCGGCCACACCTGCGGCGCGCGCGCAGGATACGACCCTTCGCGGCGGCGTGCAAATTCTCTTCACGCCCTATCTCTGGCTCGCCAACGTCAACAGCACGATCCTGACGCCGATAGACCGAGTGCCCCAAGTCAACTCGGATGTCGGTGCCTTTCAATTGTTGGGACACCTCAACGCGGTCCCGTTTCTGGGCACGATCGAGATCCACGACGGACCGCTCAGCCTGCTCGGCGGTGCGATCCACCTGCCGGTCGGCACCGATATCACCACCCGCAATGTGTTATTCAACGGCGGCAACGCGGGGCTGATCGCTGACGCGGGGACAGCGACGTTGCTCTACCGGATGCTCGACAAGCCCGGCCAATTCGCCGATTTGGGTGTCGGTTTCCGCGCCTGGGGGTTCTCGACCAACGTGACCTTAAACCCTGGAATACTGCCCGGACAAAGCTTCAACCGTTCGGCCAGCTGGGTCGATCCGCTGATTGCCGGGCGCTATCATATAGACCTCCCGAGCGGGTTTCTTCCCAGCGGGTTCGGGTTGATGGCCTATGGTGATGTCGGCGGGTTTGGTGTCGGCGCCCATAGCGATTGGCAGGTGCTCGGCACGATTGACTACACACCGAGCTCCTGGATCGACCTTCATCTGGGATATCGCAGCCTCAACTTTAACTATACAGCGAGCGGTGGTTTAGATCTGGGTTTCAATGTCCATATGAAAGGGCCGATCCTCGGCGCCACTTTCAAATTCTGACCGGAAGAGTCCGCAGGCCGGACGCCGCGCAGGAGGCTGAAATCGTGAGCCCAATGGCGATCGGCTGGATCGTCTTTGCGCTGATTTTCGGCAGCGCATTGCTCGCGATGTTTGTACACAAGTTGCTGCCCGCGGAGCATCTAGGCAGCGACTCGAAGGATGTCGTAAAACTCGGGATCGCGCTGGTTGCTACGATGTCGGCACTGGTCCTGAGCCTGTTGGTCGCCTCGGCCAAAAGCGCCTTCGACACGCGCAGCAACCAGCTTACGCAGCCCTCCGCCGATATGATCATGCTCGACCGCGCATTGGCTCGCTACGGGCCGGAGACGAAGGAAGCGCGGTCTTTATTGCAGCGCTCGGTGGCCGCCACGCTCGAGCGGTTTTGGCCGGCCGAGGGCGCCAAGCGTATCGCGATTGATCCGGCAGCGTCCCCAGTCGAAGCCCTCTACGACAAAATCGAGGCGCTGTCGCCGCAGAACGATGCCCAGCGCTCGATGCAAAGCCAAGCCCTGACATTGGCTGCCGATATGGCGCGGACACGACTGCTGCTGTTCGAGCATTCGGGCGCCTCGATCCCGGTGCCTTTTCTGGTGGTGCTGGTATTCTGGCTCTGCATCATCTTTGCGAGCTTCGGCCTCTTCGCACCGCGCAAACGCCACTGTGATTGCCGTCCTTTGCGTTTGCGCATTGTCGGTAGCCGGCGGGATCTTTCTGATCCTCGAGCTCGACCGGTCTTTCGAGGGCCTCCTTCAGGTCTCCAGTGCTCCGCTGCGCGCGGCGCTGGCTCAGCTCGGCCGATAACGAAACCTCAACGACCTCGACGGAGGGCGAGCGGCCAGACCTCCTGGATCATCGCGAACAGAAACGCGGTCGTCAGCCCAAACAGCAGCATGCCGTTGAGCGCCTCCAAGGCGCCCATCATCTGCCAATGCGGCTCGAGCGAAACGCTTTCATGGCCGTATGTGGTCATTGCGTTCAACGAATAGAGCATCGCCGATTTGGCATCGGGCACGGCGCCGACAAAGAGGAACGCGGCGGCCCAAGCCGCGCCTTCGATGGTGTGGAGCGCGGTCACCAATAGGACCGCGACCCCCATCACCAGGGCAAACAGCGGGACCAGCCTGCGGCGGTCGATCGAGCGGCTCAGTGCCCGGACAACCCGCTCGTTTATCAGACCCAGGCCGAATACGTGGATGACCACGGTCAGCAGGATCAACGGCAGGCTCCAGGCCCAGTCGGCGCCCCATAAGAACATATCCGCACGTGTCACATTGGGGATCGCATCGATACCAGCGATCCGATTGCGCGAGCGCCTTATCATAATTCTTTGAGGCACGGTCTCGCCAGACCGCCGGGCGCACCGCCGTTTCTGCCAAAGATGCATAGTCGGACGCGCCACAAGCGAGCTATCTGCCGCACAGAAACGCTGAGCTTGGGTTGACCCACACAGCGGCCGGCGCGACACTGGCATGTAAGGAAGCGGGTCGGAAACGTCCAGAGTCCGAGGGGAGTCGAGCTATGAGTGATGTCCTCGAGCAGCGGGCGGCCGTCCCGCGCGCCACGACGCGGCGCTCGCGCCGCATATCGGCCATCTGGATTATCCCGCTGGTCGCCGTTGCAATCGGCGGCTGGCTCGCCTGGGACACTTGGTCGAAGCAAGGGCCGACGATCAGGATTTCCTTTGACAGCGGAGAAGGGCTGCAGGCCGGCCAATCGCAGCTCAAGTTCAAGGACATCGTCTTCGGCACGGTTAAGAGCCTCGAGCTCGCCCCCGACCACACGCATGTCGTTGTGACGGTCGCCACCACACACGAGGCTAAGCCCCTGCTGACCGACCAGACGATCTTCTGGGTGGTCAAACCGCGCCTCTTCGCCGGCAACGTTTCCGGTCTCGAGACCCTGCTCTCCGGGAGCTATATCGGTATGCTGCCCGGAGAGGCCGGGGGCAAGGCGCAACACCGATTCGTCGGACATGAGGATCCGCCGATCCTGCTAGCTAACGTGCCCGGCCATACCTTTGTGCTGAAGGCCAAAAAGCTCGGCTCGATCTCGCTCGGCTCGCCGGTGTTCTACCGCGACTTGAGTGTCGGCGAGGTGCTCGGCTGGGACATCGCCGACATGGCCGAATACGTCACGATCCGTGCCTTTGTGCGGGCGCCGTATGACAGCTATGTGCACGACGGGACGCGCTTCTGGAATGCTTCGGGAGTCTCGGTCAAGCTTGCCGGAGCCGGGATCGAGGTGCAGATGGAATCGCTGAAGGCGTTGTTGCTCGGCGGCATCGCGTTCGAGACGCCGACGGCGGAAATTCACACCGCGGTCACCGCCGAGAACCACGTCTTTCCACTATTCGCCGATCGGGATGCGGCGAACAATGCTTCCTACACCCGCAAGATCCCGATGATTTCCTACTTCCCGGGCTCGGTGAAGGGGCTGGCGCCGGGTTCAGAGGTTACTGTGCATGGTCTCAAGGTCGGACAAGTGACCGAGGTGCGGCTCACTTACGACCGCGCCAACGATACAGTCCTAGCGCCGGTTCGTTACGAGATCGAGCCTGAACGCGTCGTCGGCGTTGGGGTTCGGGTGTTCAAGACTGACGCGGAGTCAGTCGAAGCTCTCCTTAAAGGAGGACTGCGGGCGAGCTTGCAGAGTGCCAGCCTAATCACCGGACAGCAGGTGGTCGCGCTCGATTTCGTGACGGACGCGCCACCGGTGCCGGTTACCAAGGAGGGCGAGGATTTCGTGCTGCCGACGACCGAGGGCGGCGGGTTCGCTGGCCTCGCATCCTCCGCGAACGATTTACTCGGCAAGGTGAACCAGATCCCGTTCGACCAGATCGGCAAGAGCCTCAACGGAATACTGAAGTCGATCAACGACGCAACCCAGGGGCCACAGTTGAAAAAGGCGCTAACCGATCTCTCGGCGATGATCGCATCGGCCCAAGCCATGATGCAGCGCCTCGATACCAAACAATTGCCCCAGCTTACAGCCGATCTGGAGAAGACATTGACCAGCGCCAATAAGCTCGTGCTGTCGCTCGACAGCGGCTATGGCGATAACACCAAATTCAACCGCGATCTCGACCGGCTGATGGCGCAGACCACCGATGCGGTGCGTTCGATCCGCGCGCTCACAGACCTCTTGGCCCGCCACCCCGAAGCGCTGATCAAAGGCCGGCAAGAGGGGACGGTGGAGTGAGAATAGCACTGCTCGTCGCAGCCGGATCGCTGGCGGGGCTTGCCGCATGCTCGTCGCCCAGCCCGGTGCTTTACACAATCGCGCCCGTACCCGGCACCCCACAGAGCGGCGGACCCAAGGTCGTCGTATTGCAGCAGATCTCCACCGCGCGCTTTCTGGAGCGCTCGCAGATCGTCGCATCATCGGAGAACTATCGGCTCGACGTGATGTCGAACGACTGGTGGGGCGAACCGCTCGCCGCGATGCTCAGCAGGGTTCTGGTCGAAGAACTGGGTCAACGGTTGCCGCAGAGCACGGTCATCGGCGAGAGCGGCGCGGTGACGGCCTCACCCGACGCGACGGTCGAACTCAACGTGCAGCGGCTCGACGAGGACGCATCCGGTACCCTCATCCTGCAGGCCCAGGCGAGCGTCAGCTTCAAGGGGCGCGGCCCGCCATCGCTGCGTAGCTTCCGTTTCGCCGTACCGCCGCCCGCGCCGGGTGTTCCGGGCGAAGTCACGGCGATCAGCACCGCCGTCGGCCAGCTGGCCGACGGCCTCACCTCGATGCTGCTCGCGGCCCGGTGATGCGGTCATCTTTGGACCAGCGGCCAACCCAACCTCAGCTGCGCGAATGTCCGGGCTGCGGGCTATTTCAAACCGTTCCGGCGCTGTCGCCGGGCATGACCGCCCGTTGTGTACGGTGCCCGACGGTCTTGCGCCGCACCAGCAGGCATCGCATCGACCACATCATCGCTCTGACCGCGGCGGCGTTTGTATTGCTCGTCGTCATGTGCACAACGACTCTAATGAGCGTCGAGACATCCGGCATCAAGCGCACCGCGAATTTGTTCTCGGGCCCTTGGGAACTGGTCCGGCAAGACATGAGCCCCCTCGCCTTGGTGATCGTCTTTGTCACCGTATTGGCACCGCTCGGCAGACTGCTCGGCATGCTCTATGTGCTGATCCGATTGCATGAGCGGAGACCGCCCCGCCATCTGCGCCGCGTGTTCGCGCTCGCCGAGCGGCTGCGCCCGTGGTCGATGATCGAGGTCTTCGTCTTTGGGGTGTTCGTCGCCTATGTAAAGCTCGGCGACCTGGTGACGATCGGGCTGATGGTCGGCGTTTACGCGCTGTTGGCGCTGACCTTCGTCCTCGTCTGGATGGATTCAGCACTCGACCGCGAGGCGGTGTGGGAGCGGCTGTACCACGGTAACTTGGCCGGCGGACCGGATGCCCCGGCGGATGCGGTCGGTTGCGAGACTTGCGGTTTGGTCAGCGTCCCCGAGCCCGAGGACCCGCTCTGCCCGCGCTGCGACAGTGAGCTTCACGAGCGCAAGCCCAATAGCGTCGCGCGGACCTGGGCGTTGGTCATCGCCGCCGCGATTTTTTACATTCCAGCAAACTATTATCCGGTGCTCTCGGTCGTGCAGCTCGGCGCCGGCCAGCCGAGCACGATCCTTGGCGGCGTCGAGGAATTAATAAAGGCGGGTCAATATCCGCTCGCCGCACTCGTGTTCTTCGCCAGCATCGCGGTGCCGGTGCTGAAGCTCGTCGGGCTCTCGATCATGCTGATCACGATCCAGACTGGCCGCGCCGGATGGCTGCGCGACCGAGTGCGGCTTTATCACATCGTGCGCTTCATCGGCCGCTGGTCGATGATCGACATCTTCATGGAGTCGTTGCTGGGTGCGCTGGTCGCCTTCGGCTCGGTGATCACGATCGAGCCCGGGGTTGGCGCCCTGGCCTTCTGCGCCGTCGTGATCCTGACCATGTTCGCCGCCGAAACCTTCGACCCGCGGCTGATGTGGGACTCCGCCGCCCAGCGCAGTTTCTTCGAGGAGGCCCCGCTCGCAGCCGGCGACTAACACACCGGGGAACATATCGGCGGTCGCCTCAGCCACTTTTGCCGAAATCTGATAGTCGGAACGGGAGTTCCCCGCACGCCCTTTGACGACGTTCCTGTGGCGCCGCCCGGCTATCCACGGCCGCACAGGTCAAACAACATGCCGGGCTGCGTCACGTCCGCTAATCTGCTCTCCGTTGCGGCGGGCGTGAGGTCGCAGGACAGGCCCTCCGCTACCGATGCTGGACCGAGGTCTCCACCAAGCTGGCGGAAGCCGAACATTCCTCTGCGCGGTTCTGGTCGCCGCCTCGGCGTCGAGTTCATACATTCGAGCCAGTCCATAGCAAGCCCAGGAGCTTCGATGAGCTATTCCCGGCGCATGTTTTTCCGCGAGGCGCTGGCGGGGGCAGCGGCAGCCGCGGTTGCCGGTCAAACCTTGATGCCGACCGCTTCAGCGCAAACCGGATTGAGCCCCGATGCGGCAATGCGGCAGCTGATCGATGGCAACGGTCGTTTTGCCGAGGGCCGTATGACGTCGTTTGACGAAGACCTCAGCATCCTCAAGACGAAAACGGTAGAAAAGCAGGAGCCGTTCGCGGCCGTGTTGTCCTGCGCGGATTCGCGGGTGCCCGTCGAGTTGATATTTGACCAGAGCATCGGGCACGTTTTCGTCGCCCGGGTCGCCGGTAATATTGCAACATCGGCGATGATCGCTAGCCTCGAATACGGCGTCGCGGTCCTCGGTACCAAGGCGATCATGGTGCTTGGTCACGCGAATTGCGGCGCGGTCCAGGCATCGATCGGAGCAAAAGCCGTCCCTGGGCAGATCAGCGTCCTCTACCGGTACATTCCGCCCGCCGTCGACCAGGCCGGGCCCAACCTGGAGGCGACAATCAAAGCCAACGCGAAATGGCAGGCCGCACTGTTGCGCCGATCCTCGCCTGTGCTCGCCGAACACATCAAACAGAACCAGCTGAAAATCGTTGCCGCCTATTACGATTTGGCGAGCGGCAGGGTGAGCATTCTGGATTGAACGAAGGCCGGCCCGACCCGCGGCTGATGTGGGACGCCGGCGACGGTGATCCGCGCCGCTATCGTCAGGCTGGCAGAGGTTTGGTGCCGACCGCACAATGGAGCGGGTGGGCCATGAACAAGAGGCCCTCGGCCTCGGCCCGAGCGCGCTCGGCGTGCCAGACCGCGAGCTCGTCCGGCGATAATAGCGACAAGACGTGGTCTTCGCGGTTGCGCCAGATCGGCCCACCCGGGCGGTCTAAGGTCACCATCGAGGGAAAACAGACCAGGTCGACAAACCCGGTCTCGCGCATCCGCCGATAGAGGCTGCGGTCGGCGACACCCGACTGTGCCACCGAATGCGGCGGCGCCTCGACCTTGCGCAGGATCGTCTCGGTCAATGCCAGGTTCCACCATTGCCGCATGTCGAGCGCGCGGACGACGAGCCCGACCCGGCCACCCGGCCGCACGACTCGCATCGCCTCGGCGATCGCCCGACCAGCATCGCATTCTTCGAACACTGTGATCGAGTAGACGCAATCGTAGGAATTGTTCTCGAATGGCAGCGCCTCGGCATTTGCTTGCTGAAACTGGATCGAGCCGGCGAGCCCATCCGCCTCAGCCAATTGCGCAGCCTCACGCAGCAGGAACGGATTGATGTCGGCAGCCGTGATCGAATTGGCGACGCCGAGGCGTTGCGCCAGCAACCGGACGAGCGATCCGGCACCGCAGCCGATTTCGAGGATGGCCTCGCCGGGCCGCGGCGCGATCACGTCGATCAGGGTCCCGAACATCGCCCGGTAGCTCGGCATGCGCGCGCGATCCTCGAGCGAGGCCACACCCCCCAGATGAGGGCCGCCGGTCGTCACGACGGTAAAGTGGCGCGAGAGGCGCGGAACGGCCGGTGCCCATTGGGAGGGGGCGAGAAAGAACGGCAGCAGGATCAGTGCGGGTCCAGAGCCCTCGACCCGATAGGAAATACCGGAATGGGTCCCCTCTTTTGGTGTGACCTCGCGCGGCACATCGGCGTGACGCCCTCCCAGAAACGCGATGATCCGTTCGGCGATCTCGTGGGTGCGCTCGGCGACGGCGTCACTCCAGCTGCCGGGTGCATCGTAGCCGGCAAGGATTGAGCGCTCGGCCGCCGGCAGGCGCACGGTGGCGCGCGCGGTAGCTTCGGCCGCCGGCCCACGCTCGCCCGAAATCATCAAAACGCGGTCGGCGATATCGGCAAACGGCGCGGGATCCAGTCGGCTCGGCACACAGAGTACGACCCCGGCGAGCCGCTCGGGATGTTCTGTCGCTATGCCCGAGATGTCGCGCGGGATCGGGGTCCCGAAATGCGCCGTGCCGAGGCCGAGGTGATCCAGCAGCGCAACCAGCCGATCGGTCGGCGAAACATCTCGTTCTTGTAACAACCAGGCCTCCTCTGCGATGCCTATGAGCCGCGAAGCTTGCCGCCCGCGGACGGCCGCGTCGGGCTGAGTGCCGCCGGCAATGCGCAAGCCAGCAGGAGCGTTACAACCGCTGCTAGACCGGCAATGATGTACACGAGGTGGAGTGACGATGCGATCGCCTCGCTGAGTCGTGCGAGCTCGGCGGTCGCGAGACTGTGGCGCAACCCCGGATCCAACACCCGGTTGACCAGATCGCCGGCTTCCGGAGCGTGCCGGGAAAGGCCGAAATTGAGCACCGCACCGAACACCGCTGCCCCGACCGATTGTCCGACGATGCGCATGAACATGTACGAAGAAGTCGCCACGCCACGTTCGGTCCAGCCCACGCTGGCCTGGATCGAAACGATAAAGGCGGTATTGCAGAACCCCATCCCGATCCCGATCACGAAGGACCCGGTTGCAGCCAAGGCGAGAGGCCACCCCGGTTCGAGCGCGATCAGCAACAAACTGCCGGCGACCACCGATAGGCCGCCGATCACTGCGACGAGACGATATGAGGTGCGGATCATCAACCGGCCCGCTGCGAAGCTCGCGAAGGCCCAGCTGATCGAACTTGCGCCGAGTACGAGCCCCGCCGAGAGAACGCTTCCTCCCATCGCCCCCTGAACATAGGTCGGCAGGTAGCCGCTGACCGCCATTATCAGTGCCCCGTTGGTCAAGCCGCCGAGATTGCCGAGAGCGATGACCCGGTTTCGCCAGAGACTGGCCGGAAATATCGGCTCCGCCGCCCGCTTCTCGTTGGCGACGAGCACAATCAGCGCGAGCGCGCCGCCCGCGGTGAGGACGAGCATCGTCGCTCCGCCCAAGCTCTGCGCCTCGATCAGGACCAGCATCAGGGCCCCGGTGCCCAAACTCAGCAAAGCCGAACCGGCATAGTCGACGCGATGTTGTTGCGTTTGCCTCCGCTCGTCCAGGAAGAGGCTCAGCATCACAAAACTCGCCGCACCGATCGGCAGGTTGATCCAAAAGACAAAGGACCAACCGATGTGCTCGACGAGGAAGGCGCCGAGCGGCGGGCCGAAGATCGCCGCGACGCCGAAGACGCCCGAGAGATAGCCTTGGATCCGCGCCCGCTCGGCCGGCGTGTAGATGTCGCCGACGATCGTCGTGGCGATCGGCTGGATCGCGCCGGCACCGGCACCCTGCAGCGCGCGGAAAATAATCAGCGACCCCATCCCCCAGGCAAGCCCGCACAGCAGAGAAGCTGCGAGAAATAGGCTGGTGCCGGCAAAGAACACGGGCTTGCGCCCATAAAGATCGGCTAAGCGGCCATAGATCGGGATCGACACCGCCTGGGTCAGCAGAAAGGCCGCGAACGCCCAGCTGAACAGCCGAAATCCGCCGAGCTCGGCGACGATCGTCGGCATCGCAGTGGCGACAATCGAGCCCTCCGTGGCGGTCAGGACGATCGCCATCATCGCGGCCGCCAGAACCAGCCCGCGGGCGCGAACCGATTCGGCGGAAAGACGATCTCGGGCGGAAGATTGTTCGACCACGGCTATTCTCTAAGGGCACGACGGAACCGAGCCGCGCAATCTATGAGAGACACTGCTCAAGAGCGAGACGCAGCTGCGATCGAGATCGCACAAAAGGGGCTCGACATGGACGAGGGAACCGCTTCAAATCCGTATCGTTTCCTTAAGTGTTTTCGACCAGCGGTTTCTGGAGGTTCAGATGGGGCATAGGAAGCAGCAAGGGCTGGCCGGTTTGCTCCTGATGTTGCTGATCTTGACGGGAGCAAGCTCGATGCTCTCGGCCTGCAATACGGTCGCGGGAGCCGGCCAGGATGTTTCGACGGTTGGCAACGCGGTCAGCAGCGGGGCTCAGCAGACCAGGAGAGCTACCGGTCTCCCATAAGGGATCTGTCGCGCGTCTAGCCCTTAATGAGCGAGGATCTGGCTTAGGAACAGCTTGGTGCGGTCGCTCTTGGGGTTGGCGAAGAACTCCTGCGGCGGTCCGCGCTCGACAATCTCGCCGCGGTCCATGAAGACCATCGTGTCCGCTACCGTGCGCGCAAAACCCATCTCATGGGTGACGCATACCATCGTCATGCCTTCCTGAGCGAGTTCGATCATGACGTCGAGCACTTCCTTGATCATCTCCGGATCGAGGGCCGAGGTCGGCTCGTCGAACAGCATGATCTCAGGCTTCATGCACAACGAGCGCGCGATCGCAACACGCTGCTGTTGGCCACCCGATAGCTGGCCCGGATATTTGTCGGCTTGCTCCGGGATGCGCACCCTTTCGAGGTAGAGACGGGCCGCGTCCTCGGCCTCTTTCTTGGGCAGTTTGCGCACCCAGATCGGTGCCAAGGTCAGGTTTTGCAGCACCGTCAGGTGCGGGAACAGGTTGAATTGTTGGAACACCATGCCGACCTCGCGGCGGATCGCCTCGACGTTCTTGACGTCGGCAGTCAGCTCGATCCCGGCGACGATGATCTGCCCCTGCTGATGCTCCTCCAATCGGTTGATGCAGCGGATCATCGTCGATTTGCCGGAGCCCGACGGTCCGCAGACAACGACGCGCTCACCCTTCTTGACCTCGAGGTTGATGCCCTTGAGGACGTGGAAATCGCCGTACCATTTGTCGACCTGGCGCAGCTGGATGATCAGCTCGCTGGCCCGTGTCTCCACCGCAGTATCCGTCACCCTGCCCTCTCGCCTCTATCGCTGCCGGCTTTTATTGAACTCGCGCTCCAGCATCTGGCTGTAGCGCGACATGAAGAAGCAGAAGCTCCAATAGATCGCCGCGACGAACACATAGGATTCGGTGGCGAAGCCCTGCCAATTGGGATCGGCCAGCGCGTTGTTGGCGGTGTTGAGCAGGTCGAAGAGCCCGATGATGATGACGAGCGAAGTGTTCTTGAAGCCGCCGATGAAACTGTTGACGAGCGGCGGGATGACCATCGCCAGCGCCTGCGGCAGGACGATCACCCGGGTGCGCTGCCAATAGCCGAGCCCCAGCGCGTCGGCCGCCTCGAGCTGGCCCCTGGGGATCGCCTGCAGCCCGCCGCGGATGATCTCGGCGAGATAGGCCGCGGCAAACAGGACGAACCCGATGCCCGCGCGCAGCACCTTGTCGATCGTCACGCCGGGCGGCAGAAACAAGGGCAGCACCACTGAGGCCATGAACAGGACGGTGATCAGCGGTACGCCGCGGATCAACTCGATATAGGCGACGCTGGCCATCCGCACCGCCGGCAGTCGCGAGCGCCGGCCAAGCGCCAAGAGAATCCCCAGCGGGAAGGCGAACGGTAGGCCGACGATCGCCAGGATCAGAGTTAGCGGCAACCCGCTCCACAGCCGGGTCTCGACATAGCTCAAGCCGAGAATGCCGCCCCACATCAGCACGCCGGCAACAACAAAGCCGGCCAGCCACAACAGCATCAATCGCCTGCCCCACAGCCGCCGATCGCAGCTGGCCACGATCATCGCGATAAAGATGACGACGACAAAGAGCGGCCGCCACTGCTCGTCATAGGGGAAGGTGCCAAACAGAATAAAGCGGGCCTTCTCGCCGATGAACGCCCAACACGCGCCGGCGCCGCGGCAGGCCTGGCCGTTGGGCGCGCTCCAAATGGCGTCGACGAGGCCCCAGCGGATGACCGGCGGGATGCTGACGGCGAGGATATAGGCTGCGACCAGCGTCAGGATCGTGTTGAAGACGCTGCCGAACAGATTGACGCGCAGCCAGTCGAGGACGCCCCGCGTCGACTGCGGCGGCCGCTCGACTGGGACCGGTAGTTCCTGCGCGATGTCGATGTCGGCCATCGTCAGCGCTCCACCAGTGCGACGGCGCGGTTGTAGAGGTTCATCAGGAGCGAGATCGAAAGGCTGATCGCGAGATAGACCGCCATGATCATCGCGATGCCTTCGACCGCCTGGCCGGTCTGGTTGATCGTCGTGTTGGCGATCGACACGAGGTCGGGGTAGCCGATGATGACCGCGAGTGAGCTGTTCTTGGTGATGCTGAGATACTCGCTCGTCATCGGCGGGATGATGACCCGCAGCGCCTGCGGCAGGACGACGAGGCGCATGCGATGTCCGGGCTTCAGCCCTAGCGCCATCGCCGCCTCGCTCTGGCCCCAACTGACCGCGAGGATGCCGGCGCGCACAATCTCGGCGATGAAGCTTCCACTGTAGATGACAAGCCCCAATAACAGCGCGCCGAACTCGGGCGACAGCGAGGCACCGCCGCTGAAGTTGAACCCCTTCAGCGCCGGAACATCCAGCGTCAGCGGCGCGCCGAAGCCAAGGAACACCAGCAACGGCAGGCCGAGGATCAGCCCCAGCCCGACCCAGCCAGCCGGGAATTGCCTGCCGGTTTGCGCCTGGCGGGCGCGCGCCCAGCGATGCACGAAATAGGCGGCGACGGCGCCGACGACGAACGCCAGCCCCATCCACTGGAATGCCGGGTGTCCGCGCGGCACCGGGAACACGATGCCGCGATTGCTGACGAAGACGTCGGGAAGAACCTGCCAAGCCTCACGCGGTCCCGGAGCCACCCCGCGCAAGAGCGCCCACCAGAACAGCAGCTGCAAGGGCAACGGGATGTTGCGAAACGCCTCGACATAGATTTGCGCCAGCCTGGCGACGAGCCAGTTGCCGGAGAGCCGCGCCAGGCCCATCAGCGTACCAACGATCGTCGCCAGCACGATGCCCAGCGCGGCGACGTAGAGCGTGTTGGTCAGCCCGACGACAAAGGCCCGCCCGTAGGTATCGGCCGGGGTATAGGCGATCAGCGACTCGCCGATGCCGAAAGCGGCTTCGCGATCGAGAAAGCCGAACCCGCTGGCTATGTTCTGCCGGCGCAGATTGACGATCGTGTTCTGGGCCAAGAAGGCAAAAAACGCCGCGATGACGGCGACGAACAGCACCTGGAGGACGATGCCGCGCACTCGCGGATTACGCCACGGCGGCGGTCGGCGCGATGGCACGTGGGCGTCGATCGTCTCACTTGCCATGGGCCTGCCTCGTGCCTGCCCTGCCGTCGGCGCTCAGCGGATCGGCATCGCGTAGATCAGCCCGCCTTTGGTCCACAGATTGTTTAAGCCGCGCTCGAACCCGATCGGCGTTTCGGGGCCGAGATGGCGGTCGAAGATCTCGCCGTAATTGCCGACCGCCTTGATCGCGTTGTAGGCCCATTTCTCGTCGAGACCCAAGGCTTTGCCCATGCCGGGGGTGACGCCGAGCATGCGCTTGATGATGGGATCCTCGCTCTTCGTCATTTCGTCGACATTCCTCTGGGTGATGCCTCTCTCCTCGGCCTCGAACAGCGCAAAGACGACCCAGTCGATGATGTCGTGCCACTGCTCGTCGCCGTGGCGCATGACCGGGGCGAGAGGCTCCTTGGAGATGCGCTCGGGCAGGACAACGTAATCGTCGGGTTTGCTCGCCCGGCCGGACCGCTGCGCGGCCAGTCCCGAAGCGTCACCGGAAATGACATCGCAACGGCCCGAAAAAAACGCCGCATAGATCTCGTCGACCTTCTCGATGACGACCGGCTTGAACTCCATCTTGGTCGCGCGGAAGTAGTCGGCGAGGTTGAGCTCGCTGGTCGTGCCAGGGCCGACGCAGATCGTCGCGCCGTTCAATTCCTTCGCGGTTTTGACGCCGAGCTTCTTCGGCACCATGAAGCCCTGGCCGTCGTAGAACACCACCGGGCCGAAATTGAAGCCGAGCTCGGTGTCGCGCTGCAACGTCCAGGTAGTGTTGTTCGACAAGATGTCGACCTCGCCCGATTGCAGCGCAGGGAAGCGCTGCACCGCGGTCAGCGGTACGTATTTGACCTTTTCCGGGTCGCCCGAGACCGCCGCCTCGATCGCCTTGCAGACATCGATGTCGAGGCCGGAGTACTTGCCCTGGCTGTCGGGCATGCCAAAACCCGGGATGCCGGTCGGAACGCCGCACACGAGGCCGCCCTGCTTAACCTTGTCGAGGGTTGGTCCTGCCTGCGCCGCGCCGCCAAAGGCCGTCACCGCGGCGACGGCGAGCAACTGAACCCATAGCTTTCTGATCATCATCAAAGCTCCCTAGCCGGCGCCAGCCGTGCCTGTCCTGCGGCGTGGATTCGCCGCTCATTGCGCCCGATGCTAGCACGGCCGCGCTCAGGCCAGCAACGGAGAGACCCGCGCCGGTCAAGCGGTGGCGCATATCTGATGAATTGCGCGGGCACCAGCGCCGGATTGCCGCTTTCGGAGCCAGGCGGCTGACGTCGCCCCGGGCCTGCTTTGGCGCGCCATAGCCATCGATCCCATCATTCGATGACCTCGTCAGGGAGCATCGAGGGGCGGAAGGGTCACGCAGCCGCACCATAGCTCAATCGGCTGGGAACCGTGCCGTCAATCTGGCAAAGAGCTAACCTGGGAACGAAAGATCTGGATGATTGCCGTGAGCTCGTTCTGTGTCCAACGTTGCTGGTGAGACGATAGCGCGCCGGACGAACGCCGCGGGCCTGTCTGGGCTCGGCCTCTCGGCGTTGGGGGTGGTCTTCGGCGACATTGGGACGAGCCCTCTCTACACGCTTAAGACGGTGCTGGGCCTCACCGGCGGCACTCCCGATACAGCGACGACACTCGGCGTGCTATCGCTCGTGGTCTGGACCTTGATCGTGGTGACGACGATCAAGTACGTGTCCGTCGCGATGCGCATCGACAATGACGGCGAGGGCGGCATCCTCGCGCTGATGTCGCTGCTTGGCGTAAAGCGCCAGCATCGTCCCACGATCATCGCGGTTGGTCTATTCGGCGCGGCGCTGATCTATGGCGACGGGGCGATCACGCCGGCGATTTCGGTGCTTTCGGCGCTGGAGGGCTTGGAAATCGTGCTTCCGGCCTTTGCCCCGTATGTGCTTCCTCTCTCGGTCCTGATTCTCGTCGCGCTGTTCGCCATCCAACCCCAAGGCACCTCCCGGATCGGCAGGACATTCGGCCCGATCATGGCGCTATGGTTCGCGTCGATCGCGCTGCTCGGAATCTGGGGCATTTCTCGATACCCCTCGGTCCTGATCGCGATCGACCCGCGGCACGCGCTCGGCTATCTGATCTCCGGTGGAGCCATGGGATTTCTCGTGCTCGGCGGGGTCTTCCTGTGCGTCACCGGTGCCGAGGCGCTGTACGCCGACATGGGGCATTTCGGCGCCGGGCCGATCAAGCTCGCTTGGTCTGCGGTCGTCTTCCCGAGCCTCGTTTTGAATTATGCCGGCCAAGCTGCTCTGGTCCTCGACGGCGCCCCGATCTCAGACAACATCTTCTACCGCCTGTGCCCTACATTCCTGCTGCTACCGCTCGTCGTGCTGGCCACGATCGCGACGATCATCGCCAGCCAGTCAATCATCACCGGCGCATTTTCGATGACCCGCCAGGCGATCCAGCTCGGCTGGCTGCCGCGGGTGCACATCACTCAGACTTCCGCCGATGGCTACGGTCAGATTTACGTGGGCACAGTCAATTGGCTGCTGATGGTCGTCACCCTCGGACTGACGGTCGGCTTCGGCAAATCAGACAATCTCGCTTCGGCCTACGGGATCGCCGTCTCGGCCACGATGCTAATGACGTCGGCACTGCTGTTCATCGCCATGCGCGAGATCTGGGGGTGGAGCGCCATTGCGGCAGGTGCGGTGGCAGGCGCCTTCTTCCTGGTCGATGCGGCGTTCTTCGCGGCGAACCTCATCAAGGTGACGCAGGGCGGATACGTCCCGCTAATTCTGGCCGCGCTCGTCTATGGCGTCATGCTGATCTGGCATATCGGGGCAACCGCGGTCACCGCCCGACTCCAAGATGAAGTGACACCTGTCGGAGACTTTATGGCGAAGATCGCGGAGAAAGGCATCCCCCGCGTTCCCGGCACCGCAGTCTTCTTGACGCGGACTGAGCGGGACGTGCCGCCGGTAATGGTGTGGCACGTCAAGCACAACCGTGCATTGCACGAGAGATTGTTCGTCCTGACCGTCACCACCCAGTCGGTGCCCTGGGTCAAGGAAACCGAGCGGCTGACCTTTGGAGAAATCGCGCCCCGTTTCTGGCGCGCAGCCGCACGCTACGGCTTTATGGAGCGGCCCGATATTCCGGCGCTGCTGCAGCACGCGCACGGGCTTGGATGCGCCATCGATCTATCCGATGTGACTTATTATGTCGGTCACGAGACCGTCGTGCCCGACAAAGATGACAAAGCCTTACCGCGAGTGGCGGAGGCATTGTTCGCGTTTATGCAGCGCAATTCTGCCCACCTGACTGAGTACTTCAGGCTGCCAACGGATGCGGTCGTCGAAATCGGCCGGCAAGTCTCGGTCTGAACCCGGATTGAAAGGAATCTGAAACATGCAGTTGACCGGCAAAGTGGTTTTGGTCACCGGGGCGCAACAAGGGATTGGCCGCGCGATGGCTCGCGAGTTTGCTGCAGCGGGTGCCGACGTCGCGATCAACTGGCTCGATGACGAGGGTGCGGCTCAACGTGTCGCCGGTGAAGTACGCACCTGCGGTCGGCACGCGTTATTGGTCGAGGCCGATGTGAGCCGGTTGGAGCAGGTACAGGCAATGGTGTCGGCCACCCAAGAGGGGCTCGGCCCGATCGACGTTTTGATCAACAACGCCGGAGTGTTCCCGCGTGTGCCCTTTCTCGAAATGACGGAGCATGACTGGGACCAGGTGCTGGACGTTAATCTGAAGGGTTCGTGTTTTTGCGCGCAGTATGTCGCCAAAGCGATGGTCGTAGCCAGGCGGCAGGGATCGATCATCAATATGGCCTCGGGTGCCGCACTGCGCGGCTCGCCTCGCGGCGTGCATTACGCCGCGAGCAAGGGTGGTGTGCTGTCATTGACCCGGGCGATGGCGCTGGAGCTCGCCCCTTGCCGCATCAGGGTCAATGCGATAGCACCTGGGCTCACCGATACAGCCCAGCCGCGTTATGGCAGCAGCGAGGCGGAAATCGCCGAGATGGCGCGCGCAATCCCGCTCGGCCGCATGGCGCAACCCGACGACATCGCCCGAGCAGCGGTGTTTTTGGCATCGGACAATGCCGGGTTTGTCACCGGTCAGACCTTGCACGTCAACGGCGGTTCGTACCTGGCGTGAGTTCTTCCGGCATGGCCGGCCTCTTTCGCTGGCGTTACGCCGGATTGTGGGCCTGCGCTGCTCGGACGTGAGCGGCGAGCAGTGACGGCAGCCGCGCCGGGTCGCCGCGTGCCATGCCGCACTCGGTTGCAACGCCGCCAACATTGGCATGACGCCGGGCGGCAGCGAGCCGCGCCGCATCGCCTTCGGGATCATTGTAGTGGATGAGGCCCAGATAAAGATCGGTCTCGGGATGCAGGCGCAGATTGTCGAGAGGAGCAAAGTACGCATCATCGGTGCGCCCCTTGGGGACCGGCATGTGGAAGAATTGGATCGGGCGCGCGACGCCGGCGCTGGTCGCGTTGGCAATCTCGACCATGATCGCCATGTCCTTGGGTTGGACGCAGTGCTCGTCCGCCGGACTGCCGTAACACAGGTGGTAGCCGAGCTCGATAGCTCCGGGCACTGCGTCGCCGATGCGGGTAAGCACATCAATCGTCTCGGTGCGGAAATCGACAGGCCCCGCTTCGTAATAGCCTTCCCAGGCGAGGACTTCCTGGCATACATCCCACTGCACGGCGATCCGGTCGTTCGGCATTGCTACGGCGATCTTGGCGACCTCCCCGATCAAATGCTGGGTCAGCGCAGGCAGAATCAGTGGCCGGTGCGACGGAAGCATGTTGTTGTAGGTCGGGGCAATCGGCGTCGGCAGTGAGATTTGAAATTTGACCGCCGCCGGGATGACCCCGACTTTCTGCAACTGCTCGAACAGCTTCCAAGACTCAAACGCCATATCGGCATAGCCGGTCTTGAGGGTCTTGGGATCGGGCCTCGCTCCGGGTTTGACGCGCAGGCGCGGGATTTCGCGAAGGAGTTTGCCGTCCCATTGCGTAAACTTGAAGGGCGGCACGTCGGCAGCGACCTCGATCGCCGGGTTGTCGGCGAGTACCTGCTGGAGGAAGCGGATCCAGGTCTTGCGGATGCCGGTCTCACCGTCCGGCAGGCGTCGCAGATATGCCCCTGTGGTTCTCGCCAGCGTGCGGAACACAGTTTCGGCATCCGGTAATGGGATGCTGCCAACGAAATGAACGATCAGATCTCCGGCGCGAAGCTCAGTCACGGCGTCCCTCCGAATAAGACAGTGACTATTATGCATTATGCAGCAGCAGCCGGGCGCGCCGCTCCGGCACGGGGCCGTTCCGACCACAGGCTCAAATAACCGAGCCCAACGGCGAGAAGGATCGGCAACGCACCTAGGAAGATAAAGACTAGGTCGCCCGGTAGCCGCAGCCATTCCAGCAAGCGCGGCAGCTCCCCGCCGAGATAGTCGAGGCTTCGGGCATGCCAGTAGCCATTTACCAGCACGTCGTGCACTTGGAGCACTCCGGATGGGAACAGGCTGAACAGGATCATCATCGCCAGGCCGATATTGAGACCCCAGAAGCCGCAGCGAATGTATTTTTCAAGCCGAGGCCAGAGCGACTCGTGCACCGTCTCGCGCAGCACGAAAACCATGAGCGCCACGCCCAGCATGCCGAAGACACCCATCATCGCCGCATGGCCGTGATTGGGCGTAAGGTTGGTCCCCGCCTCGAAATAGCTGACGATAGGCATGTTGATCAGAAAGCCGAATACGCCGGCCCCGGTGAAGTTCCAAAAGCCAACGGCCATCAGGAAATAGAACGTCCATTTATGGCGAAACGGTGCGCCGGCCTCGCCGCGGGTTACCGTGGCGAAATCCGCGGCATCGAGGGTGAGCAAGGTCAAAGGGACAACCTCAAGGGCTGAGAAGGTCGCAGAGAGCGCCATGTTGAGCTCGGTCTGGCCGGTGAAGTACCAGTGATGTCCGGTGCCGATAAGCCCGCCGCCAAAGATCAGAATGACGTCGAGATAGATGACCCGTAGAGCCGTCACGCGCTCCACCAGCCCGAGCTGGTAGAAGATGATCGCGACAATGACCGTGACGAACAGCTCGAAGAAGCCTTCGACCCAGAGATGGATGATCCAGAAGCGCCAAGTATCCGCGACCGTATAGTGGGTCGATCCATCAAAAAACAGAGCAGGAAGGTAGAATACCGGGATCGCCGCGGCGGCGATCAAGAAGAAGGCGATGAGATTGCGCCGCTCGGAGTCACGCCAAGCCGGCGCCACGGCGCGCCACAGCAAGCCGAACCAGAAGACGAGGCCGATGGCGAGCAATACCTGCCAGAAGCGGCCGATCTCGAGATATTCCCAGCCCTGGTTGCCGAACCAGAACCAAGCGTCGCCCAGCCATTGAAAGAGCCCGGCCCACTCGCCGAGTAGGCTCCCAACGACAACGACGACGATAGCGGCGAACAGGAGATGAATGGCGCCCCGTTGCCCGGGAGGCTCGCTGCGGCCGAGCATTCCCGCGACGAACAGGGCACCGCCGACATAGGCGGTGGCGATCCACAGGATCGCGAGCTGAAGATGCCAGGTGCGCAGGAGGTTGCTGGGCAAGAGCCCAGCCAGATCGATGCCATAGAAACTGCCAGGATCGGCACGGTAATGTGCGACACCACCGCCTATTAGAGTCTGCCCGAAGAACAGAAGGGCGGCGATGGCCATGAATTTCAGGGTCGCACGCTGCGCGTCGCTTACCGGCAGAACCGCAGCGCGTGCGGCTACCGCCGCGCGGCGGTGCCAGCCGAGATAGTCGAACTTTCCGAAGGCGAGAAGCACAGCCGCCGTCCCCCCGAGTAGGAAGACGAGACTGAGCGCGCTGTAGATGAGCGCACCAGCAGTAGGGGTATTCCCGGCAAGCGGCTCGTAGGGAAAGTTGTTGGTATAGGAATGTGAAGTGCCGGGACGCATAGCCGCCGAAGCCCAAGCCGTCCAGGCGAAGAAGGCGGTCAGCTGGCGCAGCTCTCGCGGATTACTCACTGTCTCTCTGGCGAGACCGCCGTTTCTCTCGGGCTCGCCGAAATATTTCGTCCAGTATTCGACCAAGCCGTTGAAGGATTCGGCCGCCCCCGCCGGCAGAGCCAGCGTTCCGCTCGCTGGATCGTAGCGATTGGCCTTCAGGTCGAGGGCAACGGCGCCGTCGATCGCGGCCTTCTCCTCGGGTCTAAGGTCAGCGTAGCCGCGATTGAGACGCTCGCGCGCGATGCGATCAGCGAGGTCGAGAGCCAGTATGTGCAGGGACTGTGCAGAAAAATCGGGACCGAGATAGCCGCCGTGGCCCCAGATCGTACCGTTGTCCATCAGGCCGTGCTTCAAGAAGACCTGCTGGCCGGCAATGACGTCATCGGCCGTGAAGACCACGGCACCGACGGGATCGACGAACTTATCCGGAATCGGCGGTGCGTTCTGGTAAGCCTTGACGGTCAACAGAATAAGCACGGCGAACCCTGCCACCATAGTAACCAGAGCGGCGACCCTCCACCATGAAGACAATGATTCGGGCGGCTCTGTCAGCGCGTCTGCCATCGTCCCATCCCGTTAAGTTTATATTCATTTGTGCGATGCTCGGTGGATTTACCCGCATGGTCAAGTTGTTCCATGGAGCCACGGCGAGGCTTCGATCCCCTCCGTGATGTAGGTATCGCCACCGCGCATCCGCATTTATCGCGGACGACTTGGCAGGAGGCGAATGCTAACCGGACAGCTTGCACTCACGGCATCTGCCGTATTCACAGGGGCGGCGGTTTACATCAACATCGCCGAGCAGCCGGCGCGCCTTCAGCTCGACGATCGCTCACTCCTTGCCGAGTGGAAACCGGCTTACAAGCGCGGCTACGTGATGCAGGCGAGCCTCGTTGTCGTCGGCGGAGTCCTTGGGCTCGCCGCCTTTTTCAATAACCTCGATTGGCGTTGGCTGCTCGGCGCCGTGGTCCTGCTCGCAAATTGGCCCTACACGATCTTTGTGATCATGCCGACCAACCGCCATCTGATGGAAACGCCGCCGGAGGCTACCACCGCCGAGACGCGTCCCATGATCCGGCAGTGGGGCATTCTGCATGCCGGCCGAAGCTGTCTTGGCCTGATGGCAACCGTGATCTTTCTATGGGCCCGACAGTGAAGCTACCGGCCCGGAGGCCATCGCGTGCGAAGACCTTCGGTGAAACGACGCGAGGCATGACCAGTGCAAGCCGGCGCGACGAGTTCATGCTGGATGAGGTCGAGCGGATCGGGATTTAATTCAATGGCATCGAACCAAGCTATGTCCTCGAAGAGGCTTACTCAGGATCAACCGGAAAAGGGCTTTACGGCATTTCAGGCGCATGAGGCACGGGATGCCATGTACAAGACGGCCGCCTTCCCGGTCGATCATTTCTGGGGCCGGCTGGGCGACATGGCGGATAGTCTCGGCGTGCTTCTGCTCACATGCAATCAGGCACATTACCGATATTGGAGCGTTGATTTCGGCAAGCCTGCGACATGTATTGCAAAGTTTCTCGCTACGCTTGCGAGTTACCGGGCAAAGAGCAGCCTAGTGGATAAAATCTGACGCATAGTACCCAACGGGGGCGGTTAAGATGTCTCAGCAAAAGGACCTACTGCGGGAAATAGCTGCGGCTACCAGCTCGGGCGCCCCCGATCGCATCATCGATTGGTTCACCGAGGACTTCCGGCTGCACGAGCCGGGCAAACCCGCTCTGCCGGTGGGACATGAGGGGGCCCGCCAAATGCGGGAGGCGGGCCGCCAAATGCGGGCGGGACTAAAGACGCCTATAAACGTAGAAATCCTCGATATGATCGAAGAGGGCGATCGAGTTGCCGTGCGCTGGCAGCTGACCGCAACCTGCGACGACGGCAAACCTTATGAACGATCGATCATGGCAATCTATCGTTTTGAGCAGGGGCGCATCGCTGAGGATTGGGGCATCGCGAGCCCGGCACTTTGGCCTTGACTAGCTCAGGACGAAAGACCATCGGGTCGTACAAGTAATGCCACTTTTTTGACACTGTTAAGCTCGGAGTTAGAGGATCGCGATCGCGTTATACGAATAAGGAGCACACCCTAAGGGACTGAGGAGATGGCCAGTAGCGGAGCCCAGTTGGCGGCGCGAAATCCACAGCCGATCGACCAGCCGCCCGTATGCTCGTGACACCTTCCCTCCGCGAACGCCTGGCCAGATCAAGGTCTGGTGTCGTGATATTGCTCTTGATGCTCGCGGCGTGGGCAACAGTTTGGGGAGTTGTCCACTTATTGGATTTGAAGGGTCTGCGATAGGTAGTTTCACAACGCAGCATCATCCGCTCGTACGAGGGCAAGACTATCGGCGGCTGCAGCGGTGGCCCGCAGGAGTCCGCTAGATCAGAAGCTGTCGCCGTTTTGGGCTGCCAAGATCCCTTTTTGACACAGGCAACGCGATGCGATGGAATGATTAATGCGTTAACGAATTTGGTGAACACCAGATGGAGGGGACTGGTGGACAGCAAAATTCGATCGCACAGCGCTTGCTCTGCAAAGGATTGGAGGCTGCCGGCCCAACCGTTCCGGGAGGCTGATCAGCCGAAGGCAGGCCCGACCTTAATCGTGACATTGCTCCTGTCGCTCGCGCTTTGGGCAGGGGTCTGGGGAGTTGTCAGCTCTTTGGCTTCGACTGTTTTGCGATAGCCTGGTTCGCCCAGTCGGCCACCAGTCGCGCGCGCTGGTTCCACGGCCAAGTCCGCTCTGGCGCCCCATTTTGACCGAAACGACGCCTCGTCCTGTCGCTCCCCAGCCGCGGCCCAGGGACCCGCTTCCCGAAAGTCGCGCCGGTCGCTCGCTTGGTATCGCCACAAACAGAAAGAATAGGTGCCGACGCCAGTCGCAAAAATGTAGTCTGCCGTCAAACAAAACAGCATCGGTCTCCCTCCTTGGTTGTCGTTAGCGTTATCACGTTAGGCGGGGTTCTGGCAGACGCGCAAGTGAACCTTCGCAACCGGTTCAAACCGGCATCGCTTTATCGAGCACGCTAGCCGCGGGGCTCAGCCCGAGCTTCAGCAAGACCGCCCGCGTTAGCAGCGCGACATGGCAGCAGCCGGCGCAATCGACCTTTACAAATTCGCCTTGCCTGAGATCCTCGATCCGCGCCAGGTACACGGGCACCATTCCGATCTCGTCCGCGGAACGTTCTAGGTATAGCTGCAGACCTCGTCAACGGCGATGACGCCCGCACTTTCTCCCGACGGGTCACCCCAGCGAGCGGATCGGGTGTCTACGCGGCGCTGTCCGCTGCATCCGCCAGCCGATCTAACTCCCGCGCCAAGTCAATCAGCCGCGCCTTGATGCCCCGCGTGGTCACGCCCTCGGCTGCCCGACGCGCCTCGGCGGGTTTTCGGCGGTAATACCGCGCCGGCAGCATACGCGTTTGTTCGGTCTGGTCCATAAGCCGCAGTATGGCGTGATCGGCATGCGAACTCACGGCGACCTGTTTCGCCACGGTCGAGCTTGTCGATCCGCCTGTCTGGAGTGCCTCATACCGCGACGTGGTCCGCCGCCGGCTTTCTTGGCATAGAGAGCCCTT
>Ga0306922_10001049_pt1 | contig 24220 bp, 24 predicted proteins | sample sta12Cox44000082_FD_203758 | JGI IMG/M metagenome (GOLD analysis project Ga0306922, IMG submission 203758) | Lab enrichment of tropical soil microbial communities from Luquillo Experimental Forest, Puerto Rico - statoxic.12C.oxic.44.000.082 (v2)... | ecosystem: Environmental > Terrestrial >... | reverse complement strand
TCGCGCGTGCGCTCGAGCTCCCACGCGAGCAGCGCGCTCAGCAGACCGACCGCCGCGACCCCGGCGGCGAGCCAGTAGAGCACGCGCGTGATGACGAACGTGCGCTCGAAGATGCGCATCGAGAGCGCGCGGATATCGGCGTTGGAGCGGATGAGGAGCGCCTGGCGCCCGTGGGTGGCGCTGCGCAACCCGCTCAGCGCCTGTGCGCTGGAAATGCCCGGCGAGAGGTATATCCCCAGCGCGGCGATGCCCTCGTCCTGCCACCAGCGCTGGTACTGGGCGAGGTCCATCAGCACCTCGCCCCGGTCATTGCCGTATTCGCGGTACACGCCCGCCACCTCGAAGCGGTGCGCTCCCGCGGCCGTCTCGAGGCTCAATGTGCCGCCAACACCCAGGGACAGCCGCCAGGCGAGCGGCTCGGAGATGAGAATGGCACCCTGTCGGAACTGCGGCCAGGCGCGCCCTGGGTCGCCCGCGGTGAAACGGAAGCCCGCATAGCTCGCCGGCACGAGCCTCACGGCATTGAGGTCCAGTGGCCCTTGCGGGGAAGCGACCGTTACCCGCCGGCCCTCGCTGTGCGCCGCGATGCCTGGCACCGCCAGCAGCGCCGCGACCACCTGCGGATCGAGCCGGCGTTCCAGGCTGTCGGCCACGCCCGGTGCACTCACGTAGATGTCGGCGCGCATGGTCTGCACCAGCCAGTCGCGCAGCGATTCGCGAAAACTCTCCACCATGATGACCACGCCGATCATGGCGGTGAGTGCCATGCCGAGCGCCGCGATGGCGACGCCGGTACGGCTGAGAGAGGCGGCGATATCCGCGCATGCGAGCCGCGCCGCCGGGCTGAAACGTGCCGCGAGGCGCGCGGCTCCCGCCGCGAGGGCCTGCAGCGCCGCGGGCGTCGCCGCCGCTATGCTCAACAGCAGCATGAACAGTGTCGCGAAACCCGCGAGCAGGCTGCGACTGGAGGCGAGCACCGCAACACCGGCGCCGAGCGCGAGCAGCGCGCTGAGCATCAGCAGCACACGCGCCGAGTGGCGCGCGCGGCGCTCGAGCACCGAACGCGCCAGCGCGAGCCTTGGCGCGCTCGCGACTCCTTCGAGCGCCGGCAGCAAGGCCGCGGCGAGCGCCGTCCCCAGACCCGCGGCCAGCGCCTTGGCGAGCGTGCCCGGCGGCACGCTCACCGTGCTCACCGCGACCACGAAATACAGGTCATTGATGGTCTGCGACACGAGGCTCACCAGGCCGCGGCCGATGAGAACTCCGAGCAGCACGCCACACACCGCCCCGGCCACACCCAGCGCTGCCGCCTCGCCGAGCACCAGTACGAGCACCTCGCGACGCGTCGCACCGAGCGCGCGCAGCACGCCGATGATCGCGCGTCTCTGGACCACGGCGAAGCTCACGGCCCCGTAGATCAGCAGTGTGCCGACCAGCAGCGCGAGCAGGCTCATGGCCTTGAGATTGATGGTGAAAGCGTCCGTCATGGCGAAAGCCTCGCGCGCCGAGGCGCGCGTGCCGCGGATCGCGGCGGACGCGGGCAGATAGGCACGCAGCGCGCGCACGAATGCCTCGCGAGTTACGCCGTCCCCCGCGCCTACATCGATGCGTGTCAGCCGTCCCTCGAACCCGAGCCATTCCTGCGCCTGGGCGATATCGGTGAGCAGCAGCCCATCGAACCCGGGACCGGCGTCGGCGTCCGCGATGCGCGCAATCAGTGCGGCGCGGTGGCGCACTCCGCCCACGGCGAGTTCGAAGTCCCCCGCCGGTCCGATGCCGAGCTCGCGCGCCAGCCCCGCGCTCATCACGACCGCACCGCGGCGCGTGAACCACTCGCGCACCTCCTGCGCACCGTGAAGCGCGAATAGCGGCGCGCGGCGGCCGGCATCGCCGGCGAGCGCGGCGCTCGCGAATGGATCGACTCCGACCAGTTGCAGCACGCGCTCGCCCACCGTCACGTAGCCGCTGACGACCGGCGCGAACCGTGCCTGCGCCGCTGCGCCGCCGGGTGGCGCCGTGCGCAGCCGCACGTACAGCTGCTCGCCGATACCACGCGGCCCGCCAAGCAGCTGATCGGTCGCCGCGCCGTTCACTGCCTCGAGAGACAGCTCGAACGCGCGCCGCGCGCTCGCGGTCGCGACATCGACCGCGACGATGGTGCCCACTCCCAGCGCCAGACCCACGAGCGCGAACGACAGTTGCGCCGGATGCCGCAGCAGGTGCCGCAGGCTCGCGGCGCGCAGCGTCCTCATCGCGCAGCCGCCGGCGTTGGCAGCGCGGCGCGCTGGTGCAGGCGACCGTCGCGCAACTCCAGCACCCGGTCGGCCGCACCGGCGAGCGCCTCATCGTGCGTCACCAGGATGAGCGTCGTGCCGCGGGCGCGGGTGAGCGCGAACAACGCCGGCAACACTTCGCGCGCGGTGGCATCGTCGAGATTGCCGGTCGGCTCGTCCGCCAGCAGCAGCGGCGGCGCGTGTACCAGCGCGCGGGCGATGGCGACCCGCTGCTGCTCGCCGCCGGAGAGCGCATCGACCGCGCTGTGAGCCCGAGCCCGCAGCCCGACGTCGGCGAGGGTCGCCAGGCTGCGCTCGTGAGCCGCGCGCCCGCGCACACCGTTGAGCTCGAGCACCAGGCGCACGTTCTCGGCCACATCCAGCGTCGGAATGAGATTGAAGAACTGATAGACGAAGCCGACCTGCGCGCGCCGGAACAGCGTGCGCGCCGGCTCACCGAGCGCGGTGATCTCTCGGCCGTCGAGGTGAATGGCGCCGCTGTCGGGACGATCGATGCCGCTGATCAGGTTGAGGAGTGTCGACTTGCCCGAGCCGCTGCGCCCCATGACCGCCACCCGCTCACCGGAGCGGATTTCGGCATCGAGCCCCTCGAGCACGCGGTGGACGCGTCCGCCTTCGCGAAAGCTGCGGCAGAGTTGGCGGATACTGAGCACGCAGGTAGTGTACCGGCATGTCTGAATCCGAATGGCGCCTGCTGACAACGCTGCCGGACCTGCCGTCCGCGCAGTCGCTCGCCGAGATCCTGAGTGCCGAGGGCATCGCGGTCAGGGTGAGCTCGGATGCCGGTGTGCTCGGCCAGGCTGCGCCTTCGCGCCTGTACGTCGCCGCAGCCCAGTTCTACCGGGCCAAGCATTCGATGGCGCAGCGTCAGTTCAGCGATGAGGAACTCGCCACACTTTCCGCCTCCATAGCCGAGGCGGACTCGCATGAGGCCTGAAGGGAGACCTATGAGACTGCCACCGCACCGCGATCGCCGTTCATTCCTGCTTGGCACTGCCGTGGCGCTCAGCCTCGGCGCGCTGCTCGCGCAGGCGCAGGAGCCGCCCGCGGGCGCCAAGCCCGGGACCGCTGCGGGCACCACGGCGAAGAAGCCGGCCGCCGCCGCGGACACGGCCGCTGCCAGCGACAAGAACGCCGTCAGCTACAGTCTCGGTGTCTCGATGGGCGATCAGCTGCGCAGCAACGGCATCGCGCCCGATCAGGTCAGCAGCCAGCGCCTCGCCCAGGGAGTGCGCGATGGCATCAGCGGCAAGGCAAAGATGAGCGACGCCGACCGGCAGAACATCAGCCGCCTGATGCGCACTGCGCTCCAGGGGACGGCCGATGCCAACCATCGCGCCGCGGCGAAGTTCCTCGCCGAGAACGGCAAGAAGCCGGGGGTCAGTACGACGGCGAGCGGCCTGCAGTACCAGGTGCTGGCCGCGGGAAGCGGAGAGTCACCGAAGGCGACCGATGAGGTCACGGTCAATTACCGCGGGACGCTGCTCGATGGCACGGAGTTCGACAGCAGCTACCGCCGCGGCGAGCCGGCCACCTTCCCACTGGCGCGCGTGATTCCGGGCTGGACCGAGGGACTGCAGCTCATGAAGGCCGGCGCCAAGTACCAGCTGTTCGTGCCGCCGCAGCTCGCCTACGACCTGCGGCCGCGGCCGGGAATTCCGCCGGGGTCGCTGCTGATCTTCGAGGTGGAGCTGCTCAGTTTCAAACCGCTGCAGCCGGCGGCGATGGCCGTGCCCCCAGCCGCCCAGCCCGCCGCGCCGCCACCGGCGGGGCAGACCACGGTCACCGCGCCGCCGCCGGCGGGATCGACGCCGCCGAAGTAGTCCGATCAAGTCTCGTTGGCGCCCGGGTCGTAGCGCATCGGCTTGGTGACCCCGAGACGCGTCAGCTCGCGCCGCAGGCTGCTCGCGAGCTCGTGGCAGGCGGTGCGGTCGAACGCCGGGGCCGCCGACCAGTCGTAAGCCCAGGGCTGCGCCGTGCGCAGCCCCTCGGGCTCATCCAGGTAGCGCGGGATGACGTGGGCGTGCAGTGCCGGATCCTGGTTGCCGAAGATCGCGTAGTTGATGCGCGTCGCGCCGGTCACTTTCAGCAGCGCATCGCCGAGACGCGACATGTCGGAGAGGAACGCGATGCGCTCGCGGGCACCGAGCGCGTTGAGATTGGGCACTACCGGATCGGGCAGCAGCAGCGCGTAGCCGCGCACGAACTGCTGCGCGCCGAATACCGCCCAGCCGGAGAACAGCCGCGCGATCACCCGCGGATCACGCCCCTCGCGGGCCGCGATCACCTGGGTGTGAATGGCGGTCAGCTCCTCCGGCGCGGCTTCGCTCTTCATCAAAACGGACTATACCGCAGCCGCATAGCCGACTCCGAGAGTCTGCAGCCGCCGCAGCGTATCGGGATAGCCCTGGTGCACGATGCCGTGCCAGCCGCGGGCACGCGCTGCGGCGACGTTGTCCGGGCGATCGTCCACGAACACGGTCGTGCCGGGCTCGAGCGCGAAGCGGCGCTCTGCTTCGGCGTAGATGGCGGGGTGCGGCTTCATGACGCCGGCGATATAGGAAGGCAGCGCGCCGTGACCGATGGCATGCAGGCGATACTCGCGCGCGAGGTGCGCCCAGTGCAGGTCGCCGATGTTCGACAGCAGGAACACCTGATGATGCTCGCTCAGACGGTGTGCGAGCTCGATCATCGCCGGCTCGAGCTCGAACATGTCGAGCCACTTCGCCTGCATCTCCTGCAGCGACGCCGCCTGGCTGCGCGTCAGCGCGCGCAGCCGCTCGAGCAGGCCGAGACCCGAGAGCTGTCCGGTCTCGTGATCCTCGAGACGGATGCGCGTCATGACGGCGTTCCGGTCCGCGAGCTGCGCGCCGTGCGCCTGCAGGAACTCGAGCAGCGGCCGATAGTTCATCCGCACCAGCACCCAGCCGATGTCGAATACGACGTTGCGGATGGGCTGCGGCGGCATCAGGCGTGGATCCGCGGCGCGCGCGCGGTGACGCCGCCGGCATCGCCGGGCCGCCGATTGACGGCCACGACGGTCGGCTTGGGAAAGAAATTGAACTCCGTAGCGCTCGCCCAGGTATACGCGCCCATGGCGCGTCCCACGAGCAGGTCCCCCACCTTCAGCTGCGGCAGCATGAGGTTCTCCGCGATCACATCGATGCTGTCGCAGGTGGGCCCCGCGAGCACCGAAGGCAGCCGCTCGCTGGCATCTCGCAGCGGCTCGACCGGGTAGCGCACATGATCGAACAGTTGCCCGCTGTAGCCGCCGTACAGCCCATCATCGAGGTAGTACCACCAGTGCCCTTCCCGCCTGGCCCGTCCCATGACCGAAGCGACGCCGATGGCGCACGGACCCACGATGTAGCGGCCCGGCTCGGCGATGACGCGCACGCGGCGCGGCAGCTTTGCGAGCGCCGCGCGCAGCGGCGCACAGAAGCGGCTGATGTCTTGCACCGGCTGTGCATAATCGATGGGAAAGCCGCCGCCGATGTCGAGCGTGTCGAACACGCCGAGCCGCTCGCGGCGCGCGGCGCCGATCAGCCTGGCGCAGGCCGTGAGCGCTTCGACGTGCCGGGCGGCGTCGTGCGTCTGCGAGCCGACGTGGAACGAAAGGCCGCGCACCCGCACGCCGAGCCCGGCCGCGAGGCGCGCCAGCGGCAGCAGATCCTCCGGGTCGCAGCCGAACTTGCGCGACAGGTCGACCATTGCGCCGGGATTGCGAAAGGACACGCGCAGCAGCAGCTCCGCCTGCTCCGTGAGGTGCGCGAACTTGCGCACCTCGTCGGGGTTATCCGCGACGAACAGCCGCACCCCGAACTGCAGCGCGTTGGCGATGTCCTCCGGGCGCTTGATCGGATGCGTGTGGATGCAGCGGTCGGGATCGACGCCGAGGCGCTGCACCAGCCGTACCTCGCCGCTGGTGGCGAGATCGAGGAAACCGCCCTCCGCCAGCACGGTCTCGATGACCGCCGGGTGCGGCATGGGTTTCAGCGCGTAGTGCAGATCGACCCGCTGCAGCGCTTTCTTCAGCTTGCGAAACTGCACCCGCACCCGCTCGCAGTCGAGGATGACGAGCGGGGAGCCGAACTCCCTGACCAGGCGGCGAATCTCGGCGGGTTGGAACGGATCGATGAATCGCGGGCGGGGCACTTAGCGCAGTCTAGGGCAGTACGGCGCGCGGGCCCGTGCCATCGTCGCTCTCCGCCACGGCGCTGGCAGCGCGCAGCAGCCGGTCGCGGATCGCGTCCCAGCGCTCGCCCTCCGGCACCGCCTGCACGAGGATCTGCTGACAGCCGGCTTTGTCCAGTGTTCGAAGGTTGGTATAGAGATCGCGCCCGAATGTCTCCGGGCGCCGCCCGGCATTGATCCAGGTCACGTACTTGTGCGCTCGCAGCGGCAAGCGCTGCGCCAGCACCGCGACGCGCCGCCCGCCGGCGGAGGCGGCCTCGGCCTGCGCGTCGATCTCACCGGCCGGTATCACGGTGAGCGGAGTGCGCGGCGCGTAGTGCGTCGGCGGGCTTCCGGGCACGCGCGGCGAGGCGCCGGCCGCGCCGACGAGAAGCTCTCCCATCACACCCCTGATCTGCGCCGCGGTGACGCTGCCCGGACGCAGCAGCCGCACATTCTCGTCCTCGAACGCGACGATGGTCGACTCGAGTCCGAGCTGGCACTCCCCGCCATCGAGGATGACGCGCAGGCTCTCGCCGAACTCCTCGCGCACGTGCTCGGCGCGCGTCGGTGAGAGCCGGCCATAGCGGTTGGCCGAGGGCGCGGCGATGCCCCCGCCGAAGGCCGTGAGCAGCTGCTGCGCCATCGGATGCGCCGGCACGCGGATCGCGATGGTGTCCTGTCCGCCGGTGATCACGTCGTGCACGTTGGCCGCGCGTCGCATCACCATGGTGAGCGGTCCCGGCCAGAACGCTTCGGCGAGCCGCGCGGCGCCCTCGGGAACCTCGCGCACCCAGCGATGCAGGTAACGCGGGCTGTCGAGGTGGACGATGACCGGATGGTTGGGCGGACGACCCTTGACCTCGAAGATCCGGCGCACGGCGACCGGATTCTGCGCGTTGGCGCCGAGCCCATAGACGGTCTCGGTCGGGAAAGCCACGAGCTCACCGTCGCGCAACGCCTGCACGGCGGTCTCGATCTCAACCTGGGTGGCTCTGACGACACGGACCATAAGATTGGCGGCGATTCTACCAAGCCGGCCGCGATCGCGACGCGGAGCTACTCGAGGGCGCGACGGGCCCAGCTGCCGTCGGCGCTGCGCGTCAGCTCGTAGGCCGGCCAGTAGTGCTTGTCGAGTTTGAGCGTGATCACCTCGGGGGCGTTGTTCCAGGTGATGGTCTTCAGCCGCACCGAGGAGCGGTCGGGGCGCCCGGTCACCGCCTTGAGGAACGTATCGAGATCGGGCGTCGCTACACCGTCCACCTCCATGATGCGCCGGCCCGGGTACAGGGCGTAGCGCGTCGCGGGCGAACCGTAGGCGAAGTACGCGACATAGACGCCCCTGGGCTCGATGCCGCGCTGCACGCTCATGGCACGGTGCGGCGCCTGCAGCGTCGCTCCGCCCCACTCGACCAGCCGCTCGACATCGCTGCCCGGCAGCTGCGTCGTCGTCACATCGAGCGTCTGTTCCGACTGCCCGCGCCACACCGTGACCTTGACGCGCTCCTTGTCCGCCGCGGCCCGCTCGACCTCGCGGAACCGCGTGACCACCGCGCCATCGATGGCGAGCAACAGGTCGCCCTGCTGCAGCCGCGCGGCGGCATCCGACCCGCCGACGAGGCGCACCACGGTGAGCGCCTCGCGGCGCGTCGGGGTGTGTTGCGCGAGGCGCTGCGTCCAGGCGTCCGACAGCCCGATCTGCCGCGCGCTCGCGAGCGGCAGCACGCCGAGCTCCGCATCGAGCGAGTGCAGCGGGCGCTGGGTACGCACGCGGTCGATCATGTCGGCCACGATATCGATCGGCACACCGCGCGTATCCTGGGCGATCTCGCGGCCATTCTCGTAGGCGAAGCTCGACCAGGTGCCGAGCACGTTGCCGCTCTTGTCGGCGAGCACGCCGTCGAACTCCGTCGGCGGGTTCACCAGCTGCACGGTCTCGAGATTGCTGTCACGGAAGCGCATGGTGCGTGACAGCGGCAGCTCCAGCGGCTCGATGCCCGCGATCTGGGTGCCGCGCGAGCGCATCTGGCTGTCGGCGCCGAGCCCGACCGCCCACAGTTGCTCCCCGGCCGCCAGCTCGCGCGGGGCGAGCTTCGCGGCCTTCACCGGGGTGGTGCCGATGAGGCGCGGATCGTAGGCCACGACCGCGTAGTTGTGCAGCGGATGGACGTAGACCACACGTCCCGGCACCTGCACGGTGCCTGCGAAGGTCACCGTCACATCGCCCACCGACACCGGCACGGTGTTGCGGTCGACGACCACGAGTCCCCGTTCCGCATCCACCACGAGGCCCGTGCCGTGATAGTTGCGCTCCGTGATTCCGGACACCGAGTAGGGCATGTCGAAGGTCACCATCACGAGCGATGGCGCGAGCGCTTCCATGCGCGGATCTGTGAAACGCGGGAAAGCCGTGGAGCTCACGGGCACGGGCTTCGGCGCCGGTCCCGGCCCAAGGTCGCGGCAGTCCCACACGCCGGTGTTGTCGTTGCGATCGCAATGGTGCGCCGGGAACCACAGCCGATCCATGCGCAGGACGCGCAGCTCGCTGTTGTTCGGGTCGTCGATGGTGAGGTAGCGCGCCGTCACACGATCGCCGTTGCCGAGTTGCGCGATGCCGGCCTCGAACTGTTGCAGCGTGTCGGTGCTGGTGCCGTTCAGCTTGAGGATGACGGCCCCGCGCGGAATTCCGGCGGCGCCGAACACGTAGCCCGGATTGGCGACGTAGGTGCCCCGCGCCGGCACGTTGAAGTGCCGGGCCTGCTGATACGAGAGAGTGTTCACCACCGCATCGCCGAATTCCGCGTAGGCGCTCGGGGTAATCGAGTGCAGATCTCCCACCGGCAGCTTCGCGGATACGAGCTTCCCACCGCGCTCGAGCTCCACCTCGACCTCGCCACCCACCGAGGAGTCCAGCACCTCCTCGAGCGGCTCGAACTGCGCGACGAAGTGCCCGTTGACCCGCAGCAGGATGTCACCCGGCTGCAGCACGTCCTCGCTCCGGGAGCCCGGCAGCACCTCGGTCACGACCAGCATGCCCGTGTAGCGCGGAAAATCCTTGCGCACCGCCGCCTCGGTGGTCGCGTCGAGCCCGAGTCGCTCGAGCTCGTCGTAGGGCATGTAATTGAAGACCGTGTACAAGGTGCCGCGCGAGACGGGCTTGCCCTGCTGGATGAGATTCAGCGCCCGGCGTACGCGCCCGAGCGGCAGGTAGAAGCTCGAAGCCGCGCCATTCGCGCCGCCGGCGTTCAACGCCACGACGCGGCCGCGGATGTCGATGACCGGCGACCCGGAGGAGCCACCCGAGGTGCCGGAAGCGGCCTGCAGGTAGAAGGTATTGAAGTCGTTGTACTTGGTGACGCCGTACTCGGGCGCATCGCGATCGAGCCGTGCGAGCGTGCCGGCGAGGATCGAGAGCTGCTCGCCGGCGTTGTTGCCGACCACGCGGATCTCGCGTCCGATCTGCGCGCCTTCCGGGTACAAGGCGAGCGCGCGCGGCTTGATGAAGCGCAGCTTCTGCGGATCGTAGCGGTAGAGGCCGAAGTCGTGGACCGGATCGCGGTACACGGGGTACAGCTGCACTTCCTCGCGGTTGAGAAAGGTCGCCTCCGCGGTGACCGGTCCGGGAGTCACCACGTGACGGTTGGTGAGTATCAGCCCGCGCTCGGCGTCGACCACGAAGCCGGTCGCCTGGGCGCTGTTGTTCCATTCGGTGTCGAAGGCACGCGTCTGATCGACGTCGATCGACACGACGCTGCTGGCGATGCGCTGCAGTGTCACCGCCCAGTCGGGGTTCTCCTCGATCGCGGCCGCCTGCTCGGCGGCGATCGCGCCCTGACCCTCGGGAGTGCCGAGCGGCGGTGATGTGCGCGAGGGCGGCGGGCCCGGTGGCGGCACCGGGCCGGGCGGTTCGGGCACGGCCGCCGCGGGGGCGACCGGGGCAGCACTGGTCGGCGCGGGACTCGCCGGCGCACCGTCCGCGACGGCAGAGTTCGCGCACGTCCAGGAGAGCAGCAGGTACAGTGACGCGCAGCGCAATTGTCGCAGCATCGAGCGGTCTTCCTCAGCGTCCGAAGAGCACCAGCAGCCAGACCGCCGTCAGCAGCACGAACGACATGAACACCGCTGCGGAACCAATGTCCTTGGCGAGGCCGGCGAGCTGGTGCCGCTCGAAGCCGATGCGGTCGACCGTCGCCTCGATGGCGCTGTTGAGCAGTTCCACGATGAGTATGAGGAGCATGGGCGCGATCAGCAGTGCGCGCTCGACGCCGCCACGACCGAGCCACAGGCCCAGGGGTATGACGACCGCGGCCAGCGCGAGTTCCTGGCGAAAGGCCGCCTCCTCGCGAAAGGCGCCCGCGAGTCCGTGCGCGCTCGCGGCAAACGCACGCAGCAGGCGCAGGAGGCCACGCGGTTTGTAGCGGCCTACGGCTGCGCTGTCGGCTTCCATGTGAGGTCCAGTTGCCGCGCCGCGCGCACATCGTCCAGGCGTCGCACCGGCATGGTATGCGGTGCGCTCGTCACGCGTCCCGGTTCCCGCTCGGCCTCCTGCTGTATCAGCGCCATGGCCGTGACGAAGGCATCCAGCGTGTCCTTGCTCTCGGTCTCGGTGGGCTCGATGAGCAGGCACTCCGGCACCAGCAGGGGGAAGTAGGTGGTGGGCGCATGAAAGCCGTAATCGAGCAGCCGCTTTGCAAAATCCATCGCCGTGACGTTCAGCTCGCGAGCCTGGCGCTTGAGCGTCACGATGAACTCGTGGCTGGCCCGACGCTGCGGGTAGGCCGCATCGAAACCGGCGTCCTGCAGGCGCTTGAGCAGGTAGTTGGCGTTGAGGGTAGCGTACTCGCCCACCTGCCGCATCCCCTCGCGTCCGAGCAGCCGCATGTAGATGTACGCGCGCAGCAGCACCCCCGTGTTGCCCATGAACGCCGAGAGGTGGCCGATCGATTGCGGCAGGTCCGCTTCCGTCAGCCAGCGATAGCGGTCACCCTCCTTGCCGACGACCGGCACCGGCATGAAAGGCAAGAGTCGCTCGCCCACCCCGACCGCGCCCGCCCCGGGCCCGCCCCCGCCGTGGGGCGTCGAGAAGGTCTTGTGCAGGTTCATGTGAATCACATCGAAGCCCATGTCACCGGGGCGCACCATGCCGAGAATGGCGTTGAGATTGGCGCCGTCGTAATACAGCAGCCCACCGGCCTCGTGGACGATGCGCGCCACTTCCGCGATGCGCCGCTCGAAGACCCCGAGCGTCGAGGGATTGGTGAGCATGATGCCGGCGGTCTGTGGGCCGACCACCGCCTTGAGCGCCTCGACGTCGACATCGCCCGCGGGCTCGACCGGGATCTCGCGCACCACGCAGCCGCACATGGTGGCGGTAGCGGGATTGGTGCCGTGCGCCGCTTCCGGCACGATGATCTCGTTGCGCTTGAGATCGCCGCGCGCGCGGTGGTAGGCGCGAATCATCGCGACGCCGGCGAACTCGCCCTGCGCGCCCGCCATGGGCGAGAGCGCCACGCCCGCCATGCCCGAGACCGCCTTCAGCATCTCCTGCAGCTCGTACAGGCAGGCGAGCAGGCCCTGCCCCTGCGATTCCGGCGCGAGCGGGTGGCGCGCCAGAAACTCCGGCAGCATGGCGTATTGGTTACACGCCCTCGGGTTGTACTTCATCGTGCACGAGCCGAGGGGATAGAAATGCGTGTCGATGGAGAAATTCAGCTGCGAGAGCCGGGTGAAATGCCGCACCGCCTCGAGCTCGCCCACTTCCGGGAGCTCGGGCGCGCGCTGGCGGCGCAGATTCGCCGGCAGATCCGCGAGCGCGGCCGCACCAACCTCGTGCGGCCACTGATCGCGCGCGCCGCGTCCCGGGCGTGAATACTCGAAGATCAGCTTCTCACGATCCGCCATGGGTCGATCTCTCCTTACCGGCTCAGGCCGCGCGCGCGCCCGGCAGCGCCTCACCGAGGGCAATGCGGTAGCGATCGATGTCGGCGCTGGTCCGGGTCTCGGTGGCACATACCAGCAACGCGTGATCGAGCTCGGGATAGTACGCGCCGAGGTCCAGTCCGCCGAGGATCCCCCGGCCGGCGAGCGCCTTGAGGACCGGAGCGACCGGACGATCCAGCTGCAGCACCGCTTCGTGGAAGCAGGGACCCGTGAAGGCGAGCCGCACACCGGGGAGGCGCGTGAGTGCGGTCACGAGCTCCCGCGCACGGGCGTGCGCCGCCGCCGCGGTGCGCGCGAGCCCCTGGGGGCCGAGAAGCGCGAGATAGATCGTGGCCGCCGTCACCGCCAGGCCCTGGTTGGTGCAGATGTTGGAAGTTGCCTTGGCCCGGCGGATGTGCTGCTCGCGCGCCTGCAACGTGAGGGTGAAGCCCTCCCTGCCCGCGACATCGCAGGTGCGTCCGACGATGCGGCCGGGCATCTGGCGCACGTGCTCGAGGCGCGCCGTCATGAAGCCGAAGTACGGACCTCCCGAGGAGAGCGGTACCCCGAGCGGTTGGCCCTCGCCGACGGCGATGTCGGCGCCGCGCTCGCCCCACTCGCCCGGGGGCTTGAGCAGCGCGAGCGCGATGGGGTTGACCACCGCGATGACGAGGATGCCGCGCGCATGCGCCCAGTCGGTGAGCGTATCGACATCCTCGAGCCGCCCGAAGAAATTCGGCTGCGGGATGAGCAGTGCGGTGATGTCTTCCTTGTCGTACCGGCCGAGTGCGCCGGGGAGGACGACGCCTTCGTGCGTGCAGTAGGGCACCTCCTCGAATCTCAGTCCCTGATTGGCAGCGGTCGCGACCGCCGCGCGCCGATAATGCGGATGCACTGTCGCCGGCACGAGGATGCGCGCGGACTTCGACTTGCGGTTGGCGCGCACCGCCATGAGAGCCGCTTCGGCGGTCGCGGAGGCGCCGTCGTACATCGAGGCATTCGCCACCTCCATGCCGGTGAGCCGCGCGATCATGGTCTGGAACTCGTAAATGAGCTGCAGCGTTCCCTGACTCGCCTCCGCCTGATAGGGCGTGTAGGCGCTGTAGAACTCGCCGCGAGTGGCGATGGCCCAGACCGCCGCCGGAATGTGGTGCTCATAGGCGCCGGCGCCGAGAAAGCTGAGCGCGATACCGTCGCTGCGCGCGCGCTCGCTCATCAGGCGCCCGACTTCCATCTCATTGAGCGCGTCCGGCACCCCGCTGAGGGATTTCACCCGCAGCTCGGGCGGGATCTCATCGAACAGATCCTCGATGCGTGACACTCCGATCGCCGCGAGCATCGCCGCCACGTCGGCCTCGGTGTGCGGAATGAAGGCCATCAGTCGCCCTCCGAATCGAGCACCTTCTGATAGTCCGCCGCCGACAGCAGGCCCGCGGCTGCCAGTGCGCCCGCGGCCGGTTTCAGGCGCATCAGCCAGCCCTGCCCGTAGGGATCGGCGTTCACCACTTCGGGCTCGGCTGCGAGCTTGGGGTTACCCGCGGTGATCTCGCCGGCGATCGGCGCGTACACATCCGAGGCAGCCTTCACCGACTCCACCACCGCGCACGGCTCGCCCGCTTTCACGGCTCGCCCGGCCTCGGGTACCTCGACGAACACCAGGTCCCCGAGCGCGTGCTGGGCGTGATCGGTGATACCGATCTCGACCGAGCCGTCGCCGAGCGCACGTACCCACTCGTGAGACTTGGTGTACTTGAGATCCGCGGGGAGGTTGCTCATGGAGTGTCCTTTGCAATCAGATGAGAGAGTGACCGGCACGCACGAACGGCGGCTTCACCACGCGCGCGTTGAGAAGCTTGCCGCGGACGTCCACCTGCACGCGAGCGGCGGTGGACGAAGGCACGCGTGCCAGCGCGATCGAGCGCTCGAGGGTCGGGGAGTAGGTGCCGCTGGTGATCTCACCTTCGCCCGCGGGCGCGGCCTGCACTTTCTGGTGGGCACGCAGCACGCCGCGCTCCTCGAGCAACAGGCCGATGAGCTTGCGCGCGGAGCCCCCGCGTACGACCGCCTCGAGCGGTGCGCGGCCGATGAACGCGCGCTCGGCGGGTGCCAGCGCCACCGTCCATCCGAGACCCGACTCGAAAGGATGAGTGCGCTCGTCCATGTCGTTGCCGTAGAGATTCATGCCGGCCTCGAGCCGCAGCGTGTCGCGCGCGCCGAGCCCGCAGGAAGCGACGCCGAGGGAATTGAGGCCGCGCCACGCGGCCACTGCATCCGCGGCAGGCATCATGATCTCGAAGCCATCCTCACCGGTGTAGCCGGTGCGTGCGACGAACCAGCGACCGAGCTCGCGGCCGACGAAGTTATCGAGCGCCAGCGCCGCCGCTCCCTCGGCAGGGGGCAGCAGCTGCGCCGCCTTGCCACGCGCCTCCGGACCCTGCACGGCAAGCATCGCGAGGTCGGTGCGCTCGGTCACTTCCACCGCAAAGGCGCGCGCCTGCCCGCGGATCCAGGCGAGATCCTTGTCGCGCGTACCGGCGTTCACCACCATGCGATACCATGAATCAGAGAGGGAGTAGACGATGAGGTCATCGAGCACCCCGCCCTGCTCGTTGAGCATGCAGCTGTAGAGTGCCTTGCCCGGCAGCTTGAGTTTGGCGACGTCGTTGGCGAGCAGCCGCTGCAGAAATTCGCGCACCCGCGCGCCGCGAAGGTCGAGCACACCCATGTGGGAGACGTCGAACACGCCCGCGGCGCGGCGCACCGCGTGGTGCTCACCGATCTGCGAGCTGTACTGCACCGGCATGTCCCAGCCGCCGAAGTCGACCATCCGGGCGCCGAGCTCCTGGTGCAGTTTGAACAGCGGGGTCTGTCGCGCCACGGCGGCGTCTCCCAGCGAATAACCAAAGGGCAGCAGGCCCCGCCGCCTGGCCGAAGGCCGGCGAGCCTGCCGCCCTTCTGTCCTGTGACCTGAGAGATCAGGCGCGCGAGGCGCCGCTCCCCTTCGGTGGGCGGATCGCTGAAATCCACCGCTCTCCAGAAGCCCCGCGCCACCTTCGTGGCGCCGTCTGCCGTTCTTGTGCCTGAGCGTTTCCGGGCGGAATTTGCGCCTTCGGCGTTCCGGCTCGCGCCGGAATCTCTCCGGACAGACCGATTCGGGCTGGGGCCATGATACCAGTCTTGCGCCGGTGCCGGCCAAGCCCCCACAACGGTAGAATCGTGGCATTCACAGGTTACGTCACCTCGCATGAGCCACACCCGCCGTTCCACTGTCCAGGTGTCCATCGCCCACGTGCGCGTCGGTGGGGACGCGCCGATCGTGGTGCAGTCGATGACCAATACCGACACCGCCGATGTCGAGTCGACGGCCACGCAGGTACAGGCGCTCGCGCGCGCCGGCTCGGAGCTGGTGCGCATCACCGTCAATACCGCCGAAGCGGCGGCGGCGGTGGCGCCGATACGCGAGCGTCTCGATCGTGCCGGGGTGCGCGTGCCGCTGATCGGGGATTTCCATTTCAATGGCCATAAGCTGCTGCGCGAGCATCCGGACTGTGCGGTTGCACTCGCCAAGTACCGCATCAATCCGGGAAACGTCGGGCGTGGCAGCAAACGCGACCCGCAGTTCGCGGAGATGATCGAGACGGCGTGCCGCTACGAGAAGCCGGTGCGGATCGGCGTGAACTGGGGCAGCCTCGACTCGGATCTGCTCACGCGGCTGATGGATGAGAACTCCGCGCGGGCCGAGCCGCTCGATGCGCAGCAGGTCATGCGCAGCGCGGTGGTGCTCTCGGCGCTCGGCAGCGCACGGCGTGCCGAGGATCTCGGGCTGCCGCACGATCGCATCATCCTGTCGGCCAAGGTGAGCGGGGTGCAGGACCTGATCGCGATATACCGCGATCTCGCCGGTCGGTGCGACTACCCCCTGCACCTCGGCCTGACCGAAGCGGGCATGGGCTCGAAGGGCATCGTCGCATCGACCGCCGGCATGGCGGTGCTGCTGCAGCAGGGGATCGGCGACACCATCCGCGCCTCGCTCACTCCGGAGCCGAACGGCGATCGCACCCAGGAGGTGATCGTCGCACAGGAGATCCTGCAGACCATGGGGCTGCGCGCTTTCACTCCGCTGGTGGTGGCTTGTCCGGGCTGCGGCCGCACCACGAGCACCTTCTTCCAGGAGCTCGCCGCGCGCATTCAGTCACACATTCGCACCCGCATGCCGCAGTGGCGGCGCGAGTACGCGGGCGTCGAGGACATGACCGTTGCGGTGATGGGATGCGTCGTGAACGGACCGGGCGAAAGCAAGCACGCCAACGTCGGCATCAGCCTCCCGGGCACCGGCGAGCGGCCCGTGGCGCCGGTGTACGAGGATGGCGAGAAGACGGTCACGCTCAAGGGTGAGCGCATCGCCGAGGAGTTCCAGGAGATCGTCGAGCAGTACGTCGCGCGCCACTACACCCGCCGGTTGAGCGAAGCATGAGCGAGCTTGCGGCGCGCAAGTGCAAGCCCTGCGAAGGCGGCATGCCGCCCCTGACCGCCGCGGAGGCGCAGCGGCTCCTGGCGCAGATCGCCGGCGGCTGGGCGCTCACCCGGGATGGGCTCGCCCTCCGCCGCGAGTTCCGCTTCCGCGACTTCTATCGGACCATGAGCTTCGTCAATGCGCTCGCGCACGTGGCGAATATCGAGGATCACCACCCTGATCTCGAGGTCGGCTACAACTACTGCCACGTGACTTTCACCACGCACGCGATCCGCGGTCTCTCGGAGAACGATTTCGTGTGCGCGGCGAAGGTGGATCTCATTCCTTTGAGCTGAGCTCACGGCCATAGCGCCCGCCACTGCGGGCGGGTATCCCAGACACGTCGCCGCGGTGTCACCCATTCATCGAGCAGCCGCAGCGCCTGCGGCTCGATACGGCATCGGCGCTCGCGACCTATCTTTTGAGTGTGAATCAGGCCGCTCTGCTCCAGCACCTTGATGTGCTGCAAAATCGTCGTCAGCGCCAGAGGCAAGGGCTCGGCGATCCGGCTCACCGAGTCCTCGCCGTCGCACAGTACTTCAACGATCCACCTGCGAGTTGGGTCCCCCAATGCGTCGAATATGCGGTCGAGCGCTATCAGGTTGAGCATGCGGCTGACTATAGGCCGCGGCCGCTCGCTATCAAGAGTCCTCAGCGCATATCTCGCTGATCACCTCAGTTTCGGAGAGAAACTCAGCTGAATGCCTAACTATCCGGGCGCCATAGTTAGACGGTTGACTAACCATCCGCGGAATACTTCGGTAGTCGCCGAGGCGTCCCGCCAGGACACCTGCAGCACCGGACCCTTTGGGGGCCCCGCCGCGGCACTGGATCCAGCGGACACCCCGACGGGCGCGAGCGATCAGCGCGCCGCCTCCGGCAGCTCGCCGCTCATGCCGAGCGCCCGGTAGATGAAGAACCGCCGCAACTCCTGGCTGCGATTCACCCACGAGAGCCCGCGCTGTGCGAGGCGCGCCACGGGACCCGCACCATGCGCCAGCAGCCGATCGAAGGCATCGATCGCCATCGCCATGGCGGCGACTTCGCTCTTGCGCCAGCGCTCGTAGGCGCGTAGCACACGCAGCGCGCCCGGATCCTCGCGGGTAGCCGCCGCGGCCGCGATCTGCTGCGCGAGTGCCGCGGCATCGAGCAGCCCGAGGTTCACGCCCTGACCGGCGAGCGGGTGCACCACGTGCGCCGCGTCACCGATGAGTGCCACCCGCCGGGCGACGTAGCGCTGCGCGGCAAGGCGCATCAGCGGGAATGACAACCGCTCGCTCACGAGCCGTGTAGACCCGAGCGCGTAGTCGAAAGCGCGCTCGAGCTCAGCGGCGAATGCCGCATCGTTCAGTGCCACCAGGCTCATCGCGCGCGCGTCATCCGCCGACCAGACGATCGAGCTGGTGCCGTCGGCAAGGGGCAGAAAGGCCAGCGTGCCATCGCGCATGAAACGCTGCCGGGCGGTGGCCTCGTGTGGCCGTTCGGTCGCGACGTTCGCGACGATGGCGGTTTGTCCGTAGGGGCGGGTCTCGACGGTGAGACCGGCGGCGGCGCGCAGTGCGGATTGCGCACCGTCGGCTCCGATCACGAGCCGCGCGCGGAGCAGCCCGTGCGGGGTGCTCACCTGCACTGACTCCTCGCCGATCGCGAGCCCCGTGAGCGGGGCCGGCTCGATGTGGCCGCCGGCTTCCGCGAAGGCCGCGAGCAGTGCCACCTGCAGCGCGCGGTTCTCGGCGATGTATCCGAGGTTCGGCTCACCGACGTCTGCGGCATCGAACACCAGCACCGCGGCACTCGAGGGCGCGATGCTCTCGTGCCAGATGCGCATGCGCTCGTAAGGCGCGATGCGCGCCGGCGGAAGCTGCGCCCAGGCGCCGGCGTGCCGCAGGAGGCGCTCGCTCGCGCGCGACAGCGCGACGACGCGCGGCTCGGGACGAGCATCCGCAGCGATTGCTCCCGGAGGGCGCGGCTCGAGCAGTGCGACCGAGAGTCCCGCCGCGCCGCGCGAGCCGCGGGCGAGCAGTGCGCCGGCGCACGCTCCGACGGGACCGCCGCCGACGATGACAATATCAAACATGGCGCACCGACAGGCCGCGCGCCAGGCGTGGCGTCGGTCCGCCGAACCCCGCGCTGACGCGGGCGAGTGCCCCCTTGGCGGGGGGCGTGAGATCGAACATGAGGAGCCCGAGGTTGCGCAACAGCGCCGCAGCCGGGCGCGAATCGCCGAACAGCCTGATCAGCCCGTCGGTGAATCTCACGACGCCGCGGCGATCGCGCGCCCGCCACGCCGCAAACTGCCGCAGCACAGGCTCCGCACCCACATCGCCTGCGGTGGCGGCGATCACCTCGGCGAGCATCGCGGCATCGCGCAGCCCGAGGTTAAAGCCCTGGCCCGCCACCGGGTGCAGCGCCTGGGCGGCGTTGCCGATGAGGACCGTACGCGTCGCGATAGTGGTCGTGGCACGCGTGAGCTTCAGCGGGTAAGCGCTGCGCGGTCCGGCCCGCAGGAACCGCCCGGCCCGCCAGCCGAATTGCTCCTGCAGTTGCCCCAGGTACGCAGACTCCTCGCAGGCAAGCAACTGCTGCGCACGCTCGGGCCGGCAGGCCCAGATCACGGCGAGGCCGCCGTCGTGCCGCGGCAGCACCGCGAGCGGTCCGGCGGCGGTGAAGCGCTCGTAAGCATTCCCCTCGTGCGGACGATCGGCGGCGACACTCGCGACCACCGCCACCTGGTCGTAGTCGATCACATCGGTAGCGATGCCCGCGGTTGCGCGGATCGCCGAATTGGCGCCATCGGCAGCCACTACGAGCCGTGCCACCACCGGTAATCCACTGCCGGAGCCGGTCACAACGGTGAAGCGCACACTCTCGGGCGTGAGCACGAGGTCTGCAACCTGCGCGGGCGCCTTTACGGTGAGATCGCGGCACCCGTTCAGCTTGTGCCAGAGGGCGGCACCGATGCAGCGGTTGGCCACGACGTAGCCGAAAGCCTCGATCCCCTGCTCCGCTGCGGAAAGGCGCGAGAAGCCGAAGCGACCGGCTTCGGACACGTGGATCGCGCGGATCGGCGCTGCCTCGGGCGCCATGGCCGTCCACACCTCGAGGCCTTCGAAGATGCGGCGGCTGAGGTTGCCGAGCGCAGTGGTGCGCTCATCGAAGCTCGGCTGCGCGGCAGTGCCGAAGGGCACGCTCTCGATGAGCAGCAGCCGGCGTCCCGTGCCCGCGAGTGCGGCCGCGAGACTCGCCCCGACCATGCCACCGCCGACGATGGCGACGTCGACCTCGAGGAGCGGAGCGGCAGCCGCGGCGCCCATGGCTCACGCGGCGCGCCGCGCCATCAGCGCTTCGATCTGATCCGGGTCCTTCGGCACGCGCGCCGTGAGCACATCGGCGCCGCGCCGGGTCACGACGACATCGTCCTCGATGCGAATGCCGATGTTGCGGAAGCGCTTGGGCACGCTGCGCGCGCTGGCGGGCAGGTAGATACCGGGCTCGATCGTCATGACCATGCCAGGCTCGAGCACGCGCCATTCGTCGCCCACCTTGTAGTCGCCTACATCGTGAACATCGAGGCCCAGCCAGTGGCCGGTGCGGTGCATGAAGAAGCGCCGGTAGGCGCCGGCCTTGATGAGCGCCGGCACCCGGCCTTTGAGGAGTCCGAGCTTCACCAGCCCCTGGGTGATCACACGCACCGCCGCCTCGTGCGGCGCATTCCAGTGACTGCCCGGGCGCACGCTGGCGATGGCCGCGCGATTTGCCTCCAGAACCACCTCGTACACCGCGCGCTGCGCCGGGGTGAAACGCCCGTTCACCGGGATGGTACGGGTGACATCGGAGGCGTAACACTCGACCTCGCAGCCGGCATCGATGAGCAGCAGATCGCCGCTCGCGAGCGGCTGATCGTTGTCGCGGTAGTGCAGGACGCAGCTGTTGGGGCCGCTGCCCACGATCGGGTAATAGGCCGTGTCGGCGTTGTTGCGCCGGAACTCGTGCACCAGCTCCGCCATCACCTGGTACTCGGTGGCCCCGGGACGGCAGAAGCGCATGGCGCGCACGTGCGCCTGGCCGGCGATGTGCGCCGAGCGGCGCAGGAGCTCGAGCTCGTGGCGCGACTTGTAGAGGCGCATGTCGTGCAGCACGTGATCGAGCGCCACGAACTCCTGCGGCGCATGGCGGCCGTTCTTCGCCTGGGTCCGCAGGCCGTTGACCCAGCCGACCACGCGCTGATCGAAGTCCGCGTACACACCCATGGTGTAATAGACGCGCGCGCGGTTCTCGAGCAGTCCGGGCAGGATCTCGTCGATGTCCGCGATCGGAAAGGCATCGTCCGCACCGTAATCGCGCGCTGCGCCCGCTGGGCCTGCGCGCCGGCCGTCCCAGGTCTCGCGCGCCGGATCGCGCTCACGCACGAACAGGATGTACTCCGCCTGCGCGCGCCCGGGTACGAGCACGGCCACGGCCTCGGGCTCGCCGAAGCCGCTGACGTAGTGAAAATCGCTGTCCTGGCGGAAAGCGTATTCGACATCGCCGTTGCGGTGCCTCACCGGCGCCGCGGGCAGCACCGCGATCGAGTCGCGTCCCATGAGCCGCATCAGCTGGCGACGGCGGCGCGCGAATTCATCCCTCGACATGCGTCGGTCGGTCACTCAGTGCAGCGGCGCCGCGTTGGGCGTCGTCGGCCGGCGCAGCGCAGCGAGCTCCTCGAACAACAGCTGCACACCAACGCGCACGAACTCGACGAGCTCGGTGTAGGCGGCCTCGTTCGACTCTTCATCCTGCATGGTATCGACACCTGCGCGGCTGATCTCGCCGAAGTCGCGCACCACCTCGCCGGCATCGCCGGGCAGCTCGCTCGCATCCGGCACGGCGCCCGCGCCGAGCCCGTAAAGAAAGCCCTGACACCACTGCGCGAGCGCCGCGGTGCGCACATCGATGGGCCGCTCGTCCGCGGGCAGCAGCAGCTCGAACTCCATGTCGGGCTGCCTCAGCGCTGCGGCCGTGGCCGTGAACAGTTCCGCCAGCGCGGCGGCTGCCTCCGGCGCGGCGCGCCCTTCCGGGAGGATCTCGCGCAGCCAATCCTCGAGCGTGTAGCCGCTCGCAGCGCACAGGCAGCCGGCGAGCGTGCCGTGCGCCTCGGCCGCCTCGGCGAGCGAGCGCTCCTGGGCCAGCAGTTGCTGGATATGGTCATAGTCCGGCGGAATCATGGCAGCCCGCACATTATATAATTGGCGTACGTAATTGACCGGGTCGAGAACGCGGCTCTATAGTCCTGCCATGAGCGACACTACAAGAACACAACTCGATCTCGAGCTCACGCGGCTTGGCAAACGGGTCGACGAGCTCGTCGCCATGGTGGAGCACCTGCGGGAGGAGAATCGTGCGCTGCGCGCACGGCACGAGTCGCTGGCCGGGGAGCGGGCCGCGCTCATGCACAAGAATGAGCAGGTGCGCACCCGCGTCGAGGCGATGATCGGGCGGCTGAAGACGCTGGAGCACGGGGCGTGACGCACCAGGACCAGGCCCGGGTCAGCGTTCGTATCATGGACAAGGAATATGTCGTCGCGTGCCCTTACGATGAGCGCTCGGCGCTGCTCGATGCGGCGGAGTTCCTCAACGCCCGCATGCGCGAGATCCGCGACACCGGTAAGGTAGTCGGCCTCGATCGCATCGCCGTGATGGCCGCGCTCAACCTGGCGCACGAGTACCTCAAGGGTAAAGACCGCGAGTCGAAGCTGGATAACGGCGTGGGCCAGCGTGTGCGCGCACTGCGCGAGCGCGTGGAAGGCGCCCTGGGGAAGAGCCAGCAGCTCGAGCTGTGACGCGCTCGGACGACTAACGGTCCGCCAATTGGTGTAGAGTGCTCGTGGCGTCGCCTGCGGTGTTCGACAAGCGGGCCGGGTTACCTCGGACCCTAATTGAAACACCCACGGGACTTCCGGCTTGCGCGCAGCGCTGTGCAAGTCCGCCTGCGAGCGGAAAGCCTTACCTGCAGCAGCTCGTCCCACTTGTTGCTCTGGTTCGAGAGCAACGGTTCGCACCGGCACATGCGGGTGGCGCTACCTGATTCCCCCGCGCCGGGTGCCACCCGCAGATCACTGCGGGCGGCACTCAACGCACGGCGCCGCCAGGTACCGCGCCAGGAGCGCGCGCAGGCCGCACGGCTCGTGGCCCGCAACGCCGATCGCTTCCTGCAGGTGCAGAGTCACTGGCGCGTCGCCGTGTATGCGGCGCTGCCGTGGGAGCTGGACGCAGCTCCCCTGATCGCACTCGCCGCGAGCCGCGGTTGCCGCATCTACCTGCCGCGCATCGATCGGCGGCGCGCTTCGCGCGCCATGCGCTTCGTGCACATGGCGGGTCCCTCGCGCGACAACCGCCTGGGGATCGCCGAGCCGCAGGGGAGCGAGGAGCTTGCGGCGCGCTGGCTCGATGTGGTGTTCCTGCCGCTGGTGGGCTTCGACCGCAGCGGCGTGCGTCTCGGCAGCGGCGGTGGCTTCTACGATCGCGCCTTCGCGTTCCGCCAGTTGCGCAGCGTGTGGCATGCGCCACGCCTCGTGGGGGTGGCGTACGCGTTCCAGGAGCTCGCGAGCATCGGGGCGGCGGCCCACGATGTGCGCATGGATGCGGTGGTGACCGAAGAGGGGGTCGTACGATGCACTACTGGTTGATGAAGACCGAGCCCACGAGCTTCAGTGTCGAGGACCTGGCCGACGCTCCGCGGCGTACCACCGCCTGGGACGGGGTGCGCAACTACCAGGCCCGCAACATGCTGCGGGATCAGATGAAGCGCGGCGATCAAGCGTTTCTCTATTATTCGAGCACCGACGTACCGGGCATCGTCGCCATCCTGCAGATCGTGAAGGAAGGCTATCCCGACCCCACCGCTTTCGATCGGAAGCATCACCACTACGACCCGCAGAGCGACCCCGGCAATCCGCGCTGGTTCATGGTGGACGTGCAGCTCAAACGCCCTCTCGCACGCACGATCACCCTCGAGGAGCTGCGCGCACACGCGGGCAAGGAGCTCAAAGGCATGGTGCTGTTACGGCCGGGCAACCGATTGTCCGTCACGCCGGTGGTGGCCGCGCACTGGAAGTTCATTCTGTCGCTCGAGTGAGATGCGCGGCCGATTGCGATGCCGCGCGAGCGCGCGCTCGCTGCATGCTCGCGCTGCGCTCGCTCCCTCCTGCGCTAGCACACAACGCCGGTGCTCGCTTGTAATTTCGATTCGCGTGTATATACTCGGACCCCGGACTAACCCGTCAATTGGAGAGCCAACATGGCGAAGGCAAAGAAGAAGGCCAAGAAGAAAGCTGCCAAGAAG
>Ga0306922_10001042_pt1 | contig 24275 bp, 14 predicted proteins | sample sta12Cox44000082_FD_203758 | JGI IMG/M metagenome (GOLD analysis project Ga0306922, IMG submission 203758) | Lab enrichment of tropical soil microbial communities from Luquillo Experimental Forest, Puerto Rico - statoxic.12C.oxic.44.000.082 (v2)... | ecosystem: Environmental > Terrestrial >... | reverse complement strand
GCACCCCCACCCCTCTCAATCGGCCCCGCCCCCCACGCCCGCCCGTCCTCCCGCTCGTCCCGCACGCCCGCTCGTCGCTCGTCCGCTCGCGATTACCTGTTAGTTAATAAAATTAACGTTGCGGGATGGCCCCGTTTTCCCCGGCGTGTACACATACCCCCCCGTTTGAGGGGGTAGTGGTGCGCACGGGAAAAACTGGGCCACCCCGTACCTTTTGAGTTAACACTATTAACTGATCAGTAACCGCACGCGGACGAGCGTGGTGCGGCGAGCGACATGTGACGAGCGGCGTGCGGGGTGGGGGAGTGCGAGGCGAGAGGCGAGTTGGGTAGGGGCAAGTTCACTTCTAGATGGCCAAACCCATTCGTTTAAGCAGATCAGTGAATCTTGGATCTCTGCGCAGATTCTCAAAACCGGGCAGGGACTTGATGAGGGTGAGGTTTCCGTCTCTTTCAGAGTACGCCCGATTCAACCATTCGAACGCCTTGTCCTTATCTCCAACCTTCGCGAACGCCTGCGCCACGACTATGGCGGGAAAGTAGCTTGTCCCCGATTGCGCCTGACGTTGCAGGGTTAGCTCCAGATTCTTCTGCCAGTACGCTCTGGGTCCGCCCGTCTGGAGCGCGGTGCGAATTGGCTTCACGTCGGCTTCCACCTCGTCAGGAGATTCGCCCGCCACCAATTCGCCCTTCTGCACCTCTGCTATCGCTTCATCGTACTTGCCCATGCCCTCCAAACACTTTGCAAAGAAGAAGTGAGTCATTGGAAAAGCAGGATCCAATTCGACCGTGCTGCGGAACTGTTGAATTGCCCTGTTGTAGTCTCCGGCCCACAAATACGTATTTGCCATCAGATTGTTGAGAGGCAGTGAGAGTGGGTCCAGTTCCAGCGCCTTCTTCATCTCTGCAATCGCTTCCGAGTGTCGGCCCATGGGCGTGAGGTATCCGCCCGCATAGAACAAGCGGCCATTCGCATAGTTCGAGTTGTACTTGATGCCTTTGAGAAACTCGATCTGGGCACCGGAAAGGTCGTAGTCATAGTGTGATTTCACCTGCCCGAGTGCGGAGTGAGCTTCCCCCAGTTGCGGATCCAGCACCAGCGCCTTTGTGGCTGCTGCTTTAGCCTCGGGAAAGCTTTCTCTGGGAGCGAGGAAGCCCAGATTAGCGCTAATGATGTATGCGTCGCCAAGCCCAGCGAAGGCCAAGGCAAAGTTCGGATCCCTTTCGGTCGCCTGCTGGAACAATTCGATGCTTTTCCGGACGCCGAGTGGCGTTCTCTGGTTCAGGTGATAGCGGCCTTGGAGATAGAGCTGATAGGCCTCCGAGTTATCCGTGATACGCCTGCCCAGTCGAGTTTCTTCGACCTTGCTCAGGCGCAGTTGCAACTTGTCGCTGACAGCCTCCGCCAGATCGTCTTGCGCTCGTGACAGATCGGCCATGGCATAGCGGAACTGGCGACCCCAGATTTGAGCGCCATCGTCCACGTTGACGAGTTCTGCGCTCAATGTCACGGAATCGGCCAGCCGCGCAATTCTGCCCGTCAGCACCACTTGCACATGCAGATTTCTTCCTGCAGACTGCGCATCAGTTTCTTTTCCTCGGAACCGGAAAGCAGAACTGCGCGACATCACTCTTAGCGAGGGGACTTCGGAAAGCTTATCAATCACGCCTTCAGTGATTCCGTCGCCAACGTACTGAGTGGACGCATCGTTCGACTCCTCCACAAATGGCAAGATGGCCAAAGAGCGGGCAGGACGGCCAAGAACATTTTCGAAAACAAGGCGCGTCAGCAGAAACACTGCAAGGAAAGCAAGGAGAACCGCAAGAACGGCCATCCAGGCAAACCTGCGCGACCTTTTTCCGGGAACCGCCGCGACGCGCTGGGCGACTGACGAGACGGTTGTCATCCGCCTGAAGTCAACGGAAACCTCTTTCGCGGTCTGGTAGCGATCTTCTGGATCTTTCTCCAGGCATTTCAAAATGATCTCTTCCAACTTAGCCGCGACTCTTGCATTCAACTCGCGGGGTAGCGGCGGGGGATTGTGCAGAATCTCGTCGATGAGTTGGGGTGACGTCTCCCCGAGAAACGGCCGCCGGCCTGTCGCCATTTCATACAGAACAATTCCCAAAGCGTAGATATCAGCGCGCGCATCGACGCCGCGCCCCCGCAGTTGTTCGGGTGACATGTAGGGCAGTGTGCCAGTTACAGAGTGGGTTTCAGTGAGGCTTTTCGTTTCCTGGTCCGCACCCTGCGAATCAATCAGTTTGGCCAATCCGAAGTCGAGGACTTTTACAGGACCGGCCGCACTCACCACGATGTTCGCTGGCTTAATATCACGATGAACAACTCCTTTGGAGTGCGCCGCTGAAAGAGCGTCGGCGATCTGAATTCCGATCTTACAAATCTCCTGACTGTCCAGCCTGCCCTCCCGGATGTGGTCCTTGAGACATTGGCCCTCCACGTATTCCATGGAGATAAATGGTCGCCCCTCATACTCGTCAATGTCGTAAATGGTGCAGATGTTCGAGTGATTCAATGCGGATGCGGCACGTGCTTCGCGTCGAAAGCGCTCCAACGCAAGATCTTCTGCCGACAACGTTTCTGGCAAGAACTTCAGCGCCACGATACGGCCTAGTTTTGAGTCTTCCGCCTTGTACACAACTCCCATTCCGCCCGCTCCGAGAATTGCCAGCACGCGGTATTGAGCGATCAGAGTGCCTGGGACGAATCTTGTCGTCGCAGTTGAGGATTGGCTGGAGCCGGTTTGTCGCCCACTCGCGAAGGCCGGTTTTTCAATGAAAGTTCCGGCCCTCTCATGATGAGCCAGCAGGGATTCAACCTCGTGACGGATGTACGCATCACCTGCACAGGAATCTTCTAGGAGTGCGGCGCGGCGACTCGGCTCAGCCTGCAGGGCTGCATGAAAGAGGCGCTCGATCTTTTGCCATCTCTCAGCGTCCATAGAGCCTTTCCTGGCTCAGCTCGCGTAGCAGCCAAGCCTTGGCCAGCTTCCAGTCGCGCACTACGGTATCCGGTGAGACTTTCAGAACTTCAGCTGTTTCCTCCACGCTTAGCCCACCAAAAAAACGTAGCTCCACGACTTGACTCTTGCGTGAGTCGACTTTGGCCAGGGCATTGAGCGCAGAATCAACCGCCAATACCTCAGGTTGATGCCGTGCTGAAACTATCGGTGTTGCGTCTAATGAAATCGGTTTTACCCCGCCGCCCCTCTTGTGCGAGTGGCGGGCGCGAGCCTGATCGGTAAGAATGCGCCGCATCTGCCGGGCGCATAACGCGAAGAAGTGAGCACGGTTCTGCCAGTCAATTTGTTTCAGATCTGCGAGCCGCAGGTAGAGTTCATTAATCAGCCCAGTGGTCTGCAGACTGTGCCCGTCCCGCTCGTTTTTCATGCAACGTTTGGCGGCTCGATGAAGCTCCCGGTAAACCTGAGGGGTCAATTTCTCGAGGACCTTGTTGTCGCCAAGTCGCCACGCTCTAAGCAGGTCGGTGATCTCGTGTTCGGGCTGAGTCATTGAAAACCATGGTGTTACGGGGGGAACAGGGCTTCGGTCCGCAAACATTAGCACAGCCATGAGGCCGTTTCCACTCCAGGGCGACGGCAAACCGCGATTTTTTCGCGGATTACGTCTCGGGTTCAGCGTTTCCGCTAATAGAGGGTAAGGGGAGCAACAACGGTTCTCCGGAGAATGCAAATACCTCGAAGGCACTCGCGATTCACGAAAGCTTTCGATGTGAGGAGGAGAAGATGAGGCAAATCTTGACTGTACAACACCTGGCTCTGGCCATACTCGCGCTTTGCGTTGCGCTCGGGCCCATCCCGCAAGAGGCGCTTGCGCAAGAGAACTCGGTCTCATGCACGCAGGCTACGTTAAACGGCGTCTATGTTTTTAGTGCATCGGGATTCAACATCGTTAACTCAACCCCGGCACCCAAGGCCGTTGTCGAAGTACTGACGATTACCGGAGACGGGAATTTGACCAGCCTGGCCACTGCGAGTATTGACGGCACGATTCATTCGGGCGTTCAAGACACCGGGATCTACACTGTCAACCCGAACTGCAGCGGCACCCTTAGCTTCCATCGGTCAGGTCTTACCTTTGACATTTATCTCTCGCCCAATGGAAGCAGGTTTCACATGATCCAGACAAATCCGAATACGGTGCTCCAGGGTGAAGTTCGACGCATCTCACACTAAGGCTTTTCATGCCGGGGGGCGATGAGAAACCACATCCAGCAAAGGCGTGGCTTTGGCATCGCCTCAAGTTTATGCGGAAGGCGCAATGTAGTGGAGCTGGAACTGGCCGAAGATGTTTCGGAAGAATGTTGCTCGAGGTTACTGCGGCAAGCCGACTTTCTTTACCAATTCGGGGAAGCGTGGGTCGGAACGCACTGAGTCGAGCAAGTAATCGGTCTTCAATCCAAGAAGCGCTGCATCGCGCTCCTGATAAGCGGTATCGAGCCAGCGAAACGCCTGTTCCTTGTCCCCCAGGTCCGCATAGAGCGTAGCGATAGTGTAGGAGGACCAGTAGTTCGCTTTGCGTTGGGCTTCCCTGGTCTCGACCCCCTTCGTGAGCGCGCCTCTCCAACCCTGGGAGCGGAACCCATCTTCAAGCGCGGCGGCAAACTCAGTCTCGCTTTGATCGCCGGTCAGTTGTCCATAGGCTTTCCACTGTTCGATCACTTGCGGATACATGCGCTTTCCCCAGTAGGCTTGTGCCAAACAGAGATGAGCGAGGGCAAACGTCGGATTTTCGGTCGCAACCTGTTTACAGGTGGTGATTGCGTCATCGAAGTTGCGGGACCAGATGTGAACATATCCTTCCTGGAAACCGGTGCTCGGTGACAAGGGATCGAGCCGGCGCGCGAGTTTGGCTTCCGCGAGAGCAAGTTGCTCCCTGCCCCCAATCATGCTGATGTCGTAGGCGTACCACTGGTGCGCCGTGGCATCATCGGGTTCAAGTTCGAAAGCCTTTTTGTATTCCGCCTCGCCTCCTCCAAAATCCCAGTCGTACTCCATCTCGCTGGTACCGAGAACGGCGTGCGGATGACCCAGGGTTGGATCCAACTCCAGCGCCTTACGCGCAGCCGCATTGGCTTTGGGAAAGTTTTCGCTTCGCGTGCCACCCAGGCTGGGCAGGATGCTATGAGCATCGGCCAGTCCCGAATATGCGAGCGCGTAATTTGGATCCTTCGCAATCGCTTGATTAAAGTAAGAAATTGCCATGGTGATGTCAGGAAAGCTTTGCTTATTCCAGTAATAAAGGCCTTTCAAATAAAGTTGATATGCCTCTGGGTTCTCGGTGCCCTGCCGCGTAACATGCTGTTTCTCGGAGGTGCTGAGGCTGGAACGCAACTTTTCGGCGAGGTCGCCAGAAATCTGCTGCTGCAACGAGATGATGTTGTTGCTTTTGCTGCTGTAGTTTTGCCCCCAGATCAGGGTGCTGTCGCGGGCATCGGTAAGGTCGACGCTGACTTCCAGGTTGTCGTTGTGCTGCACGATTCTCCCACTAACGACCGCCGCAACATCTAGATCCTTGCCGACCCTTTGGACATCGACTTCCTTTCCTTTGTACTGAAACACTGAACTGCGGGACTTCACTTTCAGCTGTGGCAAATGGGCGAGGTTCTGGATCAGCGATTCCGTCATGCCATCGCTCAGATACTCAGTATTGCCGTCCCCGCCGACGTTGATGAAAGGCAGCACAGCCAGAGAATCAATGGCGGAACTTGAACCAGGTGAGAGCCAGCGGTACACACCGTAGCCAACACCACTCAGGATGAGGACGGTCGCGGCGGCGATCGCGAAGAAAGTTTTTTTGTGCTTCGCTAGCAGTCCAGCGGCGATTTGGGCGTCGGAGCTACTCGCTCCCGCGCCGAGCGTGGAAATCGCAGATTTCGCGGAGGAAGGAAAACTGGCACTCGTGTCGGCGAGCGTGGCCGACGAAGAAAGACTGGGCGTCGCCGCGATCGCGCTTGTGTCCCGCTTCACCCTCCGCAAGTCTGCTCGAAGTTCCGAGACATGCTGGTACCTGAGATTGCGGTCTTTCTCCAGGGCCTTGTTGATGATCCGTTCGAAATCGGCTGGCAAATCGGGATTGAGCCGGACGGGCGCGACTGGAATACTGTCCAATATTGATTTGGAGATGACCCCTGGGCTCTCTCCGCGGAAAGGAAGCTGTCCGGTGGCCATCTCATATAGGACAACGCCGAAGGAAAACACGTCGGTCCGCGAGTCGAGCGGCTTGGCCCGAACCTGTTCCGGCGACATGTAAGCGACTGTGCCCAACGTACTGCCTGGTGTTGTGAGGTGATCGGTAACAGTGGCCAGCGTGTCGACGCTCGACGAGTCTTTGGCGCCGAGTTTTGCCAATCCAAAGTCGAGGATCTTGGTGTGGCCATCTTTTGGAACAAAAATGTTTGCGGGCTTTACGTCCCGGTGAACAATCCCCTTGGAGTGCGCGGCGTTGAGACCGTCGGCCACATCAATCGCAATCTCGAGTATCTGATCCAGATCCATCTGGCCGGACGCAATCATTTGCTTTAGCGTCTGGCCTTCCAGATATTCCATCGCGATGAAGGTTTTTCCCTTGTCCTCCCCGATGTCGTGGATGGTGCAGATATTGTGGTGATTCAATGCCGAAGCAGCTTGCGCCTCACGCTGAAAGCGAGCGAGCATTTGCGGGTCTTTGGCAACTTCATCGGGAAGGAATTTGAGGGCAACAAAGCGGTGCAGGCGTGTATCCTCGGCCTTGTAGACGACACCCATCCCTCCACCACCCAGTTTTTCCAGAATGCGGTATCGCGAGATACTTTGGCCGACCATCCGCGGCAAATCTTACGTGGACGAAACTGGCAAGTCAATGAACCCCTTGGAGATGCCGGAAACCTAGGTGGCTGGCCTAGGTGGCTGGTTGAGTGGGTCGCTCGCGGAACTCAAACGGGAGTCTCTCGGACTCGCAAGGTCGCCCCAAGCAAAGCGACTGACTCTTAATCTCACCGGACCTCCGCGCACCTAGGCGCGTCATGATGCATGGTTCACTGAGCGCAAGGAATAGGCTTTCGGGCCCTGTGCACCAACGCGCAGCGAACCGCACTGAATCCCAAAACGAACTGACAGCAGAACTAACACTTGGATTGGGTGGTGAGTAAGCCGACTTCACCAGACCACAGTATTGTCCAATAGGACGACAGCCACTTGCAGGGTGCATTCTTTTTCATATTGACAACGGCACTACTTGGGATCAGCATCTCTGACACTGTCTCGGGGCAAGCCTTTCCTGAAGCACAGGTTCCTGTTCAAATCCCCAGGCGTAGGTCCAGGGTTCCAACCGATTCAGCAAGTAAATCTTTTTAGCTGGCAAGGAGGACACCCATGAGTATCTCCCGACGCAACTTTATTTGGTCTTCGGCAGGCGCTGCGAGTGCGGGCCTTGTGCTTGATGCGGCACTGTCCAAGCCTCTGCTGGCATCCGAAGATGACGGTGGGGCGTGCTCGGCGCAACCACAGCCGATTCCACACACGATCGCTACTCCATTCGGCACCACCATTCACCACTTCTTTCCCGGCCCGGTCGAGGGCGTAAACCCAGTTACTGGGCATGACCCGTCAGACATCTTCGACTTCAGCGGCACCGTCGCGCAAACCGACCTGCTTCTGACTGGCACAGGGACCGATTTGAACACTGGCAACAGTGCCCCCTACAATTTCCATACCGACATGCGGTTCATGGCAGGCCAGTTCCGCGGTGCCGATGGAGAAACGCATAAGGGCGCTTTCGCGTTCATATGACTTGACAGCCTCCCGGCAGCAAGCCCGTTGGGCTTGCATTCCTACGATCCTGGAGTTTCTCCGACTTTGGCTTTTTGGGTAACTCCCATCCCGAATGGTGGTGCCCGGGCTGACTTTGACCAGGGCACAGCCGAACTTCACGTTAGAAACGTCTGCGTATTCGACGCCTTTGCAGTTTCGAATAGTCTGAATCCCACTCATCCTCTGGGAAACATTGTGGGGGCGGTTATTGAGTCGCTTGATCTCAAGTGGAGTGGCGTGACTCGAAGCGTCATCGGATTCAGCGACCCGGTCAACCGCTTTTCTGGCGACTTCTTCGAGACGTCCGCGGCCATAAGTGTGACGGCCAAGACGAAGATGAGCACAGGATACGGTTTCCGATTTGTTTCTTCAGCCACAACCACAGTTAACTTCGCCCAATTTGGGCGCGAGAGCAACGGTGTGTTTTTCTGACAAATCCTGACCGCACGGCGGTTCCGGGGGCCCGAGCCCTTCTGGGGCCGCCGTGAGTCTTTGGGAGGGCTGGGGGCTGGGCACTTCGTCGGATGAAACGAAAGGCAGTCCGGTGGCCGTCGCTGCGTCCACTAGTCCGCAGTGGACCTGCAACCCGCAGGCCCATGAGGATAAGCCGGGTCTGCTTCAATCATCGGGGAGCAGTCCAGCCAGAAGGGGCGGATTGCTGCGATCGGCAAACTCTAGCATTCAGTTCCTGCGCGGAGGTTCTCAGGGATTGTTGTGGTCGGAACGAATCGACACGAGGGGGATGAGGTTTCTGTCCCCGGTTATCCGGCTCCTATGAAGAGCGACTCAATCCAAGATTAGACGCGAGGGCGATTCTAATGACAAATATTGAGCGCGTGGCCACTGTGTTACTAGTCCTGCTTTTGCTACCTTTCCTGAAGCCGGCGATGGCACAAACAGCAAGCCTAATTGGGATGGAAAAATCTGTTCCCACGCATCTTCAGGACGGACAGGAATTTCAGCTCGATATCAGGCAGCTGATTTCGTTCGGACAGCTGCTTTTTCAGGCGCGATGGACGTCCCAGGAAGGGCAAGGACGTCCTCTCAGCAAAGGAACCGGTGCTCTATTGTCGGATTCAACGGCACCTCTAATCTTTCCGCGCAACTTCGACCGCCTGTCTGGACCGGATTCGAACTCCTGCGCCGGGTGCCACAACACGCCTTTTGTTGGCGGTGGCGGTGACCGCGTCAGTGAAGTCTTTGTTCTGGGTCAGCGCTTCGATTTTCTGAATTTCGATCACTCGGACACGACTCCCATCATGGGCGCGGTCGATGAGCTTGGGAACTTTGTCACGATGGGGACTGCCTTCAACGAGCGCAAGACCATCGGCATGAACGGCTCAGGCTTTATCGAGATGCTAGCCAGACAGATGACTGCGGATCTTCAAGCTGAGCGCAACGCGACACCAAGGGGTGCATCCGTGACGCTGACATCGAAGGGGGTCTCCTTTGGCATCCTGACCCACAAGATCGATGGCACGTGGGATGCCTCTCAGGTTCAGGGAATCCCAGCACCGAGCTTGAACACCAAGAATGGTGCAACGCCAAGCTTGCTCATCCGGCCATTCCATCAGGTGGGAAATATCGTATCGGTCCGTCAGTTCACGAACAACGCTTTTAACCACCATCATGGTATCCAGTCGGAAGAGCGCTTTGGCCTTGGAGTGGATGCAGACGGAGACGGCTTTACCAATGAGCTGACAACGGCTGACATGACTGCAGCCACACTTTTCCAGATCACACTGAACGTCCCGGGACAGGTGATTCCGAGAGACCGTTCCGTCCAAGAAGCAATAGCGGCCGGACAGGAGTTATTTAATGGGATTGGTTGCGCCAGCTGCCACATTCCCGCTCTGCCCCTAACGAATAACAACAACCCTGGAGCGCCCGGCCAGCCAGGCTGGATCTATACCGAGCCGAGTCCATTCAACCCCGCCACTGGGCCCAATGCGCCAAACCTTGTGCCAGGTCCGTCCGATAATTACCCGGTAAGCGCCCCTCCGCTATTAGTGGATCTGACCAGCAACGCTCTGCCACTGCCGCGCCTGAAACCGCGGCACGGAGTGGTCATGGTCCCCGCTTATACTGACCTTAAGCTGCACACTATGTGCGACGGTCCCACGGATCCGAACGCCGAGCCACTTGATCAGAACCAACCGGCCGGGTCACCTGGATTCTTTGCAGGAAACCAAAAGTTCATCACGCGGAAACTGTGGGGACTTTACAACTCGGGACCCTTCATGCATCACGGAAAATTCACAACGATGCGTGAAGCAATTACACTCGGTCACAACGGCGAGGCCACGGCGACACGCGTGGCGTTCCAAGCTCTCACATTGGCCCAGCAGAACGACGTGATCGAATTCTTGAAGTCGCTCCAGGTTCTGCCTTCCGGGACGCCATGCCTGCTCGTTGACGAGAATAATCGTTGTATACAAAGCGAAGAATAGTTAGTTCAGCGCTGCGTGATGTTCAGGTACCCGACCCGAACCAATCTGGCTTCTGAGCTGCCTAAGTGGGAGGATTACATTGATGGATGTCGATGTTTGTTTCCCGACACGCATTCGGAGGCTTGAAGTCTGCTATTGTTGAAGCGGAAATGAAGTCCCCGAGATCACATCCAGCGTGCTCTCCTTGCTGAGGTGGGCGTCCACTTTCACCGCATCCAGCGGTCCGTTGTGGGCGAAGGTGGCCGACGCAACAGAATCGACCGGAATCGCAACATCCTTTCCCGGACCAACCAACTTCACCACGCTGCCTCCGGCGGGAATGGTAAACGAGACCGTGATTTGATCGAGCTTCGCTTCCGAGACAGGAGTCACGGTCAGCACGCCCATGATGTCGCGATCCGTCTCGTTGGTGAACCCGTAACACTCCCTTGCCAACTGGACGCTCTGCGCAGTATCTACGACAAACAATTGGAAGTCCTTAAACGTGTGCCGGCGGTAATAGCGGTGCCCCTGCCTCTCAACATAAAGATCGACGACTTTGGGCAACCACAGCTCTTGTGCTCTGCTCGGGAATTCGACCGGTTGATACGAAATAGCTACGTGATCCACCGTGAGGCCAACCTCCAGAAGGGGCTTCACCAGTTCGGTTTCGATGCGCAGCACCTGGAACGTTCCGGGATCGATCCAGGCGCGGCCCTTGAGTGGGAGCGAACTGTATTTTCCCCCTGCCGAATAGGAAAGAATCCGGCTGGGCCGATCGGGCCTTTGAACAAAATGAACCTGCCAGGCAGATCGCCCTTCCCATGCGCCCAAGCCTTCGCAGGCAAACGTGTAATCCGACGCCAGCACCGGATGAAAAAGCAATGCGATGGCCGGCATTCCTTGCGTCGCGATGTGGGCCGGGAACTGCTCCGGGTCGGAACTGCCGTTTCGATATTCATCCATCAGGAAAACATTCATCGAGGTCCGTTTCACCGTCACGACATAGTTGAACTCGCGCACCTCCGACGAGTGCCAACCACCGGTCACGTCGATCGCCTGATGCTCAACCCGTTCTGTCGCGGTGAACCTTTCCAGGTTCGCGACGAACTCCTTCATGCGCTGCCCTGCACCCCGAACGACGTGAGGAAGCGGACATTCAACGCGAGGATCCACTTCGGGCACCGTGTTGTCGATTCCGCTTGAAATCCAGGAACGTGGATCCACAGCAGTGGCTGGCGAAGGCGACGTTTTGTCTGTTGCTTGCACATCAAAAGGCTTGGCCTTCATCACTACGAAACGCGTCAACAGACCCTGGTGCGGTTGAATCTGTATCTTCTGACGGAGGGTCAAAAAGCCGGGTGCGCTGGCCTCCATGATGTAAGTGCCAGGTGGCACATCGGTGAAGAGCATTTCGCCATCCGATTCCGTATGGCCTGCTACTTCGTAACCCTCGTTTGGCATCACACGGATGCTGGCCGTGCCCGCGAAGGGTGACTCGTCCGAAAGCCGAAGGCGGATGCGGAGTGAATTTGGTGGCGAACTAGCGTAAGCAGCAGATTTTTCCGCGGGTAACGACTGTGCGGGCAGGAGTGGAAGGCATGAAAGGAGCGATGCTAACAAGACGGCGGAATGACGAAAGAACCTTTCCCCGAGCATAGTCACCCCCAGCAGTCATGGGCCCATTGTAGGCCTGGAGTTCGGTGGACGATGTAACCTAACGTCAGCAGTGCCAGTCTGAAACCGCAAAACCCCGCTCCAATTTAGTGATCGTGAGCCGCTTAACGTTTCATCCGTGCTGAAGACTTTCGTGCCGGAGTTCCCTGTCGGCCTCCCGCCTCGCGTTCACCCGCACGTCCGCCTGCCCCTCACACTTTCGCCCGCACGCCGCCCGGCGCGCGCCCATTTCCCCCCGCCCTTGCTGCGCCATCCGCCCCACGCCATCCCCCCTCCGTCCATGGTGTGGGCACCATGCTATCCAAGGCCTGCGTCGACTCTTGTCCCTGCGCGCCGGTATGTCCCTTAAGGTATACACGGCCGCCAATGGTCGCGGGCTGGGACAACCTGCTGCCCGAATGCTTCACGCGGCTCCGCCCGAAGTACAAGACGCCTACCAACTCCATACTCTTCATCGCCTTGGTCACACTCGTCGCATCGGTAGTAGTTCTGGTTGGCGTGAACGAGGAGGAGGCTTTGTCCCTGATTCAGATATGGGCTTTCACATTGTACGGGCTCGTTTACCTAGTCATGTTCGCAATACCGCTGGCAGACAATCGTGCGAGGAATTCATCCGCCTGTCTGGCTGAGGCTGGTGGCGTGCTCGGGCTTTACCGTGGGGATGATCATTATGGGAGCCATTCTATATGTAGGCCGAAGGCGGAGAGCTCTGCGGTTTTGATGCTTTGGTTGCTCGTCACTCAACACAGCTTTCCAAAACCAAAGTCTTTGGGGAAGGTGTGGAACCTCTGATAGCAAGGCTGAGAATTCAATCGCTTGGCTGTCGGTCCGCCGGGACGTTTTTGGAAAGAGAAACGGACCCGTCGCGAGGCAACGCTCAATGTCCGGTTAGCCCGTCAACCGCAATTCAAGGAAGCTCTCAGCGACACGCATGATCTGGGTGCAATTATCTACTATCTCCGACAGCGAGTTTTACTGAGACCGGAAGCAAGCACCTTCCTATGCAGGCAATGCCTTGCCTACAGTTTCCGGCACAAACCAGGGTACGATGAGACCGAGCATGTAAATCCCTCCCAGCGCGACTGCAGCGTGTGGTGTGCCACCAAAACGTTGGATGATACTTCCGGCAATGATCGGGAAGATCCAGGCAATCATTCGCGTGCCATTAAAAATGAAACTGATCGCGCTCGAGCGCACAGTGCTCGTGAAAAGTTCCGCCGGATATATCGCCATCCAGGTATAAGCCCAGCTCATCGTAAAGAAGCCGTTAATCGCAGCGACAGAAAGCAATCCCTCTACAGAGTGTGTCCACAGGTAGGTAACTGCAGTCATCAACAGAGCGCCTAGGTAGGTAACGAACAGAAACTTGCGGCGTCCGATGGCATCGATAACAAATCCGGAAATCGGATAGCCGACGATCGCACCACTTGTGTAGAACAGCGCGGCCCGTGCACCCCATTGAGCAGCGTTACGATAGCCTTGAGTACTAGCAAGGTGCTGAGCGTAACCAGGCAACCAGCTCGAAACCGCCCACCAACCGACCACGCTGGCGAGCGACAACAAGAATGTTAGAAGAATGCGACGACGACTCTCGCGCTCACGGACGATTTCGACCAACGTAAATGGGCGCTGCGCCGTTGCTGCGATATCCTTGGTCTCTTCGGTGGCCGCCCACCGGCGCTCACGCACTGCTTGAATCCATTTCTCCGATTCCTTAATCGCACGGCGGATGTACAGCGTGAAAAATGCCGGCAACGCACCAACTGCAAACATAAGCCGCCAGGGGTGAATTCCGAGAGGATTTGCGCCGTTGATCATCCACCAAACCACAGAAGCGAACAGCGCGCCCCAGCCAAAGCCCGACTGCAGAAAACCGCAGCCTTTCGGGCGGGCGCGATCCGGCCAAGTCTCAGCTACTAGCGTCACACCGGTGCTCCATTCACTACCCATGGCCAGCCCGGTTAGAAAACGCAAGCCAGCGAACGCTGTGAAATTCGTGCTAAGACCGGTCAGGCCGGTAAATATTCCATAGAGCAACACCGAGTACAGCATCATTTGCTTTCGTCCGATGTAGTCGGCAAGCGTTCCCCCTATCAATCCACCGGTACCCCAACCGAGAAGCGTGGTGCTGATTGCGACACCTGCCCACACCGCAGTTGATCTTGCTTGCATCGGTGTCAGAATGTCTTGCAATGCGAAGGGAAGCACGATGAAGAGCGTGTACGACTCGTACCCGTCAAACATCCAGCCTAAGAAGCTGGCAAAGAGGATACGCCAGTGACTTGGAATGAGTTCATCATGCCAACGGACCTGCGCTGCTGTTACTGCAGTGGACGGGATAGCGATTAGAGCGCCATCCGAAAGCGGGCGTTTTTCTTCGGGTGACACACGTTCTCTCCCGATCACGGAGTCCCGAGAACACAAGAACGACGAGCCGGAACTTCGTATGTGACGATACTACCTATCAGCCTCCGATGTCGCGCACTACGGCTCCTTGAAGCAGATTTGGCCGGTCCTGAGCGGATGGCAAACCGGAAGTTACGGCCACTCGGGTGTCAGTTCTGGTGTCAGTTGGTTTTGGAATTCAGTGCGTTCCGGTGCAGTTTGATGCGCCGATCCTGATGGCTAAGTCTTTGCATTTGCAGAGCAGTGCACCTTGGTGCGCTTGGGTGCAATGACAGCCGCGGAGATTAAGAGTCAGTTGCTCTGCTCCAGCCGACCGTGCGAGTCGGAAGAGGCTCCCGTGAGTTCCGCGAGAGCCAGCCAATGTCGCGGATGCGGGCGGTATACGTGCATGCCGAAAAGGTGGCGGTGCAAATGAGGGCTTTGGCCGACACATTGAAGGCGCGGTATGACGAATGCTGTAACATTTGTGCGGACTTGGGCGCCGAATTTTGGAGAAGATCTGCCGACGGCAGCCCGTGAACGCGGGCACACTACGAGAGTACGAGCAAAAATTAGGGGTCACTGGGAGGTGTAATCGGCTGATTTTCGACAGTCAATTCCGAATTGCTCGTCAATGGGGTCACGAAGGATTAGCGGCTGCTTCGGAAGTTGATCTAAACTTTGCCTTGCGCCTTGCCATATAATTCCGCTCTGATATGCCCGTAGCTAAGGGGAGCAAGCTCGGGCCGTACGAAATGATCGGAACGTAAAGTAAGAATTTACATACTCCCATTCAGTTGGCGGTTTTCTTTTTGCACTCAAATCGAGTAAAGTCAGAGGACCAGATTGCTCCCCCCAGCCGTAGGATGACTTCCCGGCAAGTAGTCTTCATTCAAGGACCCTACATCCCCCCTTCCTTAATGACCTGCGTGCTCATCCTGCGCATTTGCGCAGAATTATCGACGACAAATTTACGACACAAAGACAACCGTACAAAGCCAATTTCCTTATCGTTCGCCTATGGCTTGCTCATACACGAATATCGACGTACCCGGTTCCGAGACGACGGGTGGCGCTCGAGCGGCGGCATTTCTAAAACGCCTCGTCGTGGTTTTCGGGCTGACGGCGACTCTGGGCGCGCCCAATCTCCTCGCTCAACACAGTTCTGTGACAGCTGTCGAGGGTGACAGCTTGCTGGGTCACCTTCACCGACCATTCGAGGAGACGTCGATGGGCAAGACATGGCGTCTGGGACCAATTCTCAAGGCAGGGGAGGAAACGGCCGACCCCGCACCATCTGCTCCACGCCGTTCTTCCTCGACCAACACCGTCCTTCTTCATGGCGCTGATCTCTATCGCCTGAACTGTGAGGGATGCCACGGAGAATCTGGTCTTGGGGCACCTCCGGAAATCGCTTCCATCATCAACCCGGTACGTGCGACGTCCGTGTCCCTCGTCATGCAGCGCATGAAGTCCGTGGGCGCCGACGTCAGTCGTGCACAAGCCACAGAACTCGCCGGGCAATCGAAGACTGCATTGCTGCAACGCATCCACAGTGGCGGGCAAGATATGCCATCTTTTTCCTACTTAAATGATATTGAAGTTCAGTCGCTGCTCGCCTATCTGAACCTATTGGCGGGCGTGCCCAACGCTGCTGCTCGGCAGGCCGCGGTTTCGGAATCACGCGCAAGAGTGGGTGAGTTGATCGTCAAGTCCACCTGTCACATTTGTCATGCCGCCACGGGGCCAAATCCCGGCCCCACGGAGCTTGCAGCCGGAGCGATCCCACCTCTGGCGACGCTAACCGGCCGCGTCAGTCGCGCTCAGTTGATCCGCAAAATTACAGTGGGGGCGCCCGTCATGATGGGCGCGGTTCCGGACTCGCTCCGCAGTCGCATGCCTGTTTTCTTCTATATGACCGAGAGCGAGGCCGCCGATGTCTACGGGTACCTGGAGGCCTATCCGCCATCAGACTCTATAAATCCGTCAACTGCCGTTCAAGTTCACGTCGCGCAAAGCGCCACAACGACTGGGTCGTCCCTGCCTCCGGAGGGAACTTGGAAGCAAAAGGATCTGGAACCCGCTGACTACGCAAACAGGAAATGGTTCCTGTACTTGAGTTTTGGTGTCTTAGGGCTCTTGGCTGCGGGGCTTGTTTTCACACAGCGTGAATTCCGAAGGTTGTCCACTGAAGCTCACATGCGGCGGTCGCTTCGCCCGCACCTTGTTGCCAGAGCCTTACCGATCGTCGCACCTCAGAACAATTCCTGGGTAGTAGAAGAAACATCTAGACGCCCGATCGCGTTGATGCCATCCGGACGCAAACAGCACGCAAGTTCAGCAAAACGATTAAAAGATTGGTGGGACCCAGAGGAGTTTGGTGACGCTTGTTAACAGGCGATTTCACAAGCTTGCTCTGTTTGTTCGCCTATTACTTAAGATCTAACACGGGCCAGTGGCGATGTCGGAATAGCGTGAGGGAACCCATGAACTTGGTGCACGAGCTCAATACTTAACTGGGCGAGGACTTTGCCGAGTATGCTGTTATGCTCGCGATCACTCTGGTGCTCGTCGTCAGGTGATACCCGTCTGATCGGCTCCAACGCCAACATGCCATGAGATTGCCGTGGTCCACCGGTGAACATATAGAGGGTCTTCGAGTGAGGGTCGAAGGTAGGTCCCTACACAAGCTGCGGATCGGGAAGGTCTGAAGGTCCTTCTGTTCCCCTGTGGTGGTTCTGGCGTCAACCATCTTGCCTTCATAGCAGGAACCTAGGCTGAAGAGTGTGTGTCTGTCGCATCACGTTCGAGCGTGACGAAGATCACTGCATTCAGCGAAGTGTTCCTATAGCTATTGTCGAGGCGGCCCGAGTCCTCCTTGGCTCACCAAAAAGACCCCTCTCTGGAGGACTCCTCCCGCAACGGCCCTTACGATCTCACCAAAAAGGAGCACCTCTATGTTTGCCCGTATTCTTAATTTCGAAGTGCGACTGGAAAAAAAGGAAGAGTTTGTGAAAGTGGTGGAAAACGAAGTTCTTCCAGTTCTGTGCAAGCAAACAGGATTCTTAGAAGTCCTGCCTTTCTTCCCCGAGCAGATGACAGAGCAGAAAGTGATTACCATCAGCCTCTGGGCAACTAAAGCGGACGCCGAGAGATATGAGAAAGAGTTCTATCCGAAGATGCAAGATATCATCAAGCCGTACCTGGCCACGCCAATCGTAGCTCGTCCGTACACAGTCGAGACTAGGCTCTGCCAACACTTTGTGGAAGCGCTTGCCGCCTAACGTCGAGAAAGAGCTTATTTTCAAGCCCCGGTGAAAGTACCGGGGCTTTTTGCTCTTGCCTCAAGCGAACTCCGCCTTCCTACCAAGCAGTGGCATCCTAAAACCAATAACGAGCTCTTGATACGTTCCAGAGTAGGAAGCACTGGAGTTCCTTTCGCCTCTCGTTTGTGCCTCTGGGTCAAGCGTGTCGGAAAAGAAGTCGCTAGCTTGGTTTGGTTTGATCGCGACCAACGTATCTGGGCTACCCGTTCGGAAAAGGCAGCGACAACGCGACCCCAGACAACTTAGACTCGAAACACACATTAGCAGCGTTTGAAGAGCAGTTGAGTGCAAGCCAAAAGGAAAAACTGAATGTTCTCATCGGTCGATCAATGATAGATCCCTCGCGTACTTCGCGGATTATTTCGCGGCATACACGCCTTCACTTTTCATCATTATTTCCTACAAGAGAGTTCAATCGGCGATGAGAAATCTTCACAATTTCTGTACTCAAGAGCTCATCGTTCAGCCTCGGGCACAGGCGTGATTGTCACGGGAGCATCTACAGCGCTGGAATTGGCGCGAACTTTTCCATTCGGGTCTCTCGTCTCCCGGGTATGCCCGTATTGCTACAACACCGGCTACGGTTCGCCCGGCACACGGTGCAGCTATTGTCGTAGTGGAGAGAGATGAGAGAGGCAGGCATTGTGGAGTATCAGAGTTTTTTCCGATCAGTAACCCTCCCCCCAGCCTATCGGTCTCATTGACTTGCACTGTGGTCCCGCATACGATGGCGTCGCGCCATGATCGACCAGATCATTTCCCATTACCGTGTCGTCGAGAAACTGGGCGGCGGAGGGATGGGGGTTGTGTACAAGGCCGAGGACACCCGGCTGCATCGTTTTGTCGCCCTGAAATTCCTGCCTGAGGGCATGGCCCAGGACCAGCAGACCCTCGAACGTTTCCGGCGTGAAGCCCAATCCGCCTCGGCACTCGATCATCCCAACATTTGCACGATTTACGAGATCGGCGAGCATGACGGACGCCCATTCATCGCCATGCAGTTTCTCGAGGGACAGACTCTCAAGTACCGCATCACCGGGCGGCCGCTGGAGACCGAGGCCCTACTCGACATTTCCATTCAGATTGCCGATGCTCTGGACGCCGCTCACACGAAGGGCATCATTCACCGCGACATCAAGCCGGCGAACATCTTCATTGCCAAGCGCGGGCAGGTGAAGGTCTTGGACTTTGGACTTGCCAAGGTGGTCGGTGTCAAGGCACAGGGTTCGGACGCAACCGCAGCGACGGCAGCGAGCGAAGAACATCTGACGAGTCCGGGCAGCACATTGGGGACAGTCGCCTATATGTCGCCGGAGCAGGTGCGCGCTAGAGAATTGGATGCCCGCACTGACCTGTTTTCCTTTGGCGTGGTGCTTTACGAGATGGCGACAGGCACGTTGCCGTTCCGAGGAGAAAGTTCTGGCGTCATCTTCAAGGCGATACTGGATAGTGCTCCGGTAGCAGCGATTCGGCTGAACCCGGACATCCCCGCCGAACTAGAACGGATAATCAATAAAGCTCTGGAAAAAGATCGCAACCTTCGATGCCAGAGCGCAGCGGAGATGAGAGCCGACCTGCAACGGCTGAAGCGGGATACCCAGAGCGGGTTCACGGCGGCGGCAAGCTCCGCAACCAACGTGCCTGTCAGCTCGGGTGTTGTTGCTGCTGCCCCGCAGCCCGCGCAGTCAGCACCTTCTGTGACCCCGCCCCCGTCTTCGGGTTCAACTCCGACGGTGGTTTCGTCTTCTTCATCCGTGGCCGCTCCGCTGGCTGTACCTGCCGCAGTCTCGGACAGCAGACGTTGGAAGATTCTTGTCCCAGCCGCTGTTCTGCTAATCGCCGGGATTGCTGCCGCTCTTTGGCTCGGCCGCGGGAAACGAAGTCCTGCTGGCATCGCAGCTCAGCAAGGCACTCCTTCTATTGCGGTCCTGCCCTTTGTCAACATGAGTTCCGACAAGGAGCAGGAGTATTTCTCCGACGGTCTGGCTGAAGAACTGCTCAACAACCTGGCAAAAATTCCAGGGCTTCGGGTCGCGGCGCGGACCTCTTCTTTCCAGTTCAAGGGTAAAAACGAGGACCTGCGCACTGTAGGCGAGAAATTGAATGTTGGGACAATCCTTGAAGGCAGCGTGCGCAAGGAAGGCAACCGCGTCCGGATTACGGCCCAGCTCATAAAGGTAGCTGACGGCTTTCACTTGTGGTCGGAAACGTACGACCGTGAACTGAAGGATGTCTTCGCCGTGCAGGACGAGATCGCGGGTTCGGTCGCATCATCTCTAAAAGTGGCACTGCTGGGGACAAACGGGGCTTCCTCTTCCGCGAAGGGAAAGAATCCTGAAGCGTATAACGCCTATCTTCAGGGGCGGTATTTTTTGCAGCAGCGCACAAAAGAGAACGATGAGAAAGCCACCGAATACTATGAGCGGGCTATTAAGCTTGATCCCGGCTATGCTCTGGGTTGGGCGGGACTTTCCGAAGCCTTATATACGAGGGCTGAGGCCGGCTATCTTCCAACTGAGGAAGGGTATCGTAAGGCGCGGGAGGCGGCTGAGCGCGCATTGGCGCTTGACCCTAACCTACCTGAGGGCCACGCCGCTATAGGGATCATCAAGACGAATTACGATTGGGACTGGGCAGGCGCGGACGCAGCCTTTCAGCGGGCACTGGCCCTGGACGCGGGAAACGTAGCGACTATCCGAAATGCTGCCCGCTTGTCCGCTGCGCTCGGACGTTTCGACGAAGCTCTGATTTTGGAGCGCCGCGCAGTGGAACTGGACCCACTCAACACCGCGGTTCACTTCGGCCATTGCTTTATTGCGTACTATGCCGGGAAGCCAGACGAGGCAGTGTCGGCCTGCAAAAAGACTTTGGAAATTAACCCGGCGCGCCCACTTGGGCACAGCTTACTGGGCAGGATCTATGTGGCGCAGTCACATCCGCAAGATGCACTTGCCGAGGCGGAACGCGAATCGGAGGAATGGGCGCACCTACTAGGCCTTGCACTCGCCTACCACGCACTCGGGCGAAGCAAAGACTCCGACGCCGCCCTGGCCGAACTTATTGTGAAGTACGCCACGACTGGCGCCTTTCAAATTGCCGAGGTGTACGCATTCCGCGGCGAGACTGACCGGGCATTTGAGTGGCTGGAACGAGCCTATGCCTCACGCGACAGCGGTCTCGCGCAATTTAAAGGCGACCCACTGCTGAAGAGCCTGGAGCACGACCCGCGCTACGCCGCATTCCTGAAGAAGATGCACCTGCCCGCGTAGGTGCGACGTCAATCCATCCATGGTCGGGGGACCACGTTCCGCAAGACCCGCTCCGTCCCCCGCTCCCGCCCCGCGATGGTCGTTTTTCGTTGGCGACGGCTTTCTTGTTCCATTCAGTTTCTCTTAAACGTAAAGGGCAGTAGATGAGATGGGCACACCGGCCCCAACGACTGGGTAACGAAATACATTGTTACCGTTTCAGTGGACTTCCGCCGATTCGTGTTGCGATCGATAAGGCCCGAAGTCCTCAAATACTCGATCAACCGACTTAGCGTCCACCTTCTTCGTGAACGCCTTGTTGGGATCTTTCTCACCGTAAACCGTGAGGGTCACCTGACCGCAGGAAGGTCCAATAGAATCCGGCGGGAATTCGTAGAAGCCCTCGTACGTAGCGTCTGTTGCATTCACAAGACCGGTCCTAACGTCCACTACGTGGGCGATCTTCCCAGGCAAGATCGGGGTAATCTCCTTTGAACCGCAAGTCAGCGTCATCTTGTAAAAATCTGCCTTGAAGCGAAGCTTTGCTGGTACGTTATACGCGCCTCCAGCGGCAGCCAGCGAACGAAGAAACACCGATCCTCCTGTTTCTCGCAGTTTGGGTGTGACACGAATCAGCAAAACCGGTTTGTACTCGCCTACGTACACTTCCCAATTTTTTAGGTCGTCCAATGGTCGAAAGCTGTCCTGCACAGCAACTTCGCTTTTTCGATTCCTTTTGCCCTTTTCTTTTGCTGCCCTGATTTCCGATTCCCTTTCGGCACGGTATTTCAACGTCGGAGTGATCATCGCGACTTCAAAGTCACCGACCCCCATAGAATATGGTCTTGCGTCGAATTTCTCCTGAAGCAGTGTGGATTTGATTGCTTCAATCGGGAACAGGTCAGTGGGTTCTACCGGCAGAAGCGCTGCCTGTGGGCGAGGTGTGCTTTTCATCTTGGATCTTGCTTCGTTAATAGTCGGCAGCGCCTCTTCGATCTTCACGATTCCGGATACACCTGGCCCCCCACGAGACGTGAAATCGCCGAATGTTGTGATACCAACTACCTGCCCCTGCGAATTGAATAGGGGCCCTCCGGAATTCCCATGATTGATGTTAATGTCCGAAATAATCGCTGTTTTTTCGATCTTGCTTGCGATTCCACTCGTGACTATTTTTTGTTGGTTGAGGGGACTGCCGATCGTGAATACTCGCTCTCCTTCGACGAGGCTTGGGTTGAGCTCGTCCTTCTTTGCCAACTCAAGACTGATTGCTTCCGGAAGAGCAGTAAGATCGCACCAAAGAACAGCCACGTCGCGTTCAGGGTCGGCTGCTAGAAGCACGGCTGGGATCTTTCGCTGGGGGTCGAACTGGAGTGCTAGATATTCCGAAGGTCCGACTACGTGCTGGTTGGTTAGCACCAACCCATCACTGGAAATTATGAAACCAGTGCCGTGTCCGAGCTCACTCCACACCGTCACGACTCCATTCTGAAGTCGTTTGAATTTGGTGGTCATCTCATCGACAACGCGGCCGGAGTTTGGGCTGGGCGAGGCGCCGTGAGGGTTGATCATAACCCTCAGAACTGCGTCGCTCACTTTCGCTGCCTTGAGTGTTTTAAGCGCGCCCACGCTCGTATCGAAGTTTGTTGAGGGTGCTGACCGAACTTTCTCGATTATCACATCATCAGAGAGGCCCAACGTCACCATCTGTATCACGTCATCGTTCGAAAGTGCTTTTGGTTGCACTTGTGACCTTCCGACAGAGATGGTCAATAGAATAACCGCCAGAGATGCCAGTAGCCGACGCAAGTTGTACCTCCGCAAGATCCCTTTTGAAATGCTTATCGAATGGACCAACAAAACCCAGTGATTGGCGTCACCGATGGTAGTTTGCATGGAAAGTGCTGGGAAAGATTACGAAGGTAGCGGCCACACGTGCTTACAGCGAAATGTCGAGATCCTTGAGTCTCGGGTACCACTAAAGCCAACGTGCTACACCGCCGTGGTGTGAACAAGTACCACGTCTGTTTTTACTAAAACTATAGCTGCCGTCCCTGCATTGCGCTGAGGCTCCTTGTGGTGCACTCGAACAGTTTTCTGGGCGCTTGACGACTTGTCCTCGACTATTCACGTATGTCCCGTTGTTGGTGCAGGTTGGTTGTGCGATTCCGCCTTGAGGGGAACGCGATGGCGCTGGAATTGTCTGTGAAGAAATCCGCTGTGATGCGAGACAGAACAGCAGCAGCAAAACAAGGATAACGGACGCTCTTGCACGTGCTCGAGAGGTGATCACCGCTTGATCACACTACCAAGAACGGTAATGGGACGAGATTACGAAAGGCTAGTAAATATCCAGGCCGTGAATTACATCGACTTCCGCCGATCCATTGCTTGCTTGTGTTAACTAGAATGTTAACCTCAACCCTTGTAAAGGTTCAGTTCCCTCCCCGTCATGTTTCTCACCCCCCCGCGTGTTTGACGGGGTTATACGCATTGAGCAGATTTTGCTACACGGTTTAGAAAGGGGGGTGATGTCATATTTTACTTCCTTATCTTGGAGTTATTTCAAATAAGATGACCGGTCGTCTTATCTTGAACAAATTTTTTTAGCGCGGGGTATAACCCGTAGCCTTCGGTAGCGATCCAGGTCATGCCCGGGTCTGGTCATTCCGATCGATGAGACAAGCAGCAGGTGGGGCGCACGCTTTGACCGGACATACACTACATCTCATGGTTAGTTCACTCGACGGTCATCGCAGCCACTTGAATCGAGATCGAACCGCGGTTTATTCGACATCTGGCATATCCAAATCATTCTTGGTGAAGAACTCGACGAGACCGGTGGCGACGGCGGCGGGATTCCTGCCCGGCAAGTCGTGGCTCGCACACGGTATCGACACCGTGTCGATTTCTGGAATCCACTGCTGCAGTAGATCGGCGCCCTCAAAGAATACCGGCAATGTGTCGCTGCCGCACATCGACAGCACCGGGTGTCGAATATCTTTCAGGCCTTCGGTTTTGATATTCCAGTGTTGCATGGCTCCGAGCTCGACCTGAAAGTACGTGTCGATATCGGATACCGCGCGGTCGAACGCACCCGCAGGTAGGGCGACGTCGGTGAATCGCCGGTAGTCTTGTCCGTACGCGCCTGCCAGGACGATGTCCATGGCCGCAGTTTTGTCTCCCGAGTCGTAGATCTCGCGGACAGATGCCACCCATTCCGTGAACTGCCCGCCGGACGGCACCAACGATAGGAGCGGCGGTTCCAGCAATGCCAGCTTCCGCACTCTGCCGGGGGCATCGATCGCCATCTGCAATGCGATGCCTGCGCCAAAGGAATGCCCGGCCACGTGCGCCGACGCAATGCCCAGGTGATTCA
>Ga0306922_10001040_pt1 | contig 24293 bp, 24 predicted proteins | sample sta12Cox44000082_FD_203758 | JGI IMG/M metagenome (GOLD analysis project Ga0306922, IMG submission 203758) | Lab enrichment of tropical soil microbial communities from Luquillo Experimental Forest, Puerto Rico - statoxic.12C.oxic.44.000.082 (v2)... | ecosystem: Environmental > Terrestrial >... | reverse complement strand
TCGTGACGATCGAGGATCCGACGGTTTGGACTCGTCCCTGGGCTGTCACGCAGGAGTTCACCAAGCAGGACGAAAAGGCAAACAGGATTTATTACGAGCCTCGCTGCGTTGAAGGAAATATAGGCTATCCCGCGGTGCTCAAGGCGGCGCGCCAGGAAGACCGCGAGTTTGCGGAGGGACGCGGGCCGGATCCGCTGACGAAGGACAATGCATCTGGGGGTGCCACCTTCGATCCGCTGGACCAATAATCCCATAGTGCAAGGGGGACTCCTCATGTTCGATCGCCGCTCAGGTTCCATGATCGTGGTCGCCGTCACTGCGGCCGCACTCGGCGCCCTCATTGGCATGTCGATTACGCCAACGACCGGCCAGTCGCCCGCGGGGAGGACGGCCCGCATCGAGGGCAAGCCCAACTTGAGCGGCATTTGGCAGGCCAACAACGAAGCTAACTGGGATTTGCAGGCACATTCGGCGCTTCCCGCCGCGGTCACTCAACAAGGCATTTATCCTTATGACTTTGCGCGGGTGCCGGCTGCCCCGGTTCTGGCGCTGGGCGCCGCCGGCTCTGTTCCCGGATCGCTCGGGGTGGTGCAGGGGGACGGGCAGATTCCCTACAAGCCGGACGCCGTGTCGATCAGGAAAGAGAACGCGGAACGCTGGATTGACCGTGATCCGGAACTGAAGTGCTACCTGCCGGGCATTCCGCGCGCGATGTACCTGCCGCATCCTTTTGGGATCACGCAAAGTACGAACAAAATCCACATTGCCTACGCGTTCTCTAATACAGCGCGCACAATCCATCTGGACAGGGTGGAAGATCCGCCAGATGACACTTGGATGGGCCACTCCGTCGGACGATGGGAGGGCGACTCTCTGGTCGTTGACGTGACGCATTTTAACGATCGGACGTGGTTCGACCGCGCCGGAAATTTTCATAGCGACGCGCTGCACCTCATCGAGCGCTTCTCGTTGATGTCGCCCGATATCATCCAGTATGACGTGACGATCGAAGACCCTAAGGTGTTCACGCGGCCGTGGCGTATCGCTATGCCCATCTATCGTCGCGTAGAACCGAACATGCAGCTCCTCGAGTTTCGGTGTAACGAATTCGTCGAGGAATTCATGTATGGCAACCTTCGAAAGCGGCCGTTGGTCACGCACTGGGAAGGCGATACGATGACGATCGACGTCACTCGCAAGGTGCCGCCCGGCGACAGCTTCTATGAATGGTATCGGTAAGAACAATGCGCGGCGATAATCGAGCGATCGAAGCCGCTTTATCTTTCTCAATCAGCTGCAGGAGACTATCGATGCGAACGCAGCTTGCCGTAACAATCTGCACCTTGGGCTTGGGGGTGTGGAACTGGACGCCAGCGGCGTTGGCGCATCATGCGTTTGCGGCGGAGTTCGACGCCAACACGCCAGTGAATTTCAAGGGAACGATCACGAAAATAGAGTGGGTCAACCCTCATACCTGGCTGCATATCGAAGTGAAGCAACCCGACGGCACGGCCGTGCACTGGGCTATCGAGGCGGGCACGCCGAATGTCCTGTTCCGCCGCGGATTCACCAAGGAAACGTTGAAGCCCGGCACCGAAGTCGTGGTCGATGGATACCAGGCCAAGGACGGGTCACATCGGGCGAACGGCAGGGATCTTACATTACCCGACGGACGTCAGCTGTTTCTCGGCTCCTCTGGGACAGGCGCTCCGTACGAATTGACGCCCGAGTCCAGATAGGAACGAGTTGCGTTCGGGCTTGATCTCTGCGCTCGCCACGCATCGGACTCCTACAGAACGGAATGTCCCTTCTGGCTTTCTTCGAATGGTTGGGCAATACGCAGTGGAGCGTCGATCTCCATGAATCGCAATATGCGTATCCCATCATCGAATCGGTCCATGTATGGACCATGGCGGTATTCTTCGGCCTCGCAGTGATGTTCGATCTACGGCTGCTGGGTTGGACATTCCGAAACGTACCGATATCGCAATTCAATCGCCGCGTACTGCCGTGGACGATCGCGGCGTTCGTGATCATGGTGATCACCGGCACGCTGTTATTTTTCGCCATACCTCTGCGGTCATATCAGAACATTTTTTTCAGGATGAAAATGGTTCTGCTGGTGCTGGCGGGTCTCAATGTGTGGTTCTTTCATGCACGCGTCTACCCGCAGGTGATCGGGGGACCCGATAGCAGCATGACAAAGGGGGCGAGGTTAGCCGGCGCCTTATCTCTATCACTGTGGATTGGCGTCGTCTTTTTGGGACGAATGATTGCCTACAACTGGTTCGATTGCGATCGTCAGCCGCAGCCCGATGTGATCAACTTTCTGACCAGTTGCATCCCCACCGCAGCGGAGCACTGATGTCTCTCCTGCCGTTCTTTCAATGGTGCTACCAGACACCAATCGGCGGGGCGATACGGGATTCGACCTGGCTCTTCCCTCTAATCGAGGCGTTCCACCTCGTCGGTCTTGGATTAACGGTGGGAGCCGTGTTGATCGTAGACTTGCGCCTCCTGGGAGTCGGGCTGAGCCGGCAGCCCGTAACGCAACTCTCGGCCGCTACTGAACCGTGGATGCTTGGCAGCCTCGCCTTGATGTTCGTGTCGGGCACCGCCCTGTTCCTGTCGGAAGCAATCAAGTGTTATTATAGTTTTCCCTTTTGGGTAAAAATGACGACACTCCTCCTTGCGCTCCTTTTCACATTCACCGTTCGTCGCCGCCTCACGCGAATGAGCAGAGCGTCCGAGCGATCGCTGCTTGGCCGGTTTACGGCGCTGACGTCGTTGACCTTGTGGTTTGGCGTGGCGTGGGGCGGTCGCTGGATCGGGTTTTCATAAGCGGTACAACAGGCCGCATGGCGACGGGTTCAGCAACACTGCCTGGCTTTTGGATGGCCACGGGATGGGCCGCAACTCAGTTTGAGCTTTTCGACGGGATCGACCGCCTTTCAGCTCTCCCCCTGATTCAGTGCTTTTCTGGGTATTTGCTGACGAACCCGTCCCGATTCGGCATTTTCACCTTCGGCAAGGTCTCAGCGTTCATGACCTCGTTCTCGCCGATGATCTTATTGAGCGCGAAAATGTAGGCAGTCAACGCATAGACCTCGTCATTGGTCAGCGACTTCGGCTGCTGCCAGGGCATTGCACGCCGCGTGTAATCGAAGATCGTCGTGGCAGTTGGCACGTAATTGGCGACCGTCCGTTCGGTCGTGCTATTCAGTGCGGCATTGCGCCCGCCTTTCCCTTCGGGGCCGTGGCAAAGTTCGCATTTCTGCGCAAAGATGGCAGCGCCTTGCGCTGGTGTGCCGCTGCCCGGCGGAAGCCCTGCGCCGTCCGGTCCGACACTGATGTCCCACAGCGCCAGATCCGCTTCCGTCACGGGCTTGCCAAGTCCAGGCTGCTCGGCGGCAACGGCTGCGCTCAGGACCAAGCCAAAAGAAACAACGACAGCGAGGCTCTTACACATAGACATTCTTCGCCTCCCCCTTCGGATCGATCGCCCAGCTCGTAATCGCATTCATGTGCCCCATCGGAAAGGCGGTGACTGGAGGATTGGTTTTAGGTTCGCCGCGCACCGCGAGCAGCTCGGCGCGGGTCGGCTGCACATTGCCGGCCTCGTCCCACGCGCGGCTTTGCAAAATGGCCGGCTGGCCGTCCCATCGCCAAGGGATACGGAAACGGGTCAGCGATTTGCTCAGCACTGGCGCGTCGAGCGCCGCTGGCGCGTAGCTCTTGCCGCCATCGGCAGAGACCATCACCTTGGCAATTCGGCTGTTGCCGGAATAGGCAAGGCCTGAGATTTCGTAGAAGCCCGTGCCCTTCAAGGTCAGCCCGGGCGAGGGATGGGTGATGAAGGATTTCACCTCCTGCGGGAAGTAGAACTGCCACGCTTTTGGCTCGGCAACCCGCATCGTGTATTGCATGGTCTCGTTGATCGCCATCACCGGCGCTTCGATTAGTTTGATCCGGTGCAGCCATTTCACGTTCATGTTGCCCTCGTAGCCGGGCAACAACAGCCGCATCGGGTAACCCTGCGAGGGGTTGAGCCGCTCGCCGTTCTGGTAGAGCGCGATCATTGCGTCGTCCAAGGCTTTGGCCAGCGGGATACTTCGATTCATGCTGGGTGCGTCGGCACCTTCTGCCAGGAACCACTTCGCCCTGGCATCGATGCCAGTCTCATCGAGCAGGGTGGAAAGCTTGACCCCGGTCCATTGGGCACAGGACACGAGACCGTGGATCGCCTGCACGTTCGCCTGGATCGGATCCTTGGAGAAGAGCGGCGCGCTGTTGCCTCCGCACTCGACGAAGCAGATGCGCGATTCCATCGGGTAGCGCGCAAGCGTCTCCAGGGTGAAGACCAAGGGCTGTTTCACCAGGCCGTGGATCACTAGCCGATGCTTGTCCGGGTCGATGTCGGGAAATCCGGTCCGCGACACCACGAAGTGGAGACCGTTCGGCGTAATGGTGCCGTTGAGCAGATGGTGAGGTGTGCGTGCGTTGCTGGTACGCGGTTCATTGTTCGGATTGGTTAGCGTGCGCACCACATGCTTTTCATATTTCGCCGGCTGTCCGTAAGGCGGGATCGTCGTACCGATCGCAAGGCTCCAGGGATCGACCGGGAGCGGTTCTGCAGCGGCCCCCGTGAGCGAGCCGCTGACCCCGGTCGAGACTGCGCTCGCGAATATGATGCCTTGTCCGAGCAACGCGCGTCGGTCGAGCAGGCCATTGCCGGCAACGGGCTGCAACGACCGAGCCGTGGCGTTGCGACGCTTGCGAATGTTCATGGCTCTCTCCCCATTCGATGAGCGAATTCAGACGGCCTGTCCGGTTGGAACGGCGCTCCCGTGCATTATTGTTGCGTTCTGATGTTTCGGCCAACCCGACGGGCCGTTGCAGGGCAGATTGTGAAGATTACCGCTTTTTTCAAACGCTATGCAATGAGTGGGTCAATCACTGGAATCGGTGTGGTCGCGCTCGGCGAGACAGTGGCACCGAAATGTCCGCTTCACCTCCAACAGATGGGGTATCCGACCTGCCAGCTACGCGGGCGCGCTATGTCCGCTTTGCTCCGAAAGCGACGGTTTGCCATCAAGCTGCAAATCTGTCGCTAAGTGCCATTAGCGGACTCATGCAGTGCAGCAAACGGCGGGATTATTCGCCGTTGATACCGACATTCGTCGTGTCGAACCCAGAAGCCTGTGCGGTGGGTCAGCTCCGGTGCATCCAGGGACACGGCAGAGTGCAGGAACAGCGCGACAGGACTTTTTTTCGGCGGCATAGACTGCTAACATCAGAGGAGCGAATGGAGCCACTTCGCGTCGAGTTGGCCGCCGCAATTATCAGTAACTGACATTGGGAGGGAGCCGTGGCAAACTTCAGGCTCTCGGTCCGAGCCCGTTCAGCGTGCGCGACTTGGTGCGCGCTATCGGCGCTGTCCGCTTCGGCCTATGGTCAGACGCCAGATATTTCCGGAACTTACTGGGCGACCGAATACCGCGCCAGGATCCAAATCGTCGGCGGTGGCGACCTGCCGCTCACCGCGGCTGGAAAGGAGGCCTATGAAAAGAACATCGCTGGCCTGAAGGACGGCTCCATCATCGATGCCGCGCGCAAATACTGCGTGCCGGACGGGGTGCCACGCGTGCTCGCCACGCCGTATCCGTTTCAGATCTTTCAGGTGCCGCCCGGGCAGGTAACGATCATCCATGAGCTCAATCACCAGATCCGCGTGATCGCGATGGACAAGCCGTTGCCCAGCGAGGACGAGCTGACGACTCTCCCGTACTACAACGGTCATTCGGTTGGTCGCTTCGAGCGCGATACGCTGGTGGTCGAAACCGCAGGCTTCAACGAAAAGACCTTCCTGGATGCCAGCGGTGCGCCCCACACCGACGAGCTGCGCACTGTCGAGCGCATCCGTCGGATCAGCCCGACGGAGCTCGAGGACGTCGTCACCATCCACGATCCGAAGTACTACACCCGGGACTGGCAGGCGCGCTTCGTCTATACGCTGCGCGACGACGTGTGGCTCGAAGACTATGTCTGCGGCGAGCAGCATCGCGATCTGTCCTCCGTGGCAAACGTGCGTCGGCCATAAAAACCGGGACAAGAGACGCGGCGTGGCAGCATCTGAGGGCTAGTTGGCCGCTCTTCTCATTGGAGAAAATATCAGAGAAAACACACAAATCGGGAGACGCCCTATGAAGTGCAATGCACTTGGCCTCTCAGGAATCGCGCTTGCGATGACTGTGATGCCTACTCTCGCGCATCACTCTTTCGCTATGTTCGATGCCCAAAAGACGGTAATCCTGGAAGGCACCGTCAAGGAATTCCAGTGGACCAATCCCCACAGCTGGGTTCGGCTGACAGTGAACAACGCCGAAGGCAAAGCGGAAGAATGGGCGATCGAGATGGGCGGACCGACCGGCTTGGCGCGGCAAGGATGGCGTCCGAAGACCCTCGCGCCCGGCATGGAAGTCAAGGTCTGGATCCATCCGCTGCGGAGCGGCGCCGTTGGCGGGCAGTTCATGGCGATCACGCTTCCCGACGGAACGCAGATGGGTAACGTCAACGCCGCGCCGAGCGCCGAGGCCGGCGGTGGCGCGCCCACGGACCCGTAGGCTAATACCGAGGCTCAAGAGTTTTCTGGCGCAAAAACGCGTCTAATGACTCTCTGGGTGGTCAGGCCTCGTGACCACAGACTGCTCTTACTAACGAGCCAAGCCAAGTTTTTGTCGCCCGGCCCCGAGTAGCATCTCAGAGGAGGACCCGATGGCCAGACATATAGAAAATTTTACGCGAGGCGCTCTTGCCAGCGCGGTTTATCTGGCCGGCAGCTTGAGCTTTTCAGCGATGGCTGATGGCACACCACCCAATTTTGCGCCCAATCCAAGTGTCGGGTGGTACGCATTTAACCGCATATTCATTCCACCGGCGCGCGGTGCCGGCCCCGTGCAGCAGGATCCAGCGCATCCATACGTTTCGAATGACGAGTTCCGTGTGACCGGCAAGCAGCCGACCGAGCGCGTGGCCGATCTCAACAATCCCATCCTTCAACCCTGGGCAAGGGAGGTGTTGCGCAAGCGCAACGAGCTTGTCCTGTCCGAAAAGATCGTGGTCCCGCCGAGCGCGAGTTGCTGGCCGAAAGGCGTCACCGGATTTCTGCTCTCACCCATGACCCAGCCAATGTTTTTCCTTCAGGGGAAGAAGGAAGTGGTCATGATATTGACAAGCTTTAACGACGTTCGCCGCATCCACCTGACGGACAAGCATTCCCCGAACGTCAAAACATCTTGGTATGGCGAATCCATCGGCCGTTACGAAGGCGATACGCTCGTCGTCGACACGATCGGACTCGACGATAGGGTGCCTATGGACGGATTCGGAACGCCGCACACCAAGCAGCTTCACGTGATCGAGCGCTTCCACTTAATCGAGAACGGCAACGTGCTGGAGGCGAACGTTCACGTCGAGGACCCGGGCGCTTTTACGACGCCCTGGGACGCCATCCAGCGCTTCCGCCAATATGAGGCGGCGGTGGCCAAGGTTCCCGTACACCGCCTTATGCAGTTGGCAAGCGCACCGGAAGGTCCACTCACGGAGCACATCTGCGCCGAGAATCCGAACTCCTTCTTTCCGGGAACGATTGCCCTGCCCATACCGGAGGCGGTCGTGCCCGATTTCTGATGAATTCTCGACTGAAGAAAAAGACGGTAAGCTGCGTGCAACTTCAATCCTCCCGCTGGCTGACGGCGGGCAAGCCGGCGATGCGACCAAAGGTGGCCTGTCCCCTGTCGGAAACTCACGCCCGGATGTATTGATGGTGTAGCCCGCCCAAATTGGGCGCAGCCAACCTCTGACCGGCGGTCTGGAACTGCGGCCTGTTGCGCGCGAGCCGCGACCGGCCACACCGAGGCACCGCCGATCAGCGTGATGAATCTTCTTCGCAAGACGTTTGAACGCAGATTCCCGTACCTAATGTTCAGCTCCGGCAATTCACTTCGTTCCCTTCACCGCGGCCTTCTCATCTGCCCGGGCGCCGGCAAGGATGCCAGGCATGGCATAATTGCCCTCGTGACACGCGAATTCATAGATCGGCTGGTCGCTCCTCGACATCGGAACCTGTGCCGTCCACGGTCGCGTCCAGGTGGTCGGATCGTCGACGGTGAATTCATAAAGCAGGGTGTCGGGGTCGGTTCGCGTGAACCGTTCGATCAGATGCGTGTTCGCGCTCGATCCGGGAAGGCTTGTCTCGCGCTTGAAGTTATTGGTTTCGACGACGAGCGTATCGCCCTCCCAGTGACCTCGTGAGTCTCCTCTCCACTGGCGAATGCTCAGATGCGGACGACCATCGAGCGGAATGATACGGGCATCGTGGACCATCTCGGTGAACACGACCACGTAGCCGGGCGACTGGAAGAGTTGAACGTTGTTATTGTAAGGCCCCGGAGTCATCGGCGGCCCTGCGTTTAGCCCCATAATGCAGCGCTCCTGCAGCGGCCGGTCTTCCCAGGAATCGGCGATGGGATGTCCAAGCTGAGTGTCGCGTCCCTCCTTCGCGCGGCGGTCGGCTTTCTTCTGTCCTTCCGGCGTGTAAGGAGGAAGCCGGCCATTGGGCGGGTCGACAATCAGCGACGTGCGCCTGGTCTTCACGACCTTGTCGCCGCGGTCGTACCAGACTTCATTGTAAGGAATGACGCCGCCAGCCGGATAGTTGAGACCGCCGACCTTGGGATCGATCAGGTCGCGATTCTGTCGTGTGTTTTCGTCCTTCTCAAAGCTGGCGGCCTCTTCCGCAGTGAAAAACGCCTTATCGCCTAGCGAACGGGGGCGTTCGAGCGGCGTAATGGTGCGAAAGTCCCATATGCCCTGCAAATCCGGTTGGCCGTCCGCTGTGCGCGGCGCGGTCCAGACCGCTCCTGCACCGGTCGTCTTTGCCGCCGACGGATTCGACTGGACGGCTACCGGCTCCGTTCCAAGCGACGCGAGTGCGATGGCGACCGGCAGAATACCCACAGTGATAAATCGATGGTTCACGTGAGCCTCCTTTTTTTACTTGCCCGGTTGCTTGCGGAGATGCCCGTACATCAGCTCTTCCACGAACTCGACGCACTTGAATTCGAGAAGTTGAGCGTTCTTCTCCAGCCGGCGGTAAAGCGGCATGCTGACCTTCCATGGCCGCGAAAAAACGTTGGGGTCCTCGATGGTCGCTTCATAGGTCAGCGCGTCTGGCCCGAGCGGTGTATAGCGCTCGATGACGTGGAGCGCGTCGCTATGGAAGTTTCCGGCACGGTCGAACCAGGTTTGGTCGTTTAGGCTGGTCACGTCTACAACCAACGTATCGCCTTGCCAGCGGCCGACTGAATGTCCCATCCAGCTATCGGCCGGGCTTGGGGGCGCCTTGTCCATATGGATGGTGCGGGTTGCGCCCGCATACTCATAGGCCATCAAGATGTAGTTCGGCGTCTGTACGATCTGAAATGGATAGGGCATGTACGTGGCGCGCGGCACGCCGGGCAGATAGCACTTCACTTCCGGATCGGCCGTCAGACGCCTGTCGAAGTTTTCTTTCTTTTTCGCCGCCGCGTCGGGCAAGTATGGGATTTCATTGCCTTCGACAACACCGAGGCCAGCTGGGACTGCGCCGACCGCACCAAGCGCGACTACTTGGCCCGCCTGCGCGGCATGCTGCTGAAGGTCCCAGTTCGCCGTATTGAGGGCCTGCCAGATCCCGTTCAGGTCCGCTTTGCCATCCGCTGTGCGTCGCGCCTGAGAGACCTGGGCTTTGCTTGCGATGAGGTTGGCGAAGAGTGGAATTGTTGCGGCGGTTGCAATCGCAACCGCAATAAACGCGCGTTGCAATCGCACGGGCATCGATGCCTCCTCTTCGGATCGACCAGCTTATTGGGTACAGGCGGAGCGTTCCGCAACTTCCGCAACGCCCAGCTTTGTCAGGCTCGTGCCATGAGTCAATCGGTTTCACCTTGGATGCATCATCCAATTGCATCCGCTGCCCCTGACCGGGGTGACGGCATAATGGATAGGCGAGAACCAAGTCAGGGGCTCGCTGCATGGCGGGATTTCAGCCCGGCCTTTGACCGCTGCGGGTCAATAGCATCAGAGGCCGTCCGGAGCGGTGGTCGGCTTATTTCAGCAATGGTCCAAAAGCCGACATTAAATTCAAGCGCTCATTCGACGCGAGTCTCCAGGCTTCCGGTGCCTCGGGCGGCAAAGCGGGAACGCAGCGGCAAGTCACACCGACAGCAGCCGGCGCTGCGCTGCGAGATCGCCCGCAAGATCGGCCATCGGACCGTGCCACTGCATCTGCCCTTTCTCCAGCACGTAGACGCGGTCGCAGACGAGCTCGGCGAAATGGATGTTCTGCTCGGACAACAGCACCGACAACCCCTCGTTCTTGAGCTCGACGATGGCGTTCGCCATCTGCTCGACGATCACCGGCGCCACACCCTCGGAGGGCTCGTCGAGCATCACGAGCAGAGGGTTGCCCATGAGCGTGCGGGCGACGGTGAGCATCTGCTGCTCGCCGCCGCTCATATGCGCGCCGCGCCGCTCCAGCATCTCGGCGAGGTTGGGAAAGATCGCGAACAGCTTTTCCGGTGTCCACGACGGAGCCATGCGGCCGTCGCGATGGCGCCGCGGCGGCTGGCGGCCGATGTCGAGATTCTCGCGCACGGTGAGATCGGAGAAGATGCGCCGATCCTCCGGCACGAAGCCTAGCCCGCGACGCGCGATCTCGAACGGCCGCAGCCGCGATATGTCTTCGCCGAGGAAACGAACCGCGCCGCTGCGCTGCGCCACGAGCCCCATCAGCGCCCTGATCGTGGTCGACTTGCCGGCGCCGTTGCGCCCCATCAGCGCGACCACCTCGCCGTGGCCCACATGGAACGACGGGGCGAACAGGATCTGCGCGGCGCCGTACCACGCCTTGAGTCCATCGACTTCGAGCATCGCCGCGCTCATCGGCCCTCTCCCTTTCCCTCCCCCGCAAGCGGGGGAGGAAGGGGTGGGGCCGGTTTGAAAGTGCGGCCGGTGCCGAGATAGACCTGCTGCACCTCGGGATGCCCGCGAATGGCCGCGGCGTCGCCATCGGCGATCACCCGGCCGCGCGCCAGAACAATGATGCGGTCGGCATAGGCGAACACCACGTCCATCGAATGCTCGGTGAACAGCACGGAAATCCTGCGCTCGAGCACCAGCCGCTTGACCAGTGCGATCAGATCGTTGCGCTCGCGCGGCGCCATGCCGGCGGTCGGCTCGTCCATGAGCAGAAGTTGCGGCTCGTTGGCGAGCGCCACGGCAAGCTCGATGCGCTTGACATCGCCGTAAGCGAGTTCCTTGCACGGGCGATCGGCGGCATCCGCCATGCCGACCTGCGCGAGCAGTTCGACAGCGCGGCTGCGATGCAGCGGTGCGAAAGCGGCGCCGAACTGGAAGATCTCATTATGATGGCTCACGATCGCGAGCTGCACGTTCTCGGCCACGGTCATCGAGCCGAACGTGGCGGCGACCTGAAAGGTGCGGCCGACGCCGAGGCGCCAGATCTCGCGTGGCTCAAGGCCGGCAATGCCGCGATCGCCGAAACGGATTTCGCCGCGATCGGGCTTAAGCTGCCCGTTGATCATGTTGAAGCAGGTCGACTTGCCGGCGCCGTTCGGACCGATCAGCGCCAGGAACTCGCCTTCACCAACGTCGAAGCTGACATCGTCGACGGCGCGCACGCCGCCGAACGCCTTCGACAGATTGCGCACGGCGAGGATGCTCATGCACGCTTGCTCCACGCGGCCCAGCGCTTGTCGAGCGCGCCGACGATGCCGCCGGGGAAGACCAGCACCAGCACCAGGATCACCGCGCCGAGCAGTCCGCGCCAGAACGCGGTTTCGCGCATGACGTTGTCCTGCAGAACCGTGAATACGGTCGCTCCGACGATCGGGCCGGTCAGCGTCTGGATGCCTCCGAGCAGCACCATCACCATCGCATCGATCGAGCGCGAAACCCACGCCACGTCGGGCGAGATCGTGCCTTTGGCAAAGGCGAAGATGCCGCCGGCGATCCCCGCAAAGGCACCGGCAACGGCAAAGCCGATCCAGTGCACGCGCTTGACGTTGATGCCGATTGCCTCCGCGCGCAGGGGCGAGTCGCGGCCGGCCCGCATCGCATAGCCGAACGGCGCGAACAGGAAGCGGCGCAGCAGCAGCACGCCGATTGCGACGACGATCAGTGTGAACAGATAGAAAGCGGCGCGGTTGTCGATCGGCCATTGCGGCCAGATGCCGAGAATGCCGTTGGAACCGCCGGTGATGCCCTCCCATTGGAACAGGATCGACCAGACGATCTGCGCAAAGGCGAGCGTGAGCATGGCGAGATAGACGCCGGAGAGGCGCACCGCGAACCAGCCGAACAGGAGCGCGCCGGCGAGGGCCGCGAGCGGCGCGGCCACAAGCGCCAGCGCGGTGGGCGCAGCGAAAAATTTGACCAGCAAGGCAGCGCCGTAGGCGCCGAGCCCGAAATAGGCGGCGTGGCCGAAGCTGTGCAGGCCGGCCGGGCCCATGATGAAGTGCAGCGAGGTTGCGAACAGGATCGCGATCAGCACGTCGACGCCCAACACCAGCGCATAGGGCTGCCCCTTGGCCGCGAGCGGCAGCAGCAACAGGGCGACCAGCAGGACGGCGGCAAAGATTTTCAGCGGCGGCTGCGCCGGCCGGATCGGCTCCTCGATTTCGGCGGGATTGCGCACCAGCGGCTGCGGGCGGCCGAGCAGCCCGTAGGGCCGCACGATCAGCACCACCGCCATGACCAGAAATTCCGCCACCAGGGTCAGCTTGGAAAAGTTGACGGCGAAGCCGCCGAAATCGACCACGCCGATGCCGATGCACAGCGCCTTCACCTCAGCGATGATGATTGCCGCGAGGAACGCGCCGGTGATCGAGCCCATGCCGCCGACCACGACGACCACGAACGCGTCGCTGATCACGATCAGGTCGAGCGCGAGATTGGCCGGCTCGCGCGCCACCTGCAGCGCGCCGCCGAAGCCGGCGAGGAAGGCGCCGAGCGCGAATACGATCGTGAACAACATCGCCTGGTTGACGCCGAGCGCGCCTACCATTTCGCGGTCCTGCGTGGCGGCGCGAACGAGCCGCCCGAACCGGGTGCGTGCCAGCATGAGATGCAGCAACAGCAGAATGAGCGGCCCGACTGCGATCAGGAACAGGTCGTAGCTCGGAAAGTTGCGCCCGAGAATTTCCACCGAGCCGCGCAGTCCCGGCGCGCGCGGGCCGAGCAGATCCTCGGGTCCCCACAGGTATTGCACCGCGTCGTTGATCACGAGCACCAGCGCGAAGGTGGCGAGCAGCTGGAACAGCTCTGGCGCTTGATAGATGCGGCGCAGGAGCACGATCTCGATCACCGCGCCGAGCGCCGCCACGATCAGGCCGGCGGCGACGATGCCGCCCCAGAAGCCGAGCGCGCCATAGAACTTCGTGGCGAAGCTGTAGGCGAGATAAAGCCCCAGCATGTAGAACGAGCCGTGGGCGATGTTGATGATGCGGGTGACGCCGAAGATCAGCGACAGCCCGGCGCCGACTAGAAACAGGCTCGCCGCGGCGGCGAGCCCGTTGAGCGCCTGGAACAGGATGGATTCAAGAGTCATCGCGTGGCCGAGCAGTTGCCCTCGTCATGCCCGGCCTTGGGCCGGGCATCCACGTCTTCTTTGCTCTTCCAAACAAGACGTGGATGGCACCGCAACTCGGGCTTGCCCGAGTTGCGCATATTTAAGCGCCGCAAGTCGGGTAAACCCGACTTGCGGTGACAAGCCCGGCCATGACGACCTCGGAAAGCTCAGGCAAACTCAGCCGTCGCGCCAAGCGCGATCAATTCATCGCTTCGGGCGGGCGCAGCTTCTTCACTTCGTCGGCCGAGGGGAGCACGCTGGCGCCGTTGACATATTTGAAATCCGCCATCGTGCCCTTGCCGTTCTTGAGCGCGATCTTGCCGACATAGGCGCCCATCGTCGCCTGCTGGTCGCTGGCGCGGAATTCGAACGACCCGAACGGATTTTCCAGCTTGAGGCCGCGGAACGCGGCGATCAGTTTCTCGGTGTCGGTTGCGCCAGCCTTGGCGATGCCGGCGGCGAGCGACTTCATCGTGTCGTAGCCGACCACCGAGCCGAGGCGCGGATAATCGTTCCAGCGCTTCTGATAGGCGGCGACGAACGCCTTGTGCGCGGGCGTCTCGATCGCGTCCCAGGGATAGCCGGTGACGATCCATCCCACCGGCGCCTCGTCCTTGAGCGGGTCGAGATATTCCGGCTCGCCGGAAAGGAGACTCACCACGACGCGGTTCTTGAAGGTACCGCGCGTGGTGCCCTCGCGCACGAACTTGGCGAGGTCGGGTCCGAACAGCACGTTGAACACGGCGTCGGGCTTGGCGTCATCGATCGCCTGCACCACCGCGCCGGCGTCGAGCTTGCCGAGCGGCGGCGCCTGTTCGGTGACGAATTCCACGTCGGGCTGGCTCTTCTTGATCATCTCCTTGAACCAACCGGCGGCGGATTGGCCGTATTCGAAATTCGGATACACGATCGCCCACCGTTTCTTCTTGGCGGCGAGGGCGTCCGGCATCAGCATGGCGACCTGCATGTAGGTGTTGGGCCGCAGGCGGAAGGTGTAGCGGTTGCCGTTCTGCCAGGTGATCTTGTCGGTGAGCGGCTCGGCGGCGAGGAAGAACACCTTCTCCTTGCCGGCGAACTCGGTCACCGCCAGCCCGATATTGGAGAGGAACGTGCCGGCGATGAGCGCCACGCCTTCGCGAGTGACGAGCTCGTTGGCGACGCGCACCGCATCGCCTGGGTTGGCGCCGTCGTCGCGCGAAATGATTTCGAGCTTCTTGCCGAGCACGCCGCCCTTGCCGTTGATCTCCTCGACCGCCATCTCCCAGCCCTTCTTGTAGGGGTCGAGAAACGCCGGCTGCGCCTTGTAACTGTTGAGCTCGCCGATCTTGATCGTGTTTTGCGCCAGCGCCGGCGCGGCGAGGCAGAGCGCCGCGGCGCTCGCGGCGGCGAGCCGAAGCAGGTTGGATCGGGTGATCATGCGGATGCTCCGTTTGTTCGATTGTGCAGGGGCGAGGGGTTCGCCGCCCGCCAAGTTTTGTTCGTAGGAAATAGTCGAGGCGGCACGGATGCGTGTCAAGATCGCCTACTGACGCGATTCTGGTGAAAAGCGCGGCAACCTATTCCCGCCCCTCATCCTGAGGAGCGTCGCACCCGATCTCGGGTATACCCGAGATCGGGCGCTTAAATATTTCGCAAGTCGGGTAAACCCGACTTGCGTGCGACGCTTCTCGCAGGATGGGGGCGGCCTCATGCTTCGAGACGCTCGTAAACGCGCTTTAGGCGTGCTCCTCAGCATGAGGCCGGGAGAGATCGGCGCATGCGCGATCACGCCCCCTTATGCGCCATCCAGCGGCCCGCATCGACGGCGGCGAACAGCTCGGCGAGCGCGGCGTTGAAGGCGGCGGGCTCCTCGCTGTTGATGGTGTGGCCGGCGCGCGGCACCACGAGGAGCGCGGCGGTCGGCACCGTGCGCTTGAGAAACACGCTGCCGTCGAGACAGAGATCGTCCTCGTCGCCGACGATCACGAGCAGCGGCAGCGAAAATTTCTTGAGCTGCGCTTCCATGTCCCAGAGCGTCGGCCGCTTGAGCTGCAGGTTGAGCATGGTCTGGGCGTGGCCCTCGGCGGAATGCTCCGAAAGCATGCGCGCGAATTCGGCGAAGCCGCGCGGATCCTTGTGCTTGAACGCCTGGCGCATCGGCGCATCCGCGTATTTCGCGGCCGCGGCGGCGATGCCCTCCTCGGCGAACATCTTGCCGGTCTCGGCGGCGAGCGCCCGCATCGCCTCGCGCTGCGCCGGATCGGCGAACGAGCCCCAGCCGCAGCCGGCCGCAGTTACCGAAAGGCAGCGCTGCGGATATTTGATGCCGACGTGCAGCGCGGTATAGGCGCCCATGGAGTGGCCCACGATGTGCGCCTTGTCGATTGAAAGCGCATCCATCACCGCGATCACGTCGTCGCGGGCGATGTCCTGCGAGTAGCGCGCGGCCTCGGGCGGCACGTCCGAGGGCGGATAGCCGCGCTGGCTGTAGCTGACGCAGCGATACCGGCGGCAGAAGTGGCGCAGCTGCGGCTCGAAACTGCGGTAGTCGCCGGCGTATTCGTGCACGAAGACCACCGGCGTACCGGCGCCGACTTCCTCGACGTAAAGCTTGGTGCCGTCAGCAGCGGAGATTTTCGGCATGGCGGTTTGTAACTTGTGCTGTGACGATGAAACGCTAATCAAGTCGCGACGTCACAGCAAGCTGCCCGGCCCTCATGCTGAGGAGCGCACGCAGTGCGCGTCTCGAAGCATGGGGGCCGCCCCCACCCTTCGAGATGCTCGCTGCGCTCGCTCCTCAGGGTGAGGGCGGATCAAGCAGCTCAACTTCCCAAAATCGCCTTGGCGGCGTTGCCGACCGCCTCGACGTTGTCGCCGGCGTCGAGGAAGGCGACGATGCGGCAGGGGCAGCTTTCCAGCCCCTCGTAGCGCCAGGGAAACGCGCCGATCAGCGCGCGCTTGTTGAGCATCAGCTCGATGTCGCCGCCTAGATTTTCCGCGTGCAGCAAGCCTTCCTGGAACGCCCAGCTGTGGAAGGGAAACACGTCGGCCGTGACTTTGCGCTTCGATTTCTTGTGTACGTATTCGAACGTGCCGAAAAATTCCGCCGGCGTTTTGCCCTTCGCCTTGGTGAACTGCGCTGCGAGGTCGGCACGCATGTTGCGGATCGAGGTGTTCATGGCGTGATCGCAGGAGCCGGTGTCCATTCCCCACCACTTGATCTTCTTCTCGAACATCCAGTGCAGCGTGTCGAGGTTCGGGCCGGGATGCGGCTGCCCCTCGTAGTGGCGATGCCAGCCCGTGTGCAGGATCAAGATGTCGCCCGCGCGGATGTCGGCGCCGGCGCTCTCGATGATGTCAGGCGTGATCACCGCCCAGTCCGACATTTTCTTGGAAATGTCGACCACCACGCCGCGGTTGACCAGGTAATCGAGCGGCAGCGAGGCCATGTCGCCGTGGCGGTTGTCGGTGGCGTGCATCGCGCCGTCGAAATGGGTGCCGACGTGGAGCGCGGTCTCGATGCGCTGGGCGGCGATCATCTGGGTCTGCAGGTTCTGCGCGTAATACATCCTGTTGCCGGCGTAGCCGACCCAGCCCGGCGTGTGCACGTTCATCACGTGGCTCATATCGATGATTTTCATCGCTGCTCCCGCGTCTCATGGAGTTGTTGGATTCGCCGCCGGTGATTGCGGCGTGGCATGCGGACGGTACTTGTCCAGGGCGGAAATTGCCTCCTGCAGCAGCGTGCGCACGCGCTCCGCGGAGCCGGACTGGACCATCCTGGGGTCGAGATAGAGATCAAGCCCCGCCATGTGCTCGCTGAAGATTTCGATCTTTGCGCCAGCTTCGTCGAGCATCGCTTCGACCGCGTAGGGGACGATCTCGCGACTGATCCCCTTCACCGTGATCGGCGGCAGCGGATGCGCGACCAGCATGTCGCGCACGAGCGAATAGGCCTCGTAGCTGATCACGATGTGCCCGGGCTCGGCGATCGCTTGCAGCCGCGCCGCCAGATTCACCTCGGCGCCCTGGATCGTGTAGTCCATGCGGTCGGCGCTGCCGAAATTGCCGACGTTGCAGAAGCCGGTGTTGATCCCCATGCGTGCGCGGAACGGCTGCTCGACGCCGGCCTTGCGCCACTTCACATGCAGTTCGGCAAGGCGCTGCTGCATTTCCGCGGCCATGCGCAGGCAGGCGCGCGCGTCCTCCGCTTCGCCCTTGGTTTCCGGGTCGCCGAAGAAGATCAGGATGGCATCGCCGATGAACTTGTCGATGGTGCCGCCGTGCTTGAGCGCGATCGCCGACATCTCGGTGAAGTATTCGTTGAGCAGCAGCGTGAACGCTTCCGGCTGCAGCCGTTCCGTGGCCGCGGTGAAATCCTTGATGTCGGAAAAGAAGATCGTGAGCTTCTTGCGCTCGGTATGGATGGCGACGTCCTTCTCGCCGCTGAAGATGCTCTTGTAGATCTGCGGCGAGAGATAGCGCGAGATCTTGCTCGACAGCGCGGCGAGGAACTGATTGGTGTTCTCGAGCTCCCGGTTCATGCCGCGAATCGTTGCCGCCTGGCGCCGCTGTACTGCGATGAAGGTAAATCCGGTCACGGCGACGAGGATGAAATAAGCGAGCAGGTATTTGAACGAGAATATGTTGCTCCGGATCGCCTGGCTGATGGTGATCTCCTGGATGCCGCGCACGTCGCCCACCTTCCAGTCGCGCTTCGGGCTTTCCGGATGCGCGTTGTGGCAGCTGACGCAGGCGGCGCCCATCACCACCGGCGCGATCAGCCGGACGCGGTCGCTGAACACCGACGACGAAACCTGGGTGAGTTGCTGGTTCGGATTCTTGCGCAGCGCCGCCAGCGCGCTCGCCTCGAAAGCATCGAGGTTGTGCGGCGCGCGATTCTTGAACGGGAAATCCGACACGAACTGGTAGCTGATGTTCTGCTGCTGCTCGCTGATCACCCGTCCGAGCTCGATCGAGAGGGTGGCGGGGATTGGAATGGCGCCAGGGATGGCCTCGTAGTTGTGCGTCACCTGCGTCGATCCCGGTGCGTCCAGGATCCGACCTACGACGTTGCTTCCGTAGTACGCGCGCATGCTGGTCACCACCGAGTTGAGGTCGCGCGCCTGGCGCAGCAACGTGCTCTCCGTCAGGTTGCGCAGATCGAGCCAGACGGCGGCCGGCAACCCGGCGAGCAATACGAGCACCAGCAGGATCAACAGGACTCCGCGCGACGACGTGATCGCGGAACGAACTTGTTTCATCGGTTGTCCTTTCGCCATGGACCGGCGTGGCCGAATCTCGCGCCACCATGATGCGCGGTTTGGCGCCTTTTATGACATCAGGGCCAGCGGTTCGAGGCCGACGATTGCATGGGTGTCCGGCTTCGGCGCGATAAAGAACCTCGCGCCGCCGGTTCCGACGTTCAGAATTGTAGACGCGCGCGATCGCGGAGACCGCGCTGCGCCACCAGTGTCCCGATTCCGAAGTTCGCACACCCTTGCGGCAGACTCGAATGCGAACTTCGGAATCAAAGGGACACTAGCCAACTTTATGATTCTAGTGCCGCTTTTGAACCCGAAGTTCGCAAACGCACTTGCGGCATAATGTGTGCGAACTTCGGGTTCGCGGCACTAGCTGCGAGCGAATGGACTATTTGGTGACTTGGCCGCGGATTTCGCCCGGCGGATTGGCCGCGGTGTGGATGTTGATGTAGTAGCGGCCTGCCACCAGGTCCGCCGCTTGCGCGTCGGTCAGCGTCGCCGATCCCTGAATCGGGCTGGTCGCAACGTTGGGGATTGGCACGGCAACGCCGGCGTTCGCCCCGGGCTGCGCCGGTCCATGGAAATGCGCGGCGGTCGGCGTCCCGGACAGGCCAGCATAGGTAATCCGCCACGTCACCTGCTTGCTCGCCGTGTCATAGCTCACGCTGGCGTTGCCGGTGGCGGCAGTATTTGAACCTTTCAAGTCAGCTTTCAGTTGCACGGTTTCGGCGGCGGCAATGGACCCGGTCGCAAGCAACGCGACCAGTCCCAATCCGGCCAGACTGGTGCGGCGGATCGTGCGGTGCATGGTCGGCTCCTCCCTGTTGTGCGTTTGGGCGGGGCGGATGGCGATGCAGTAGCGGCAGCTCCTGATCGCAACATTTCGCCCAAGCGCTCATTTTCAGCAACCGCCACATTATCACAGCGCGGCGAAGGAGGGAGCGGCCTCTCTTTGCTGGAGGCGGCGATCGGCGCGGGCGCGATGGGGGAGGGGATCGCCTTCTGGCTCCCGCACTGCAGTTTCAGCTCGGCCGCATGCGACGCCGCGGCGCTCGCGTCGCGCAGCCGCTTGAAGATGTCACGCATTCGGCGGCCGAGGCAGCGCAGGACAGCCCCGGCTGTACTCAGCAATGTCGCGCGCTCGCTGCGTTCGGGCACTGGATCGGCAGCAGATGACGGCCTCGATTTGGGAATGACCGTCACGGTGAATGGTGCTTCGTCGCCGAGAAATTCCAACAGATATTGCAGGGCCGCCAGCACTCGGTGCGGATCGTCCTTGAAGCGGCCGAGACCGGTATTGCAGTCACGGCACAGCACCGGCGCACTTTGCGGGTCAGGTGGCAATGATCGACGGACGGCGTGTCGGTGAATTCGCACTTGCAGATGGCGCACTTGCCGTCCTGGCGCGCCAGCATCGCCTGGTAATCCTCCCACGACAGCCCGTATCTGTGCTTGAGCTCCTTCTTGCGGCCACGCTTGCGCTGCGAGGCGAGCCGGGCGGCGCGAAAGTCCGGGTCCGTCGCGTATCGCTCTTTCTCGCGCGCGGTTTGTCTCGCCCTCTCCTCCGGGGTGAGCGGAGGACGCGGGCCTCTGTGCTCGCGCTTGTAGGCGCGGCGGTAGGCGAGCAGCTTCTCCCGGTAGTCCGCATCTTCCGCGTAGCGCTTTCTTGCAGCTTCGTTGCGGCGCTGCTTGGCGAGCGCTTTCTCATCGTGGCCCGTTTTCGCGCGCCTTTTCTCGTTGCGCCGTCCCTCGTTGCGCTCGTTCTCGCCATGCCCTTTGTCGTCGCCGCCCTTTCGCGCGCGCTTTTTCCGGGAAGACGACGCCATGACTGGTCGGTCTCCCGGTAGTTCGGTTGTGGATTAGATCGGCGGCGAAGCCGACATGCGAAATGCGTCGCGCCGCGGCGCGTGGATGACGCGTCGCGCGCGGCGAACAGGTCGTGGTTGTTGTGGTGTCGCTTTACGTCTTGCTTGCGCGAAGCAAAGACGCAGATGCCCGGCAGCGCAGACAAGTTTACGCAGTCTGCGCAAGCTTGACTGCGTTGCCGGGCACGACGGTAGCGCTCAAGCGCAATTCCGGATCGTGGGCTTTTACTACCCGAATCGTGTTACATGCACAAGGAATCTTTTTGCTTGACAGCGAAACGGGCGAATCGTGGGTGCATCGGATGCGGACTGAAGGTTTGTGTGATCGATGCAAACGCGGCAGTCGATTATTGCCTAGAATTGAAACAACTTTTTCTGCGCGCTCCGCACATGTTCCGCTCATGCCCGCGCAAGCGGGCATCCAGAACGACACACTTTGACTCTGGGTCCCCGCTTCCGCGGGGACGAGCGCGACAGGCAGTCGAACTGTGAAGCTCCGATTAGTTTGAGCAGTCCCTCACTCCAGCTTCACTCCCGTCGCCAGCACCACCGGCCCCCATTTCGCCTGCTCGGCCTTGACGAAGGTGGCGAACTCGGCGGGCGTGGTGGGGGAGGGGAGCGCGCTCTGCGTCGCGAACTGCTGCTTGAGCTCGGCGGATTGCAGCGCCTTGACGCTCGCCGCGCGCAGGCGCTCGAGAATCTCGGGCGGCATGCCGGCGGGTGCGACCAGGCCATACCAGTTGTCGGAATTGACGCCCGGGTAGCCCAGCTCGGCGGTGGTCGGCACATCCGGCAGCGCCGGGCTGCGCGTCGCCGAGGTGAGCGCCAGCGCCTTGAGCGCGCCGGAGTGTACGTGCGGCAAGAGAAACGGCACGTCGGCCACGATCATTTGGATGTGCCCGCCGAGCATGTCGGCGACCGCCGGCGCGACGCCGCGGTAGGGCACGTGCACGATGTCGATGTTGGCGGCGGCCTTGAACAATTCGCTGCCGAGATGCGTGATCGAGCCGGCGCCGGCCGAGCCGAAATTGATTTTTCCCGGATTGGCGCGCGCATAGGCCACGAATTCGGCGACGCTGTTGGCGCCGAGCGCGGGATGCACGATCATCACTTCGGGAACGCGCACCACCAGGGTGAGCAGCGCCAGATCCTTCTGCCAATCGAACGGCATCTTCGCCACCATGAACGGAATGGCGGAGAGCGCGGCGGCGCCGGCCAGGCAGATGGTGGTGCCGTCGGGCGCGCTCTTGGCCGCGGCGTCGACGCCGGTGAGCCCGCCGGCGCCGGCGCGCACCTCGACCACGACCTGCTGGTTTAGCTCGCCGGTAAGCGCGCTGGCGAACGCGCGCGCGAACAGGTCGGCGGCGCCGCCGGCGGCAAACGGCACGATCAGCCGGATCGGGCGATTGGCAAGCTGCGCCCAAGCGGTCGCGGGGGTCAGCGCCGCGAGCGCGAGAGCCGAGAGCAGGGCGCGGCGATGCATGGTGTCTGCTCCAACCTCGTTTGAATCATAACAACAGCAGACCAGCGTGTCCCGGGCAGCGCGGCTCCATCCGAACCGCTGGCCTTTAGTGTTTCCAATAGCTTGCAGTGTAAAACTCTGCAAATGCCCGTCTCGAAAACAAATGCGAATTTCGGGACGTGTAAAACGCCGCTCCCACCACCGACTGCGGCGCACTGCGCACATCGGTGATTCCGTCCGCTACATGACCGTGCTGCCGATGCACCGTGAGATTAAGAACGCGAGGCAGCACACCGCCAAGCTAGGCTTCTAAAATGATTAGGCCCCGGCAATTCATGCCGAGGCCAGATGCATTGCCAGCAACAGCGGGGCGGTACAACTCAGCCGAAACTAGCGACTGCTACACCGCCAACTGGTGGGCCACTTCATTGCAGTTGCAAGATGACGAGCTCGCACTGGCCCTCGAGCATGCCGGTTCCTGCTACCTGGAACTGAAGTTGGGTGCCGGTCTGCGCAAGCCATTGGCCAGCGATTGGCCATTTTCCGCGTTAACTCGGACCACGACTTCGAGGCCGGGTTCGCAGCATTCGTCGCGGGCGGCGCCGCTGCGCTGATGGTCATCGGCGGCGCGTTCATGTTCAGCAATCGGGACCGGATCGTAGCGCTTGCGGCTCGGCACAAGCTGCCGGCGAGCTATCCTCTGCGCGAATTCGTCGCGGCGGGCGGTCTGATGAGCTACGCACCGAGCATTACGGAAGCCTATCGGTTGGTCGGCATGTATGCCGGCCGCATCCTCAAGGGCGCCAAGCCCAGCGATCTGCCGGTCTGCAGTCGACCAAGTTCGATCTCGCCATCAATCTGACCACCGCCAAGGCGCTCGGAATGACAATTCCACCGAGCGTGCTCGCGATCGCCGACGAGGTGATCGAATAAGTCTGCCTTCTGCAGACGGATATTGCTGCATCTGCTCACGTCAGCTTTTGGCACAAAGCGGCGTTCTACTGCTGCGCATTGACATGTCCGGTATTGGAGCGAAGCGGACATTCCGCGAGCGGGGCAACAAAAATTGTCATTGCGATGGCGAATGTCTCCGAGCCGGTCGGACCCTACACGTCCCTAAAATGCTCCTGCGTTTCGATATAACGTGCAGCTCTGACCAAAACGAATCTCGCTTGATCGCAACTACGGCATGGCGGAAAACGTTTCCCAAATATGCAAGTCACTTCATGCTCCTCTGCATGTGCAGGGTCGTGGCTCACCCGATAAATCCCTGAATGGGGCACTGCCTCCCCAGGCTTAAATTGAGCGCCAATCGGGGCCATGGTTCAATCTCCCGCCCTGTAGATTGATTCACTCTAGGTCACCAGTAGACATGCCGCGCGTGCGTCGCGACAAGCGCCAATTGCGTCTGCTGACTTGCCGCCGCATTTCAGTTAGCTTCTGGCCGCGTCCAATACGGAGCGACGGGATTTCGTATCCCGCCGAGGGGAGGATCATCGTGGTCGGAATTGACAGCATCATCGTTACGCTGATCGTCGGTGCAATCGCTGGCTGGCTGGCCGGTAATATTGTGCGCGGCTTTGGTTATGGCCTGATTTGGAACATCGTGCTTGGCATCATCGGTGCTTTCATCGGTGTCTGGCTGCTGCAGCAATTGGGAATTGTGCCATTTGCCGGATTCATCGGCTCCATCGTTAATGCAACGATTGGCGCCGTCATTCTCCTGATCATCGTCGGTTTCATCAAACGGTAGGCGCGCGGCCGACGCTGCTCGCGCGCGGACGAGGTGATCGAATATTCGCGCGGTTTGCTGCACTGCATATGTCTGCTCCTGGCACAAAGCGGCGTTCTGCTGCTGCGCATTGACATGTCCGGTGTTGGAGAGAAGCGGACATGTAGTGTGCTATAGCTTCATCGGAAGCACGCGAGCGGGCCGGCGAGGAGCCAATCATGAAAGCTTTCTCATTAGTCATCTTTGCCACGCTGTTTTGGCCAGTCGCAGCGTCGGCGCAGTTGAACGTTCTGATATCCGG
>Ga0306922_10001036_pt1 | contig 24352 bp, 20 predicted proteins | sample sta12Cox44000082_FD_203758 | JGI IMG/M metagenome (GOLD analysis project Ga0306922, IMG submission 203758) | Lab enrichment of tropical soil microbial communities from Luquillo Experimental Forest, Puerto Rico - statoxic.12C.oxic.44.000.082 (v2)... | ecosystem: Environmental > Terrestrial >... | reverse complement strand
CGGCCGTCCTCACGATGCTCGCGAGCGCCGCGCCGGCACAGCCCTATCCGACGCGGCCGATCCGGCTGTTGGTGTCGTTTCCCCCGGGCGGCGCGTCCGACCTCGTTGCCCGCACGCTCGGCCAGCCGCTGGGCGCGCGCCTCGGCCAGCCGGTCGTCGTCGAGAACAGGCCGGGCTCGAACGGCAACCTCGCCGGCGAGCTCGCCGCGCATGCAACGCCCGACGGCTATACGCTGCTGCTCGGGCCGAGCGCGCTGTTTGGAATCAATCCGCACCTCTACGCCAAGATGGCGATCGATCCGCTCAAGGACCTGCTGCCGGTGGCGAGTCTGGTGTCGAACGAGCTTATTCTGGCGGCCAATCCGGCGCTGCCCTCGGTCACGGACTTCGGCGCCTTCATCGCATTGGCGCGCGCAGCGAGGCCGCCGTTGTTCTACGCCTCCATCGGCAACGGCAGCGAGCATCACCTCGCCATGGAGCTCCTCAAGCAGCAGGCCGGCATCGACCTCTGCATGTGCCTTATCGCGGCGGCGGTCCTGCCGCCATCGGCGTCATGGCCGGCGACGTCGCGGCCATGTTCGGAGGTGGCTCGGTCGCGCCGCTGGTGCAGGCGGGCAAGCTCAAGGGGTTAGCGGTCAGCGGGCAGCGGCGCTCGCGGCTGCTCCCCGACTTACCGGCCATTGCCGACGTCTATCCCGGTTACGAAGTCACGATCTGGCAGGGTTTATTCGCGCCGGTCGGCACGCCGCTAGCGATCGTCGCGCGGCTGCGCGAAGAGATGAATGCGATCCTCGCGCAGTCGGATATCGCGGACAAGCTCGCCGCCGCCGGATCCGGCGATCCCTACGTCACCACGCTTGCGGATTTCGTCGCGCGCATCCGCAGCGATCACGCCCGTTACGGCAAGCTGATCAAGGACATCGGTCTCGCGGTGGATTGAGCGATTCCGCACCGCTCGTCCAAAGGTGACGACCGCAATCAGGTACGATCCGTCCCGTCTGCCAGAGGAGGGCGTTCATGCACAAGCGTTCATGCATACTGGCTGTGTGTCTGACGGTCTGCTTTTTCGCCGCCGAACCCGCGCGCTCGCAAACGGCCTCACCTGATGCGATAGCGGCGGCCCGGGAACTGCTGGTTACGTTAGGAGGGGCCGATCAGATCAAGGCCACTATGGTGATCGTTATGAAAAGTCTGAAGCCCGCGATCGGTCAGAATCGGCTAGAGGTGGAGCGCGACTTCGATGCCATGCTGCCGCTCATCCTGGAAAGCTTCAACACGCGCATGAACGAAGTCATCGATCAGATTGCAGCGGTTTACGCCCGCACTTTCACGGCCGATGAACTGCGCGAGGCTGTCGCGTTCTACCGTGGGCCGACTGGTCAAAAGATCGTGCAGAAGCTTCCGGCTCTCCTGCAGGAGAGCATGGCGGTTGGTCAACGATTCGGGCAATCGATCGGCAACGAGCTCCGCGACCGGATGATCGACGAGTTGCGCAAACGCGGCCACAATATTTGAGTTTTGCGCCGGCAGTTGCCGCCGCGGATCGTTCTGATTGCCGTTGCGTGCTAATTCTTCACGCCGCCGAGGGCGCACACGATCTTCCACTCCTGCGCGGTCACCGGCTGCACCGATAGGCGCGGATATTTCGCAAGCGCCATCTCCTTGAGGCGCGGCTCGCTCTTGATCGCCGCCAGCGTGACCGGTTTCGGGAACGGCTTCACCGCCTTGACGTCGACCGCGAGAAACACGCCCTTCTCGTCGGTGGGATCGTGGTAGCTCTCGCGAATCACCTCGGCGATGCCGACGACCTGCTTCTCCTCGCCGGTGTGATAGAACAACGCGTGCTCGCCCTTCTTCATCTCCTTCAGGTATCGGCGGGCGGTGAAGTTGCGCACGCCGGTCCACGGCTCGCCCTTGGCGCCGCGTTTGACCTGATCGTTCCAGGAAAATACGTCGGGCTCGGTTTTCAAAAGCCAATGGGCCATTCATTCCTCCCTCTGGAACGTAGGGTGGGCAAAGCGAAGCGTGCCCACGCGTAGGGTCGCGACGCAATAAATGATACTATCATTCCGTCATGGCGCGATATCGTCGTTCAAAGGTTGAGGGCGGCGTCTTTTTCTTTACCGTAGCTCTCGCTGACAGATCGAGTGATCTGCTGGTGCGGCACATCGACAGGCTGCGCGGGGTCTACACGTCTGTTCGAGAACGTTATCCGTTCGAGACGATTGCAATCTGCGTGTTGCCCGACCACCTCCACGCCATCTGGTCGCTGCCACAAGGCGATACGAATTTTCCTCTGCGCTGGAACCTGATCAAGAGTGGATTTTCTCGCGGACTCCCTGCCGATGCGCAACGCAGCTCCAGCAAGATAGCAAGGCGCGAGAAAGGGATTTGGCAGCGCCGCTATTGGGAACACACCATTCGCGACGATGCCGACTTGGCTCGCCATGTCGACTATATTCACTTCAATCCGGTCAAGCATGGACACGTGTCCCGGACCTGCAACTGGCCCCATAGTAGTTTTCGCCGCTATGTCGCGCGTGGGCTCGTGCCGCTGGACTGGGGCGGCGACGCCCGGGACATGACCGGAGCTTTCGGGGAATGATCGGTAGGCCGCGTGGGCACGCTTCGCTTTGCCCACCCTACGACGGCGATTATCCCTCCGCGCGGAACGGCCGTGTCATCAAAGTTTCGGTCGCCTCGTCCACGCTCGCGCGGCCGGCGAGAATGTCGACGACGGCGTTCGCGATCGGCATGTCGACGCCCTTCGCATTCGCCATCTCGACCAGCACCGGGGCCGTGAAGATGCCTTCGGCGAGCGCGCCGCTGGCATGCGCCGCATCGCCCCGGCCGAGCGCCATGCCGTAGGAGTAATTGCGCGACTGCGCGTTCGAGCAGGTGAGGATCACGTCGCCGAGCCCGGACAAGCCGGTCAGCGTCTCTGGGCGCGCGCCGAACGCGCGTCCGAAGCGAAACAGCTCGGCGAAACCGCGCGTCACCAGCGCGGCGTCGGCGCTGGCGCCGAGCCCGCGGCCCGCGACGATGCCGGCGGCGATGGCGAGCACGTTCTTGGCGGCGCCGCCGATCTCGACGCCGCGCACGTCGGTGGAATGATAGGGCCGCAGCGCGGGCGAGCCGAGCGCGCGCGCCAGCGCCGCGGCAACGGTCTCGTCGCTGGCGGCGAGCGTGACCGCGGCAGGCAGGCCGCGCGCCACATCGGCGGCAAAGCTTGGGCCGGACAGGATCGCAGGCAGCGCCGCGCGCACGCTTTCGGCAATCACCTCGGTCATGAACCGGTGGGTGCCGCGCTCGATGCCCTTGGCGCAGGCGATGACCGGCGTGCCCTCGCGCAGCGCCGGGGCGATCGCGCCCGCGGCCGCACGCAGGTGCTGTGAAGGAACCGCCAGCAGGATGACGTCGTAGAGCCCGACCTCCGCGCCCAGCGGCGCGATGCCGACGCGCTCGTCGAGCCGCACGCCGGGCAGGCGCGGGCTCTCGCGCGTCTTCACCAGCATATCGGCGCCGGCGCGATCGCGCGTGGCGAGCAGCACCGCGCGCCCCGTGCGTGCGATCGCGTTCGCGAGCGCGGTGCCCCACGCGCCTGCGCCCACGACGGCGATGTGATCGAAGGCCATGGCTTTTCCGGTGAGCAGTTTAGAAGACGACGGCTTGAGCGCTAGTCATCAGCCATCCCCGATTGCGTCACGCTGTCGGCATCGATCGCGGGCGCTTCGCCGCTCGGCGGCGGCACCGGTCCCGTCACGTCGTGGAGCGACCAGCGGGCGTGCGGCGCCGCGGCGAGCGTGTCGGTGAGCCCGAGCGCGAGGCGTTCCGCGCCGGCCCAGGCGATCATGGCGCCGTTGTCGGTGCACAGCGCCGCGGGCGGCGCCACCAGCACGGTGCCGGTCTCGAACGCGACCTGGTGCAGAACCTTGCGGATCGCCTGATTGGCGGCGACGCCACCGGCGGCGACCAGCGCGTTCGGCTTGCCGTAGCGCTCGCGGAACATCTTCAACCCGGCGCGCAGGCGGTCGGCAACCACGTCGACCACGCTCTGCTGGAACGACGCGCACAGGTCGCGCACGTCGTCCTCGCTCAGCGGCGCGACCTTTTCCGCCTCGAGCCGCAGCGCTGTCTTCAGACCGGAAAGGGAAAAGTCGGCGTGCTGGCGCCCGAGCATGGGCCGCGGCAAGGGAAAGCGCGCGGCGTTGCCGGCGAGCGCTTCTCGCTCCACCTGCGGGCCGCCGGGATAGGCAAGCCCGAGGAGCTTGGCGATCTTGTCGAAGGCTTCGCCGATGGCGTCATCGACGGTGGTGCCGAGCCGCACGTAGTTGCCGACGCCGAGCACCGCGACGATCTGGGTATGTCCGCCGGAGGCGAGGAAGAGACAATAAGGAAACGGCGTGGCGTCGGTGAGTCGGGCGGTGAGCGCGTGCGCCTCGAGATGATTGACCGCGATCAGCGGCTTCTCGCTCACGAGCGCGATGGCCTTGGCGGTGGTCAGGCCGACGATCACCCCGCCGATCAGCCCGGGCCCGGCGGCGGCGGCGACGGCGTCGAGGTCGGCGAAGCTCTTCCCCGCGTCCGCCATCGCCTTGGCGACGATCAGGTCGAGCGCCTCGACATGGGCGCGCGCCGCGATCTCCGGCACCACCCCGCCGAAGGCGGCGTGCTCGTCGATCTGGGAGAGCACGATGTTGGAGAGAATGCGGCCGGGCCCCTCCGCGGGCCGCTCCACCACCGCCGCCGCGGTCTCGTCGCAGGTCGTTTCGATACCGAGCACAACCATCGCGGATCCGATCCCCGTGCCAAGCCCGGATTTCGCTGCTGCTCCATCCGGGCTACGCTGCTTCGGCCGGCTGCGACCGGCGTAGCATTGCGAGGTCATGGGGTGCAATCCTCGCCGCCGTCCTCGACTCAATCCACGCCGCTCGTCATCGGCACGCGCGGCAGCCCGCTCGCGCTCGCCCAATCCAAGCACGTGCGCGATTGCCTCGCCGCCGTGCACGCGCTGGCCGCGGACGGGATCGAGCTCGAAGTCATCCGCACCAGCGGCGACATGATCCGCGACCGGCCGTTGGCGGAGGCCGGCGGCAAGGGCCTGTTCACCAAGGAAATCGAGGAGGCGCTCATCGCCGGCGCCATCGACCTCGCCGTGCATTCGGCGAAAGACATGCCGACCATGCTGCCGCCGGGACTCGTGATCGCCGCGGTGCTCCCGCGCGAGGACGCGCGCGACGTCTTCATCAGCCGCAAGGCCAAGACGCTCGCCCAGTTGCCGCGAGGCGCGACCGTCGGCACCGCCTCGCTGCGCCGCCAAGCGCTGGTCAAGCGGCTGCGCGACGATCTCGCCGTCGTTCCCCTGCGCGGCAACGTGGAGACGCGCCTGCGCAAGCTTGCCGCCGGCGAGGTCGACGCCATCGTGCTCGCGCTCGCCGGCTTGAAGCGGCTCGGGCTCGCCGGCGCCGCGACGACGGTGATTCCCGTCGACGACTTCCTGCCGGCGGTCGGGCAGGGGATCATCGCCATCGAGGCGCGCGGCGACGACGAGCGCGCGCTCGCGCTGCTTGCCGCCGTCAACCACGCCGATACCGCGGCCGCGCTCACGGCCGAGCGCGCCTTCCTCGCGGTGCTCGAGGGCTCCTGCCGCACGCCGATCGCGGGCCATGCCACCGTCGCCGCCGGGCGGTTGCGCTTTCACGGCTTGATCGCCAAGCCCGACGGCAGCGACGTGTTGGAGACGCAGCGGCAAGGCGCCGTCGGCGACGCCGTTCGTCTCGGCGCCGAGGCCGGCCGCGAGCTCAAGCAACGCGCCGGCGCCGATTTCTTCGCGCCGGTGTGACGTGATGGTGTCGGATTCAGGTCTCCGCTTATTCCCGCGTAAGCGGGAATCCAGAAGAAAAACCTGGGTCCCCGCAACGGGGTCCCCGCGACGCTCGCGTCGCGGGGTGCCCCTCGCGGGGACGAGCGGACCCTGTGCTTTGCCCACGTCAGCAATTGCCAGCGATCGCGTGACGGCATGCGTTTGCTGGTGACACGGCCGCAGCACGACGGCGAGCGCACCGCCGCGCGCCTGCGCGCGCGCGGCCACGAGGTCACGCTCGCGCCGCTGCTACGCATCGATGCCGTCGATGTCGAACTCCCGCGCGAGCCTTTGAGCGCGGTGGTGATGACGAGCGGGAACGCCGCGCGCGCCATCGCCCGCCATCCCCGGCGCGACGCGCTCACCGCGCTTCCCGCCTTCACGGTCGGCCGCCACACCGCCGAGGCCGCGCGCGCCGCGGGCTTCCGCGCGGTCGAGTGCGCCGACGGCGACACGGACGATCTCGCCGCGCTGCTGCGCGCGCGCTTCACCGAACAGTCCGCGCCGCTCCTCTATCTCGCGGGCGAGGACCGCGCCGGCGATCTCGCCGCGAGCGGCGTGCCGCTGCTGACGGCGGTCGCCTATCGCGCGGTCAAGGTCGAGCGCTTTGCGCCGGACGTTGCGGTGGCGCTGGCGCAGGGTGCGCTCGACGGCGTCTTGCATTTTTCCCGCCGCAGCGCGCAGGCCTATCTCGATTGCGCCGCGCGCGCCGGCACGCACGAGCGCGCGCTCGCGCTCGTGCACTTTTGTCTCTCCCGCCAGGTGTCGCAGCCGCTCGCCGCCGCCGGCGCCGCCGCCATCCGCCTCGCGCCGCGCCCCGACGAGGCGGCCATGATTGAGCTCGTCGGGCCGGCGTGAGGCCCTTACGAACATCCCTCGAATCGTGCGAAGAAGACCGACCTGCCGGTGACGGGAGGGACTGCAGCGCCTAAGATGCCGCAATAGCGGCCCAAAGGCCGGGCAAGGAAGCCGCGCCGCCCGGTACGGAGAAAGCAACGCCCGCATGGACGCTTCCCCCGCGACGCCTTCGAGCGAAGAGCCTTCCAACCCGCCGCCCTCCGATGCGGCGAGCAACCCGCTGCCCCCCGACGTGCCGGGCAGCCCGCCGCCCGAGGCGCCGCGGCGCCGCGGGCTGCCGTCCGCCGTGACCTGGCTCGCCGTGGCCGTCGCCGGCGTCGGCCTCGTGCTCGGCGTGCTCGGGCTCGTGAGCCTATTCATGAGCCGCGACAACGGCGTGAGCGCGCTCGATGCGCGCCTCGCCGGCGTCGAATTGGGGTTGCGCGATCTCGCCTCCCGCGCGCCGCCGCCTAGCGCCGATCCGAAGGCGCTCGACGCGGTGGCGGGCCGCGTCGCCAAGCTCGAAGCCGCCGGCGCCGCGCCGCCGGTTGGTGCGGGCGATCCCGTGCTCGCCGCCCGCGTCGCCGCGCTCGAAACCGAGCTGAAGGCGCTGGCCGAGACCGTGGGCGTTCTCGGCCGCCGCAGCGAGGAGGCCCTTGCCGTCGCCCGCGAGGCGCGCGTGCGCACCGACGCCGGCGCCGCGGAGCTCGCCGAGCTGGCGCAGAAACCTCCGGCCGCGGTCGAGCGCGGCGAGGTCGAAGCGCTGGCCAACCGCGTGACCGCGGTCGAGCGCAGCGAGCAGGCCGCCGCGCGCGACGATCGCACCGTGCGGCTCGCGCTCGCGGCGAGCGCGCTCAACGCCGCGGTCGAGCGCGGCGATGCCTTTGCCGCCGAGCTTGCGGCAGCGAAGGCGCTCGGCGCCGATCCCAAGCTTCTCGCCGCGCTCGAGCCGTTCGCGCGCGCGGGCGTGCCGGCGGCCGCGGTGCTCGCGCGGCAATTCTCCGCGCTCGCGCCGGCGCTGCAGGCTGCGGGCGCGCCGCCGCCCGAAGGCGTGCTGGGCCGCCTGCAGATGAACGCCGAGAAGCTCGTGCGCATACGCCGCGTCGACGAAGCGCCCGGCAGCGATGCCGCCGCGATCGTCGCGCGCAGCGAGGCGAAGGCCGCGCGCGGCGATCTTGCCGGCGCGGTGTCCGAGCTGGCGCAGCTTCCGCCCAATGCGCGCGCGCCGGCCGAGGCCTGGATCAAGAGCGCGCAGGCGCGCATCGCTGCGATCGACGCGAGCCGCCGCCTCGCGTCCGACGCGCTCGCGGGGCTCGGCAAGTGATGAACGCACGAGTTCGCGGCGCAGCCGTCACCCGCGGGCTTGACCCGCGGGTCCATCCTCTTCACAAAAATGCAATTCGCATTTTTCGCAAGAGGATGGATTGCCGGGTCAAGCCCGGCAATGACGGGGAAAGGCCGCGGTTTAGATCCCTTTGTATAAATCCCGGCCCGCAATGATCCGCGTCCTCGTTTATCTCGTCATCGTCGCGTTGCTCGCGTTCGGCGCCGTGTGGTTCGCCGAGCGGCCGGGCGACGTCGCCATCACCTGGCAGGGCCGGCGCATCGACACCTCGGTCATGGTGCTGCTCGCCGCAGTCGCGGCGGTCGCGGCGGCGAGCGTCATGCTGTGGTCGATCCTGCGCGCGATCCTGCGCACGCCCGATGCCGTCGCGCGCTACCTGCGCATCCGCCGCGGCGTGCGCGGCTATCTCGCGGTGTCGCGGGGGCTGATCGCGGTCGGCTCGGGCGACGCGCGCGCCGCCAAGAAATTCACCGCCGAGGCCGTGCGCATCGCGCCGCGCGAGCCGCTCACGCTGCTGCTCAGCGCCCAGAGCGCGCAGCTCTCCGGCGACCGCGACGCGGCGGTCGCGACCTTCCAGGAAATGGCGGACCGCGACGACACGCGCGTGCTGGGGCTGCATGGTTTGTTCGTGGAGGCGCAGCGCCGCCACGACCACGCCGCCGCGCTCGGCTACGCCGAGGAGGCTGCCAAGCACGCCTCGGTGCCGGTGTGGGCCGGGCAGGCGGCGCTCGAGTTCCGCTGCGCCGCCGGCGACTGGAGCGGCGCGCTCGACCGGCTCGAGCGCAACATGAAGAGCGGCCTTATCGACAAGCGCATCTACCGCCGCCAGCGCGCCGTGCTGATTACCGCGCAGGCGCAGTCCGCGGTCGAGAGCGACCGCGAGCGCGCGATTGCGCTCGCGCGCGAGGCGGCAAAGCTCGCGCCCGACTTGGTGCCGGCGGCGGCGCTCGCCGGCCGGCTCCTCGGCGAGTTGGGCGAGCGGCGCCGGGCCGCGCGCATCATCGAGCGGGCGTGGCGCGCCAATCCCCATCCCGATCTCGCCGCCGCCTACGCGGCGCTGCGGCCGGGCGATTCCGCGCGCCAGCGCTTGAGCCGCGTCGAGGCGCTCGCGGCCAAGGGGCCGCCCGACGCCGAGGCCGCGCTCGCGGTCGCGCGCGCCGCGCTCGACGCGCAGGAGTTCGCCGCCGCGCGTTCGGCGCTGGCGCCGTACACGGCCTTGCCGCGCAAGCGCGTGGCGGCGCTGATGGCCGAGCTCGAAATGGCCCAGGGCGACGAGGGCCGCGGGCGCGAATGGATGGCGCGCGCGCTCAACGCGCGGCGCGATCCGGCCTGGACCGCGGACGCGTTCGTGTCCGATCACTGGCTGCCGATCTCGCCGGTGAGCGGGCGGCTCGATGCCTTCGAGTGGAAGGATCCGCTCGCCGGCGAGGACCATGGCACCGTGATCGAGCACCGGGCCGAGCCGCCGGCGCCGGCCACAGTCGAGACATCAGATGTAGGGAAAGCTGCGGCCACGGGCGTTACCTCTCCCCGTTTACGGGGAGAGCAAAGCCGGCCTTCGGCCGGCGTTCTTAGCGCTAAGGACGCCGATGCGAACGCATCGGCTACGGCGCGAAGCGCGGCGGGTGAGGGGCCGCCATCAGCCGAATCATCTCAGCCAGCCCCTCACCCCCACCCTCTCCCAGCAAGCGGGGAGAGGGAGCAAGCGCCGCAAGCGGATAAGCCTGCGAGCGAGGACAAGGAGAAAGCGCCGCGAGCGGCCGAGGAGGCCGCTCACCCCGACCCTTTCTCCGCTGGTGGGCGAGGCGGGCGCCGCGCAATGGCGGCGGCAACGGCGGATGATCAGCGCGCGTCGCGCGCGGGCGCGATGACGGCGGTGGCGCCGGCGGTGATCCCGCTGGTGCACGCGCCCGACGACCCCGGCCCCAACGGCGAGGCGGAGGTCGAGCCCGCGCCGGAGCCGGCAACGCCGCCGCCCGACGGCTGGAGCCGCATCCGCGCGCTGTTCAGGCCGTAAGTGGAATCCGCTTGCGCACCTCTCACCGCTCATTCCCGCGCATAGCGCGTCGAAGACGCGCGTAAACGCGCTTATGCTGGGAATCCAGTCCTTCGCTCTGGGTCCCCGCTTTCGCGGGGACGAACGGAAAGTGATTGCCTCTCCACCGTTCATTCCCGCCCCCGCTTTCGCGGGGGTGAACTCCAGCGGGAATCCAGTCCTTCTGGGTCCCCGCTTACGGGGTCCCCGCGACGCGAGCGTCGCGGGGTGCCCCTCGCGGGGACGAGCGGAGAGAGTGCTAATTGCGCCTCTTCAACTGGGGGCGGCTTGTTTGATAGAAGTTTGGTAGAAGGTCCTTTCTGGACGCCGCAGTAGCTCAACGGCAGAGCAATCGCTTCGTAAGCGATAGGTTGACGGTTCGAATCCGCCCTGCGGCACCAGCCGATTTTCGGCCGATTTCCCGAGCAATGCGTTGCGCCGCAGTTTTGCAGCGGTCATCTCGGCGTCATTCCCGCGCTTGCGCGGGGACGACCGGAAAGTCCCGGCATCCCCGTCCGCTCATTCCCGCGCATAGCGCGTCGAAGACGCGCGTAAACGCGCTTATGGCGGGAGTCCAGGGGCCGCGGCCCGTGGCTCTGGGTCCCCGCTTTCGCGGGGACGAACGGATAAAGTTGTTTTAGCGGAGCAACGCCAGGCTACGACTGCGGCTTCCACTCGCGCGCGCGCTTCTGCGCCTCGGCGAGCTGGTCGGACGACATCTCGCCCGCGACCGTGTCGCGGTTCTTGACCGCGGCGGTGCGGTTGCGCGTGTCGTTGGCGGGAAAGCGCGCGGCGGCGAGGTTGAACCACACATGCGCCTCGACGGCGTTCTGCGTCACGCCCTCGCCGCGGGCGTAGGCGAGGCCGAGATTGTACTGCGCCTGGGCGTCGCCCCGCTCGGCGGCCAGGCGATACCAGCGCGCGGCCTCGGCGTAGTCCTGCGGCACGCCGCGGCCTTCCCCGTACATCACCCCGAGCGTGAAGCGCGCGGCGGCGTTGCCCTGGTCGGCGGCGAGGCGAAACCACTTCGCCGCTTCGCTGTCGTTTTGCGGAACGCCGCGGCCGCGGTAATAGGCGGAGCCCAGCACCGCCTCGGCGCGGGGATCGCCGGCCTCGGCGAGCGGGCGCGCGAGCTTGAGCGCCTTGGCGTAGTCGGCCTTCTGGAACGCGGTCTCGGCCTCGGCCGCGCCGTCCGCCGGGCTCGCCAGGCCCACGGCCACGGCGCTATCGACGAAGGCCTGCTTGATCGTGTGCCGGTAGACGCCGAGCGCAAATCCCGCCGACATCGCGACCAGCGCGACGGCGATGGTGAAGCGCACGCGCATGCTCCACCACGACCGGGCGACGCCCTTGCACTGGTCGAGCGCCGCCTGCAGCGCATAGACGCGATGCTCGAGCTCGGCCTCCCGGCCCCGGCTTCTGAAAAGTGGCAACAAGGCCATGCGGAATTGGTCCCTCAACCGCGCCCCCGCCGACACCGCGTGAGGTAGTGATCCGCGCCGCCCGCGGCAACCTGCGAAGGCAACCCCCGCGCCTCCTGTTTTTCCCTGTAAATCACAGGGGAAAAGCCGGCGGCCGGCCACAACCCGGCGCCGCGCGTCTCCCCGTAAGCGGCCGGATGAACACGAGAAATGCGCGCGGCCGGCGTCTTTCGGGTTGCGGCGACCTGCCGTCGATAACAGGGCGGAACAGGACCAAAACAGGGAAAAGCCACAACCCTGGCTTTGCACGACGCCCCGCTCGCGCGATCGTGAACGCGGTTCGTCATGTGCTCACCCCCGTCCTGCGCGCTCTCCTCTCCCTCATGCTGAGTCGTCATGCGCGGGCAGAAGCGCGTCCTTGAGGGCGTTGACGCCCGTCTTCGCGGGCTGTGGACGCGCGTGAACGCGCTTATCACCCGCGCATCCATCGAAAAAAATCTTTCGAAGCGGATGGATTGGTCCCCGGGTTAAACCCGGGGAGGTCAAGCCCGGCAATGACGAAATAGCGGCGAGCGAGCTCGCGGCTCGTCGCCGAACCGTTCGCGGTCATTCCATCTCACGATGTCAAACAGCCCAGATCTACTCGTTCCCGCGGCGCATTTTTGCGCCCGGGGTTTGCGACTTCGCTTCACTCACCCCCAATCGAGGGGTGGGCGGAGCGCCGAGAAACGTTCGGGTGCGTGCGAGGCACCCGTGGGGCGCGCCCTCATGCGTCGAAGACGCGCGTGAACGCGCTTTCGCCGCGGCACGCCAGGCGCCTAGCGAGGCGCCTTGCGTCCCATAACGCGGGACGCTCGCCTCTCGGCGCTCCACCGTGGCGGTTTTGGGCCTCGGGGCCGCGCTTCTCTCACCGGCACCCGCCTCTGCTGACGCTTCGGCGGGCATCGGATCGGGCACAGCGAGCTCCTCGCAGCCAGGTCGTAGTGCCTGGCGGGCGGGGTCCCGAGCCTCCCGGGGCAAGCGGTTACAAGCCGCCGCCGCAGGACGCCACGCCTCGCTCCGCCTTCGGGATGTGTCCGGACGACGCCCTCAATGAGCGAGGCTGCGTACGGTCTAGCATAGACACTCTACGTAGTCAATAGGCGTAGTCGACTTGTAGTCAAAAAAATTCCATCCTCTAGTCGCGAAATAATTCCCTCCGTTCGTCCCCGCGAAAGCGGGGACCCAGGGCTACGGACTGTGGCCCCTGGATTCCCGCTTACGCGGGAATGAGCGGGTGGAGATGCCATGACTCTCCGTTCGTCCCCGCGGAAGCGGGGACCCAGGGCTACGAACTGTGGCCCCTGGATTCCTGCTGGAGTTCACCCCCGCGAAAGCGGGGGCGGGAATGAGCGGGAGAGAGGTGTGCCCTTTCCGGTGCCGAACCCAACGGCGGCTCGCGCGTTGTCATGGGCGAGGACCAACGGGGCCGCGACCCATGTTGAAGGCGCCCATGCTGCTTGCGGCGGTGCTGGTGGTGTGCGTGGCCTCGAGCGCGCCTTGAGGATCGCAAGCGTGTGGTCGGCGGAGGCGGGGTCGACCACGTAGCAGAAGCCTAGCCCCATGTTGAACACCTCGAACATCTCGCTGTCGTCGACGCCCGCGTGGCGCTGGATCAAGGGGAAGATGGGATGCGGCTCGATGAGCCGGTCGATCTCGTAGCCGACCGGGGCGGCCACCTAGAAGACCCGATAGTCGACTGTGGAGAGGATCAAGAGGAGCCCGAAGTGCCGATCAAGGTTTGCAATCGGCGAGCGGGCCCGCGAGCGAACCGTACGTCAGCGGGACTTCCGGAATTTCGGAAACGCGATCTCTCGCCGCGCGAAGAACATTCTGATCGGCCATAGGAAGGGAAGGCAAATCGCCGTCCTTGAAGTAGCCCATCGCTTTCAGAGGAAGCGTAGGGTCCTGGCCGTATATTTTGGCGAACGCGCCTAATGCCGTCTCTAAGGAAATGCCGGCCGACAGCATCGCGGAAATATCCCGGTAATCCTTGGCCTCGGCGCGGTCCAAAATGCTCTTGAGTTTCGTGACGAGCAAATCCTCTAGCGAGGCGACGAGAAGCACCGTGTCGTTCGTTTGAAGCGGCTCGTTGATCCTTCCGATGCCCATCTTTCCGAAAAACGACACCTTTACGGGACCGGAAGGCATCGCTGCCATTATGACGAGCGTGTTCTCAGCCTCTTGAATAGTCTGAGCATCGCGCACAAACGCGAAAGAGGCTTCTACTTCCTTCTTGTCGAGTAGCGCGGACCGAAAGAAGTCGAAATCGACAGACGTGCGATGACCGAGATGAAGCACAACGGCGGTTCCTCCGTACAATACGAAGGACAAACCGAGAGCAGGCGCCAGAAGAGGCCAAATTTCTTGCTGTGCTTTGGGAAGAATGGAAGTCTTCGGCTCAAAACGCCTCGGCATCGAACGATCTCCGAGGAGGCGTCTCCGGTATCGCCCTGCCGGTCGCAACGTGTAAACGTCCGCGCCAGAACTCCCAAGACTGGTCGCTGATCCAACCGGGTTGGGCGTTGAGCATCACGTCCACTAAACAATGAGGGCCGAGCACGGTTTCGAGGCGACGTACGTCCTTGAACGGAGCGAGGCTCATGGCTTGCGCTATGATCCTGATCTCCGATCGCGGCCGCGAGCCTACATGCTCCCACCAGAAAAACTTTTGTTCCAATTCGGACAAAAGATCCTTCGGGAGTGAATATGCAGGTGATGCATCCATGGAGTTAAATATAGCATCTGAGCGCAGTTACGGCCACTTTTGAGGCGTGCGTAACTGAGAATTAGCAGTCACTAATTGCTTGCAGAGTAAACGAAATTTCCTCTGAGGCTTGCTATCGTTCCCGCCCCCGCTTTCGCGGGGGTGAACTCCAGCGGGAACCCATAACCATAGGCCTCTGGAATATGGGTCCCCGCAACGGGGTCCCCGCGACGCTCGCGTCGCGGGGTGCCCCTCGCGGGGACGACCGGATGAGAGTTTGTAATCCAATCACCCCACGCGTCGCGCCGCCCCACCCTCCCGCCAAAATCGCTTGTGCTGCCCCGCAAGCCCTCGCGCGGGGATGCGCACGATCTTCTGCGGGTCCGAGACGGCGGCGCCGATCACCTGCGCCGCGCGGCCGTGCGCTTTGAGGATCGCAAGCGTGCGCTCGGCGGCGGCGGGGTCGACCACGTAGCAGAAGCCTAGCCCCATGTTGAACACCTCGAACATCTCGCTGTCGTCGACGCCCGCGTGGCGCTGGATCAGGGGGAAGATGGGATGCGGCTCAATCAGCCGGTCGATCTCGTAGCCGACCGGGGCGGCGACGCGGGTGAGGTTGAGGAGGCCGTCGCTGGTGATGTTGATCAGCGCCTTCACGCCGGACACCTTCGCGAGGATCTCCATCGCCTCGGGAACGTAGATGTCGGTCGGGCGCAGGAGCTCTTCGCCTAGCGTCACGGCAAGCTCGTCGAACTTGTGGCCGATGGCGTAGCCGTGGTTCGCAAAGAACGCCTTGCGCGCGAGCGAGAGGCCGTTGCTGTGGATGCCGCTGCTCCTGACGCCGATGACGACGTCGCCTTCGCGCACGTGGCGGCCGTCGATGACCTTGTCGAGGGCAACGCGGCCCACCGCCATCCCCACCAGGTCGAAGTGCTTGACCAGGTCCTTGAGCTGCGCGGTCTCGCCGCCGGAAATCGAGATACGCGCGATCTCGGCACCCTTGCACAGGCCGACCGCGACGGCGTCGAGCATGGTGGCGTCGGTTTGCGCCACCGCGATGTAGTCGACCATCGAGAGGGGCTTGGCGCCGACGCAGATCATGTCGTTGACGTTCATGGCGACGCAGTCGATGCCGATGGTGTCGTATTTGCCCATCATGTCGGCGATGATGGTCTTGGAGCCTACGCCGTCGGTGCAGAGCGCAAGGCCGATGCCGTCGAGCTCGATCACGTTGGCGAAATAGCCGATCGGCAGCACCACGCGGCCGAGGCCCGCCGCCGGCCAGGTGCGCTGCACCCGCGCGATGATGCGGTTCAAGCCCGCATCCGCCTCCGCGGTGTCGACGCCGCTCTCGCGGTAGATTTCGTTGCGCACGTCGGTCATGACCCCGTCATGCCCGGGCATAGCGCGTCGGAAGACGCGCGTAAACGCGCTTTTGACCCGGGCATCCATCGAAAAAAAGCACTTCATTTGAAGAGGATGGATTGCCGGGTCAAGCCGGCAATGACGGGTTGGGGATAGCGGCCCCTGGCATCACTCCGCCGCACTTTGCCCACCCTACGGGCTCCTCCGCTCATTCCCGCCCCCGCTTTCGCGGGGGTGAACTCCAGCCGGAATCCAGTCTGTGGCTCGGAATCTGGGTCCCCGCTTTCGCGGGGACGAGCGGACCGGGGAGGTCCTCGAGTCCGACGCGTCACCCGCGGGCTTGACCCGCGGGTCCATCTTCTTCGTAAGACGTTTTTGCGAAGGGATGGATTGCCGGGTCAAGCCCGGCAATGACGGGGCTGAGAAACGCGTAGGGTGGGCAAAGGCGCGTGTTCGCGCCGTGCCCACGCGTGGCTCGGTCGGCACAACGACGTGGGCACGCTTTGCTTTGCCCACCCTACGGGCGCGGCGCGTGCGGCAGGAACTCGGCCCAGATCTTGGCGGTGTGTTCGCCGAGGGCGGGCACGGCGCCGTAGCGCGGCGGCACGCCGTCGTCGCGTGCGGGCGGCGCGGGATAGCTCACAACGCCCGAGGGCGTGGCGACGTCGATGCGGCGCAGCTGCGGATGCACCGCGAGATCGGCGGTGGCGTTGACGCGGGCGAAGGCGATGTCGGCGCGGCTAAGTTTTCGCGTCAGCGCCGCCTCGTCGGTCGCGCCGAACACCGCGGCGACGCGCGCATCGGTCTCACCGCGGCGCTTGACGCGCTCGACATTGGTGGCGAAGGCGGGATCGGCGGCGAGCGCCGCATCACCCAGCACCTTCTCCGCCAGCACGCGCCACTCGCGGTCGCTCTGGATCGAGATCAAGATGTCGGCGCCGTCCTTGGTCTTGAACGCGCCGTAGGGCGCAATCGAGGTGTGCGCGAGCCCCATGCGCTTGGGCGGCGCGCCGCCCTCGTATTGAATGAGCGGCACCGCCATCCACTCCGCCATGGCGTCGAACATGGAGATCGCGATCGCGGCCCCATCGCCCGTCTTCGCGCGCGAAAAAAGCGCCGCGAGGATCGCCTCGTAGGCGTTCATGCCGGCGGCGATGTCGCAGACCGAGACGCCGACGCGCGCCGGCGCCTCGGGCCCGCCGGTGACGGAGGCAAGCCCCGACTCGGCCTGCACCAGCATGTCGTAGGCCTTGCGCGCGGCGTAGGGGCCGTCCTCGCCGTAGCCGGAGATCGAGCAGATGATGAGGCGCGGATGCGCGCGCCGCAACTCTTCAAGCGCAAAGCCGAGCTTGGCGACGGCGCCGGGCTTGAGGTTCTGCACGAACACGTCGGCCTTGGCGAGGATCGCCGCGAGCAGCGCCTTGTCGTCGGCGCGCGCGAGATCGAGCACCACCGATTCCTTGCCGCGGTTGAGCCAGACGAAATACGCGCTCTGGCCAACTCCGGTGATCGAAGCTTGCGCTCCGCACTCGGTGTGTTCCCCTCCCCCTTGTGGGGAGGGGTTAGGGGTGGGGGTCGTAGTTGCTGCGCGAGATGCGTCCGCTAACTCCGACCCCCACCCCGCCCGCCTTCGCTCTGCTTCGGCGGGCGACCCTCCCCACAAGGGGGAGGGTAGGACCGAGTGCGGGGAGGGAGCAGACCGAGTCCAGGGCACCGCGAGCTTGTCGTAGTAGCGCGCGAAGTCGCCCTCGGGCCGCTCGACCTTGATCACGCGGGCGCCGGCATCGGCGAGCCGGCACGTGCACATGGGCGCCGCCACCGCCTGCTCCAGCGACACCACCAACAGGCCTGATAGCGGAAGGGACATGGGATGCGATGATGTTGCGGACGAGTAGGGTGGGCAACGGCGCCTTCGCCGTTGCCCACGCGTATTTTGCCGAGCGTCACGGGACACGCGACACGCAATGATATTATCGTTTTTCGTGCGCGTGGGCACGGCGCCCCGGCGCGCTTTGCGCCGACCGGTTGGCGCCTTTGCCCACCCTACGTCGCCGCGATCTCGGTGCGCACCCTCTCCCCGCTTGCGGGGAGAGGGTAGGGGTGAGGGGCACTTTTAAGAACACGGCCCGCGGAGAACCCCCCTCACCGCCGCGCTTCGCGCCATAGCCGATGCTTCGCATCGGCGTTCGTAGCGCTAAGAACGGCGGCCGAAGGCCGCCTATGCTCTCCCCGCTTGCGGGGAGAGGTGGAGCCCGCGGCTCGGGCGGCGCGAAGCTTCGCGGGGTTGGCGCGCGCTGGTATGCTGGCGTGCAACGATCACAACGGTTTCGCAGTTATTGCGCATGGCCCGCATTGCCATCATCGCGCTGATGTTGTTCGCGGCGGCGCCGGCGTTCGGGCAGGGCGCCGACACGAGCGCGCCGGCCGCGCCTGCTCCGATAGCGCCGCCTGCGCAGACCGACTCGTCGAAAAGCGCCCCTCACCCCGACCCTCTCCCCGCAGGCGGGGAGAGGGAGCGCACCGAGACGCCGGCGGCACCGCCGTCCGCTGCGAGCGAGACACCTGCGCCTCCTGCGACTGACGCGCCGCCTGCGGCTGCACCGTCCGCGACCACCGAGGCGCCGCCCGCCACACCACCGCCGGCGCGCGCGGGGAATGTCGATGTGCGCGAATCGCTCTGCCTCATGATCGAAAGCGCGGCGCGGGCGCAGAACCTGCCGCTCGAGTTCTTCGCGCGCGTGATCTGGCAGGAGAGCCGCTTCCAGGCCGACGTCGTCGGCCCGCGCACGCGCAGCGGCGACCGCGCGCAAGGCATCGCCCAGTTCATGCCGCGCACGGCGGCCGAGCGCGGCCTGCTCGATCCGTTCGATCCGGTGCAGGCGCTGCCGAAGTCGGCGGAATTCCTGCGCGAGCTCGCCGACCAGTTCGGCAATCTCGGGCTCGCCGCCGCCGCCTACAACGCCGGGCCGGGACGGCTGCGCGAATTCTTGTCCGGGCGCCGCCCGCTGCCGGCGGAGACGCGCCACTACGTCCTCGCCATCACCGGGATTTCGGTCGACGAGTGGGCGGCGGGCGGCAAGCGCGAGCCGCCGCGCGTGCCCAAGGCCGGCTGCGGCGAGCTGATGGCGCTTCTGCACCGCGCGCCCAACCCGTTCGTGCAGAAGCTCGAGGAGCGCGTGAACCTGGTGGCGGCGGCGCCGTGGGGCGTGCAGCTCGCGGCGGGCTTCTCGCGCGACCACGCGCTTTCCAACTACGCCTCGCTCGCCAAGCGCTACGCCGACCTCCTCACCGGGCGCGATCCGAGTCTCCTAAGCTCGATCCTGCGCAGCCGCGGCACGCAGCCGTTCTACCAGGTGCGCGTGGGCGCCGACACGCGCGCCGCCGCGGAAACGCTGTGCGGCAGCATCCGCCGCGCCGGCGGCGCCTGCTTCGTGCTGCGCAACCGCGCGGGGTAGTGGTGTTCCGGCAAGTGCTGCCCCAGCATTGGTTCGTCATTGCCGGGCATAGCGCGTCGAAGACGCGCGTGAACGCGCTTATGCCCCGGCAATCCATCCTCTTCGCCAGAAGTTCTTACGAAGATGATGGACCACCCGAAATCGGGTTTACCCGATTTCGGGACTTTTGGATGCGCAAGTCGGATAAATCCGACTTGCGTGGTCAAGCCCGCGGGTGACGCATGTGGGGAGTGGGCTTGGTCCCCGCTTTCGCGGGGACCAGCGGATAGGAGTACACTCGCTCAAGCACCTCTTCCGCTCATTCCCGCGCAAGCGGGAATCCAGAGCCGCGTGCTCGCGGTTTGTGATCTGGGTCCCCGCTTTCGCGGGGACGAACGGATATGGCGAGACTCAATCCCCCTGGCGGCCGTCGTCGGAGACGAGCGCGTTGCTGCGCGCGAGCGCGAGCATGATCTGGCGGCCGATGCGGGTCGCGGGCTCGCCGCCGCAGTTGGAGAGGATGACGATGCCGAGGCGCTTCTGCGGGATCATGCCGATATAGGTCGAGGTGTTGCTCAGCCCGCCGTTCTTGTCGACGAAGGTGATGTCGCCGTTGTGCACCACCTGCCAGGCGAGCGCCTGGGTGAAACGCGGGTTGACCGTGAACATGCCGGTCTGCGCCAGCGCCATCGCCTCCTGCAGCGCCCGATGGTCCGGCAGCGCGCCGAGATTGGCGGCGAGGAACACCGCCATGTCGCGGGCGGAGGAATAAAGCTGTCCGGTGCCCGGCCAGTTGAACGTGCCCAGCTGGTTGCCGGGCTCGCCCACGGGACGCGCATCGAAGTTGTAGCCCTGCACCGCGCGGCGGCAGAACGCCGGCGCGAGCTGGCCGCGCGCATTGGCGGTCGGCACCGGCATCACCGTCGAACTCATTCCCAGCGGCGCAAGCACGCGCGCGTCCATGAGCTTGGCGATCGGCGTGTTGAAGCGCCGCTGCAGCGCGAGCGCGAGCAGGAAGAAGGCGCTGTTGGAATAGATCTCCTGCTTGCCCGGCTGATGCGCGTCGTCCGCTTTCCAGGAATTGAGATAGCGGATGAAGTCGGGAAGCTTGTACGGCCCGCGATGCCAGGGCTCGTATTGCTGCGGCGTGCGGGTGAGGCCCGAGGTGTGGCTCGCGAGCTCGGCGAGCGTGACCTTGCGGATGTCGCCGCCCTGCTGCAGCTCGGTCACGTATTTGGCGACGGGATCGTCGAGCGCGACCTCGCCCTGCTTGACCGCCTGCGCCAGCAAGGTCGATATGAACACCTTGGTGACGGAGGCGAGATTGAACAGCACATCGGACGTGATCGGCTCCTTGCGCGCGACGTCGGCCATGCCGTAGTTGAAGAACAAGGTGCGGTCGTCGATATGGACCACGACCGCCATGCCGCCGGCGGCGATGAGCATCGGCTGCACGTGCTGGCGGACGATCCGCTCCACCTCGGCATCGTCGGCGCCCGCCGCGGTGGCCGCGGGCATCACCGCGGCGGCGAGCACCGATGCCGCCGTCACTGCCGCCGCCATCACCCGCATCGTTCCCTCCCGTCGGCTGCGCCGAATGGCCGTCCCACTGAACGTGGCATGGACAGGTTTGCTCGGATTGTAGCGCCCGCGCCGCGGCCGTCGCGTTAATTCGCGTTCATGTGATTACCACGGGGATCACTCCTCTCCGTTCGTCCCCGCGAAAGCGGGGACCCAGATTCTTAAGAGTCTATAAGACTGGATTCCCGCTTACGCGGGAATGAGCGGAGGAGAGAGATGCGAACTCGGTGCGCTCCCTCTCCCCAGCGGGGAGAGGGTCGGGGTGAGGGGGTTCGAAGCCTATCGAGAGACTTTAACCCCTCACCCCACCCCTCTCCCAATGGGAGAGGGAGCACACCGACTCCGCGGCTCAGCCGGTGCTCATCCCCCGTCGAGCAGGAGGCGGTCGTCTTTCAGCCGCACGCCCGAGATTTGGCGCGCGCGCACGGCGCGCAGGAGGTGCGTGAGCGTGACGGTGGCGTCGGCGTAGGCGAGGCCCTCGGGGCGGATGTTGGAGATGCAGTTGCGGTCGGCGTCGGTGGTCTGCGGCGTGGGCCGAAACGTGAGGTAGGCGCCCATGCTGTCGGGTGCGGACAGGCCCGGCCGCTCGCCGATCAGCACCACCGCGATGTCGGCGCGCAGCGCGCGCGCGATTTCGTCGCCGATCGCGACGCGGCCCTGGCGCACGACCACGAGCGGCGCGATGCGCCATCCGGCAAGCCGCGGCAGCGCCGCCGCGAGCAGCGGCCGCGCGTGCATCTCGACCGCGCGCGCGGACAACCCGTCGGCGATCACGAAGACGACGTCGTGGCCGCTGTCGGCATATGCGGCGAGCCGCGCTTCGGCGTCGCCGGCGAGGCGGCGGCCGAGGTCGGGGCGCATGAGGTAGTGCGTGCGATCGGCGGCGGCGCTCGCGACTGCGAGTACGGGGGGGCCAAGCGGCGCAAGCTCGGCGACGAGGCGCGCTTCGTCGAGGGGTGCGTGCACGGCGTCGCGGGCGCGCGCATGGGCGAGGCGCAGATCGAGCTGCGGCGCGGTCGCGAGCGAGGCACCGCTGCGCGGCAGCGCGATGCGCGCGGTGGTCAACGCGCGCAGTTCCGCCCACGGCTCATCCTGCGGCGCCGTCGGCGGCGTGCGTGCTGGCGGGCGGTGGTCGGACATGGCTTAGGATAAAGCGGATTGAGCCAAACTGGAATCGTTCAGCATTGCCGCCATGGGCGGAAGAGGTGCTTGAGCGAGTGAACTTCTCTCCGTTCGTCCCCGCGAAAGCGGGGACCCAGGGGCCGCGGATCGGGTCTCGGGGTCCCGGGTCTCGCTTCGCTCGCCCGGGACACGAAGTCGTGGATTCCCGCTTACGCGGGAATGAGCGGAGGAGAGAGCGAGTCCGCGGCACCACCGTCACGCCGGCAGCAGCGCGCGGAAGCGGCTGGGTAGGGCGCGCGGGCGGATGCGCTGGGCCTCGTCGATCAAGCCTTGGCGCGCGAGCCAGGCCTCGAACTCCGGCGCCGGGCGGCGGGCCAAGAGATCGCGCATGGCGAGCGCGTCGTGGAACGACGTGCTCTGATAGCCGAGCATGATGTCGTCGGCGCCGGGCACGCCCATCACGAAGTTGACGCCGGCGGCGGTGAGCAAGGTCAACAGCGCGTCCATGTCGTCCTGATCGGCCTCGGCGTGATTGGTGTAGCAGACGTCGCAGCCCATGGGCAGGCCGAGGAGCTTGCCGCAGAAATGATCCTCGAGCCCGGCGCGGATGATCTGCTTGCCGTCGTAGAGATATTCCGGCCCGATGAATCCCACTACGGTGTTGATGAGGAGCGGCGAGAACGCGCGCGCCACGGCATAGGCGCGGGCCTCGAGCGTCTGCTGGTCGACGCCGTGGTGCGCGCCGGCGGAGAGCGCGCTGCCTTGCCCGGTCTCGAAATACATCACGTTGTCGCCGACGGTGCCGCGGTGAAGCGACAGCGCGGCCGCGCGCGCCTCGGCGAGGAGCGCGAGGTCGATGCCGAAGCTCCTGTTGGCGGCCTCGCTCCCCGCGATCGACTGGAACACGAGGTCGACCGGCGCGCCCTTGGCGATGAGCGCGAGCGTCGTGGTCACGTGCGCGAGCACGCAGGTCTGGGTCGGGATGTCGAGCTTGGCGCGCACCTCGTCGAGCATCGCGAGCAGCGCGTGCGCGCGCTCGGTGCTGTCGGTCGCGGGGTTGATGCCGATGACGGCGTCGCCGGCGCCGAGCAGGAGGCCGTCGAGAATGCTCGCGGCGATGGCGCGCAGGTCGTCGGTCGGATGGTTGGGCTGCAGCCGTACCGAGAGGCGGCCGGGAAGCCCGATGGTGTCGCGGAAGCGCGTGACCACCGAACACTTCGCCGCCATCAGCATGAGATCCTTGAGCCCGCTGATCTTGGCGACCGCCGCCGCCATCTCCGGGGTGATGCCTCCCGCGAGCGCGGCGAGCTTTTGTGCCGTCGGCGCGTCGGAGAGGAGCCAGTCGCGCAACCCGCCGACGGTGAGATGAGCGATCTCGCCGAACGCCGCGCGGTCGTGGCTGTCGACGATGAGGCGCGTGACCTCGTCGGACTCGTAGGGAATGACGGGCTGCTCGAGGATGCTTGCGAGCGGCACGTCGGCGAGCGCGTATTGCGCCGCCACCCGCTCTACGCCGCCGCGATGCCGGCGAGTTGATCGCCGCTGCGCGCCGGCGACGCTTTCGCCAGCAGCGTCTTGAGGTCGGGGAAGACGTAGCGGCTGCTCGCGATCGTCGCGGTGTACATGTTGTCCTCGGCAGTTGCCTCGCATCATACCGCTAAAGCGTTCCGGTTGGGTGGGATCCGTCCAACATCCGCTCGTCCCCGCGAAAGCGGGGACCCAGAATCTGCACGCGATAATAAGGCTGGATTCCCGCTTACGCGGGAATGAGCGGTGGAGAGGTCCTTATCCTTTTGGCCGGGCGATGGGGATGTCGGCGAAAATCTTGTATTGCTGCACGCGCGGCTTCGCCGCGTCGGCGGCGTCGACGAATTGCAGCGAGCTTTTGCCTATGAGCGCGCGCGGCAGGATCATCACGCGGATGAAGCGGCTCGGCCGATCGGCGGCCTGCGCGAACACGGGCTCGGGCCCGCTCTCGTACCAGGCGCCGCCCGGGCCGTAGGAGGTCGAGCGGCCGGCCGTGTCGATGCGGATGCCGCCCTCGATCAGGCAGCGGATGCCGGGCCCCTGATGGCGGTGCGGATGGGCGCAGCCGCCGGGCGGGAAGGCAACGCTGTCGCCGCGCAAGAGAAGCTCGCCCGCGGGCAAAGTGGCGAGCGGCACGGAGAGCTTTTGCCGCGAGGTCACGCCGGCCGGAGTGCCAGCGGGCGGCGAAGCAAAGTCGAAACGCCAGCAGGTCGCGCCCGTCGTGCTGGCGACAACCATCGCCGCGCCTTCGCCGTGCCAGGCCTCGCCGTCGCGCAGCGCGCGCCCCGCGATCGTGGCGCCGCCGTGCACGAGGAAGATCATGCGCGCCGCCGCCGGCAGCGCGAGCGCCGCGCCGTCCGACAACACATCTTCGTAAAGCGCGAGCACGGGCGGCATGGGCGTTTCTCCGCTGGAGGTAATTATCACTGTAGCAACGATTCATAAGTGGTTCACCGAGGTTGCCGCGAACTCGGTGCGCTCCCTCTCCCCGCAAGCGGGGAGAGGGTGGGGGTGAGGGGGATGCGCCAGGAACTCGGTCTCTGGAGAGGGGGGGGGGGGGGGGGGGGGGGCGGGCG